>ERZ1740067.2053-NODE-2053-length-12815-cov-3.711520_pt1 | contig 12815 bp, 15 predicted proteins | sample MGYA00581736_ERZ1740067 | MGnify/ENA primary metagenome ERZ1740067 (study PRJEB43018, sample SAMN04849236) | marine metagenome | isolation source: floating plastic debris | place: Pacific Ocean | collected 2008-08-27 | study: EMG produced TPA metagenomics... | reverse complement strand
AAATCGGCCAAGACCATAGCGCACCCGACACTAAAGAACAAAGCAGGAAGATCTATGCTGGTGCCGGGGCCGGAGCCGGATATGGGTGAACCGAAGGTATTCACGATCCCGGACCAGGTGACCGAAATCGTTCTTCTGGGCGATGGCGACAGTGACCGGTTTACAGCTGAACAGGTTCATGCCCGGGCGGCCCGCCGCTTTGCGGCCGAGGGACGAACCATCCGGAGCGTTTGGGCGCCGGACGGCATGGATTTCAACGATCTTTTGAAAGCAAATCTCGGGGGTGCGGCTGCGTGAGCGAGACGACGAACAATCAGGACGCCCGCGAAAGCAATTTGGGCCAGATCCGCTCCATCATGCAGGGCGGTGCCGCTGCGCCGCTTTCTGACGACATGCCCCCCATGCCCCCCTCCGATGGGATGGCCAACGACAATCAGAGTGAAGCGCGCCCCGAAGATGGGCCTTTGAACCCGGATATTCTCTGCGCCGGGGAGCCGGAAACCGATATCGGCAACGGGCGGAGGTTTCTCCACCGAAACCGGGAAGATGTTTTGCACGTCTCCAATATCGGCTGGCATGTCTATGACAGTTACCGTTGGGCCGAAGATGAAGACGGCCGCTTTATCCGCCCACGGGCACACCAGACGGCTGAATCCATCCTGGACGAAATCGAATTCATCACGCCCACGGCGCGCGAAGAACGAATGATCGCCGCCATGCTGGAGATCGAAGACCGGTATTATGAGCTGCGGGGCAAAGGCAGCAAGGCGACGGCGCAGGAAAAGACAGAGCTGGTGACCCTCACATCGACCGTGCAAAACGGTCTTGACGCCGAAAAGGCCATTGCCGGCCGCAAGGCCGCCCGTCGCCGGTTTGCCAAAACGTCCGGATCATCGGGAAAGATGGACAACATGCTGCGGGAGGCTGCGCCTTATCGTGCAAACCTTTTGCGCGAGCTGGATGCCGACCCGTTGGCAGTCAATCTGAAGAGCGGCACCCTTCGGTTCATTCAGGAGGATGATCCGGACAATCCGGATCCCGATGAACCGCGCTCGATCTGGCGTTTGCGCCATGATGCGCATGATCGCGCCGACCTGATTTCCAAACTGATGCCGGTCGATTATGACCCTGCGGCCACGCCGGTCCAGTTTTTGAAGTTTCTGGAGGATGTGCAGCCGCGGGAAACCATGCGGTCGTTTCTCCAGCGGTATTTCGGCTATTGCCTGACCGCGCTGACATCCGAACAGGTGTTTGTGTTCTTCTATGGCGAGGGGCGCAACGGCAAATCGACGCTTGTCGATGTCCTGGCACAGATCATGGCCGATTACTCCACAACCGTCCCGTTTGAGACGCTCGCCGGGGATGACCGGCGCAAGGGCGGTGAGGCCACGCCGGATCTTGCCCGCCTGCCTGGCGCCCGCATGGTGCGCGCGGCCGCGCCCGAACAGGGCTTGAAGTTTCGGGAAAGCATGATCAAGTCCCTGACATCGGGTGAGCCAATCCTGATCCGCCGTCTCCACGCGGAGTTCAATGAGGTCTATCCCACGTTCAAGCTGGTGATCTCCGGCAACCACAAGCCTGATGTGCGCGGGGCGGATGATGGCATCTGGCGGCGCGTTCTTCTCGTGCCGTGGGATGTTCAGATCCCGAAAGACCAGGTGGACCGGCGCTTGCCGGAAAAGCTTTGGGAGGAGCGCGCCGGCATCCTCAACTGGATGATCCAGGGGGCGCTGGAGTATCTGACCTTCGGCCTGATGATCCCCGATGAGGTCCGCGCGGCAACCGACACCTACCGCGAGGAAAGCGATCCTGTCGGAGCCTTTATCGAGGCCTATTGCGAAGTGACCCGGAACCCCGAGGACACACTGGATCCGCGCACACTCTATACCGCCTATAAAATGTTCTGTGATGCGGAGAACCACAATGTGTGGTCAGCCGCGGTCTTCAACCGGCACATGCCGCACAAGGCAAAGAAGCTCGGCTTTTCCAAGAACAAATCCAAGGGGATGACCGTTTATCGCGGCATACGGCTGAAGGACGATATCTCAAGCTCGATCAATGACGGGGAGCAACGCGGCTTTGGCGTTTGACCGTCCATCACTGCCCCCTCTGCCACCCCCGATGGATGCCCGATCTGGAGCCGTCCTCCTGGCCAAATGCGACCGCATGCCCGGAAATTGGCATCAAATGAGGGAGGGAAGGGACGCAACAGCCGATGGCCGTTTTCTTCCTTCCCCCGGATTTCTTCAAACATAACAGAGGCTTCGGACGGAAGGGACGCAAGGGACGCAATTCGCGGGTACGCGCGTGAGAGGGGTGTGGGGTCCGGGGTAATTTAAAAAACGAAAAAACGTTCTCATGCGTTTTATTGAAAACTGCCTCCCTTCCTTCCCTCAAAGGGCTTTGAACGGAAATAAACAATGAAAAACAGAGATTTAAACGAGGGAAGATAGGAGGGACGCAAGGGTTTTGGGCTGGTTGCTTGCGTCCCTTGCTCCCCTCATCATCAAACTGCGGGAAAGATGGCCATGAAACAGAAGATCTGCATCGAGAAATTGCTGAAATGGGCGTATTGCGAGGAATTGCCGAAGGCTGGGTTTGACGGCCGCAGCCGCGAACGATCGGGCTGGTCATCGGTCGAAACGTTTTTCCAGCTGCTGACCAAGATCGATGACAACGAATATGGCGTGGTACCGACGCTGAATGGTCTGGATGGCGATCCGCATCAGGATGCACTCCGGGTTCACGCGGCTGTAGCCAGCCTGTCGGAGCTGGTTCTGGAATTTCCTGAACACTGGAACCCGATGCCCGAGATCGCGGTCCATGACAAGCACTGCGCCATGGCGCTGAGCGCGGCCCGGTTCGGGATCAAAAACTCCGCGCGCGCTCCGTTCGATCTGATCCGCAAGCATGCGATCCTTGGCGGGTGTCCGGATTGGGAAGGTCCGGTCCCGGAGTTGAAACCGGTGATGAACGGAAGCGGTCAGCCGATCTGGTTTCAGCTGCGGGTGGAGCACGCGATCGATGGTAACGGCAGGCCGGTGGAGCGCAAGCACGAAACGGAAGACGGATGGAATCGGAACACCAAGGCGCCCAAGGCGGGGGCCTATCAGAAGTTTTATTTTACGCCGGATCCGGTCCCGGTTCTGATCGGTCGGGGCGAGTATCAGCTGTGGTGGTCGCACCTCAATGTTTTGACAGATAAGCTGGCGGAAACGCTGGATAAATGGGACGTGCAGCCGACCCAGCGCCCGGCTGAACCGTGGGCTGAGACAGATGGTGAGCGGGTTGCCCGTACGCCGACCATCCACGCAGCGTTGTGATTTTTTTCTTGACGTGACAGCGGCGCTTGACATACAACCGCCGCACTGAAAAAGAAGTTCGACCCCGTGAGCAACCCTCGCGGGGTTTTTTATTGGCCGGAGCCAAACCTCATGACAGCGTTAGAACAACTGAAGGCGCAGGCCAATGCGGTCTGTGCATGCGATGGTGTGTCCGCCGCGACTAAAGCGAAATGGCAAACGTTGGTTTTGCACGCTACATGGCAGGGTAGTGACGCCAAAAAGGTCCTAGACGATCTGATGGGTTGGTGATGTTCGATATCATCGACAAGGCGGCAAAATACTGGCCGGACATGTCGTTTGATCCTGACTTCTATGATGCCAAGGCCTACCTCCGGGAGCGATTGCCGGACATGCTCTGGATTGAAATCGTTCCTGGCGAAATGGGCGGGGCGGATGTCACCGTTGGTGTTGCCGATGGCGAGCCGATCGAGGTGACGATCTGATGCGGGTAAGCGTTAGCTGGTCTGACATTGATGGACTTCGGCGGTTCGACAACGCGCTGAAGTCGTTGGGCGAGAAGAAGATGCGCCAGGTTGCGAACCGGGCGCTCAACGCTGCCGGTGATCAGGGACGCACTCAGGTCGTGAGAGCTTTGGCAAAGCAGACAGGCCTGACGCAAAAGGTGGTCAAACGCTACATCAAGGTGAAGCGTTCGGATTGGGGTCATCTTGAATACCGGATTAACTCAAATAGCCGGGACGTTCCCCTCAAATACTTTAAACCGAAGGAAGTAGACGGCGGAACGATCGCCAAACCCTTCGGCGAGAAGACTTTCTATCCTGATGCGTTCTTCCGCGGCGGCCGCTTCCCGGCGAGGCGCGTCGATTTGCCAGGCAAGATGAATGGCCATGTGTTTGTTCGCAAAGACAGGCTGGGCCGGACGATCATGAAGGCCAAATCCGGGGTGAACATTTCGGAGCAAATGGTCAAGGATGCGAGCGCAGACGCATGGCATTCGACCATTGGTCGCGTGTTGCCGGTCAAGCTCGAAGACCAGATCGAGCAGGCAACGAACGGTGTCTTCAGCTGATCGGCAGCGCCCGTGAAACACCCCCGTGAAACATTAGGGACCGTATACCGGGTTTGTCAGATAACGGGGTGCAAACCGGCCGAAATCCTGTCTGAAAAACACCTCAAAAAGTTGGGTTGTCAGAGTTGTCAGACCCCGGTTTCAGGTTGTCATGCGGAGCTTTGAGATGGAAGGCGAGAAGCTGGTAATGACCACTTCGGCGGCAGTTGCTGAACGCGATGGGATTACCAAGCAAGCCGTCACGAAAATGGTCCGTGCGCTGGTCAAAAACCATGACCTGCCCGTGGAGCGCGACGGCCGTGGCCGTGTTGTTCGTTTCTCGTTAGCGCATTTTGATCATCATCGTGATCAATTCGCATCGTCTGAAAAAACAGCAGCGGCTCGTCCATCCGCGAAAGCATCAATCAGCGTTGTCGCTGAATCGGACTCACGTGATGAGGCACTTCGGCAAGAGGCATGGCTTAAAGTCACACGTGCTCGTTTGCAGCATCAGGAAGAGCTCGGCGATCTCATTCGTGTAGACAGGTTGACTGACGGCATACAGCGATGCGGTCGGGAAATTCAAAGCGCGATTTCTCGATTGCCCAATCACGCTGACGATCTTGCCATGGAGGTATCTAAAGAAGGCGCGCACGGGTTGCGTATCGCGCTTCGTAAAATTGCATTCGAGCTGAGCAAGCGGGTTGCTGATCAGCTGGAAAAAATTGCTGAAACGGCTCCCGAAAACGACCCGATGATAGAAGACGCAGACAATTGACCCATCATCCAGGTGCGTTGGCTTTTCTCTGCCGGGAACTGGCTGAAACCATTCGGCCTCTTCCTCCGAAACCATTCAGAGAGTGGTTGAGTTCGAATATCGTTTTGGTCGATGGGCCAAAGAAAGGCGACTTCTGGTCCGCAGAAGACGCGCCATATTTGCTAGAAATCGCAGACTGTTTGTCGATCGAGCATCCCTGCAATTTTGTGACAGTGCGAAAGGCGCAGCAGACCGGGGTCTCCATCCTGGCGCTTTCTTGGTCGCTGTATCTCGCGGACGAGGCGCCGGACAACATACTGTACGCCGTCCCGGGCATAGATGCTTTGCAGGACATGAACAGCGGTAAGCTTCAGCCGCTTATAGACAATTGGCAACTTGAGACTGGTAAGCGGATAATTCACCCGCCGACTAGTAAGACGGGAACAGGTTCGACCACCTATGAAAAGAAGTTCGCCGGTGGATCGCTCTTTCTCGGCAATACGAACTCCAAAATGGATATGTCCGGCAAGACATCTCGATATGGAGTTAAAGATGAAGTCTCCAAGTGGGAACTTCTGAAGACCGGGGAAGATCCCGAAACGCTGTTTTTTGGCCGTTTCACTGCATTCCGCAGGACCAAGCAATTCAAAATATTCGAACTATCGACTCCGGAGATTGATACTGGAGACGAGCTGGGGGAGGAGCCGGGGCACTGCCGGGTCGATCGTTCGTTCATTCGCTCTGATCAGCGCTATTGGCACATCAAATGCCCAAGATGCTCGTTCGAACAGGCGCAGTTTTTCGAAAATCTCAAGGTCAATGAAGCGGAGCCGCACAAGTCTGTTTATCTGTGTGAGCATTGCGGTCGGGAAATCACCGAAACAGAACGAGTCATAGCGGTTCGCAATGGCCGCTTTATCGCGACAAAGTCAGGGCCGGATCGTCATCCCGGCTTTCACGTTGATGCGTTTTGCAGCTTGATGATGAGCTACGGCGATATTGCCGAAGACTGGATCAAGTCAAAAAACCTTGGCGAAGCAGGTGCAAAGGACTTTTCAAACCTGATTTTGGCTCTGCCTTACGCAATGAAGGGCAATGCGCCGGATTACCAGCGCTTGATGGAACGGCGGGAAGACTATCAGCGTGGTGTCATTCCCGCTGGTGGTTTGATTGTAACGGCCGGAGCTGATGTCCAGCACAACGGCATCTACCTTGAAGTCGTGGCGTTTGGGGAAGATCGCCAGACTTGGTCCATAGATGCAGAGTTTTTTCCTGGTGCCACCGATGATCCTGGCCGCGGCGCGTGGGTGCTTTTGGATGCATATGTTTCGAACCCGTTGAAAGATGCTTACGGTCAACTGCGCAGGATCGAAGCCTTGGCGGTTGATTCAGGTGACGGCGGCCGGGCAAACCAGGTCTATGAGTGGTGCCGTCGCGGTCCCGATCGATATGCAATCAAGGGGATGGGTGGTCGCGGTGTTCCGGCTATCGGACAACCACTCAAAAAATCGGTCACCAAATCTGGTAAACGGAAGCGTTTCGGATCGGTCATGGTTTGGCCAGTTGGAACGTGGTCCTTGAAATCAGAGCTTTACGGCAATCTTCACAAGCCTGGACTGGCTGCTGGTGAGCCGAACGACCCTCCCGGGTATTGCCATTTTGGGGCGTGGCTTGGGGAGGAATTCTTCAAGCAGCTTACAGCTGAGTATTTCGATCAGCGTTTGGTCCGTGGACGTATGATCGAAGAGTGGAAGCCAATCAGGCGGGATAACCACTTTCTCGACTGTCGGATCTACGCAATGGCGATGGCGGAACACATGGAGTTGAGCCGGATGCGGCCGGATCAATGGGCGGCGCTAAAAGCCCGTCTTATTCCGGCAGCGCCTCCCGATCTGTTCAGAGAAGAAATCAGACCATTGCCGGACGCAGAGCCCGAGTTGAGTGGCCCAGAACCTGAGAGGCAACCATCGGTCACCTCTCGCCGGCGCGATAAATTCAAACGACACAGAAAGCACTAAATGTCAGGACGGACGGTTATCACCGATCGCTTTGGTCAACCGATGCGGTCTGCGTCAAACGTGACGCGGGCAACATCTCGGTACCTGCGCGACAGCAGATCCGGTGTTATAGCAGCCCGTCCAACGAGTTTGCGTGATAGCCGTGATGACATTCGGCAGTCATGGGGCAGGGCAGCAGGCCTTGCGATTGATGTTGTTCAGAACTCCGGGCGTTTAAAAGGTGCGGTTGATCAGGTTCTTGCCGATACCGTAGGCGTAGAGCTGCAGTTATCGCCTCAACCAAATCTTATCGGGTTGGGTTACAACGATCGGGAGCGCTCGGAAATGATCCGGGTCATAATGGCTCGTTGGAAGCTTTTTGCATGGGATCCGTCCGAGTGTGATTTCCGGGGTAAGTTCACCTTACCACAGCAGATCGATATCGGTTTGCGCTGGGATATGGTCTATGGGGAGATTACCGGGCTGCTCGACTATATGTCTTCTGCAACCCGGTCCCGATACGGCATTACAACCGGAACCAAACTCTGCCTCACTCCTCCGACAAGACTTGTACAAGACACAAGCTCGATCGAGGACCTGTTTCAGGGTGTTTATCACGATGAAAACGGTAGGCCTGACCGATATCTATTTGAAGAGCGCGTCGGCGGGATTATCCGGAAAGTCCAGTATCCTGCGCGCGATGCCAGCGGGCGCCCTGTCGTTTTGCACATTTTCGACCCGCAAGACGCTACGGATGTTCGCGGTATCTCGAAACTTACATCAGCCTTCAAGAAGCATCTGCAACACGAAATGCTGGATGATGCCACACTGCAAACTGCAATTCTGCAAACAGTCTTTGCGGCGGTAATCACGAGCGAGCAGCCAGAAGCTGATGCGTTTGAGGCGTTGGAAGCCATCAAAGATCAGAAGTTCGGCAAGGATGATGATCAGGTCGATGGCAATGAGTATGCTGCTGACATGATTGCTTTTTTGCAGTCAAACTTAGATCGGCTACACGACAACGCCATAAACTTCAGTGCTGATCCGCAGATCTCTCATCTTGGCCCTGGCGAAAAGTTTGACATTAAAACCGCAGGGACGCCAGGCGGACAGTATCTTCCGTTTGCAGCTGCCCTGTCTCGCGATATGGCGCGGGCCATTGGTATCTCTTACGGCGGCCTTACCATGGACCATAGCAATGCGACCTATTCGTCGGTTCGCATGGAAACATCTTCCATTTGGCCAGTTGTCATGCGGCGCAGGGAGCGGATTGCAGCGCCGCTTTGCCAGGCGGTTTACGAAAACTGGCTGGACGAGGAAATCGGTGAAGGTCGAATTCCTTTTAAGGGAGGATACCGGGCTTATCTGGCTAACCGTGCGCGTGTGAATTGGGCGCAGTGGCAAGGTCCGGCCAAACCAACCGCAGACGATAACAAGAGCGCGAAAGCCGCATCTGAGCGCATTGATAACGGCACTTCGTCCGTCGAGATCGAAGCCGCTGATATTGGTCTGGATCCAGATGAGTTGTTTGACCAACGGCTCGCCACGCACCGTCGGTATATCGATGCAGGAATGCGCTCGCCGTATGAACGGAACGCCCGGCCATCAACTGGTGACATTGAGGACGAAGAGCCTGCAACAAAGGTTGATGTCAAATGACCGTCTCCACCCTTGTGAAAATCGGCAAAGACCAAGTCGACATCACCAGGCCGTGTGACGTAGCTCTAGCGCTTCGGAAGATCGAGCTCACTGTCACAACCGGCGATAAATCAGAAACCATTGAGCTGGGCGGTGAGAAGGTCACCTTCACACGCGCAAACGCGTCTCGTTTGGCTGGTTTGATCCGCCATTACGAAGACCAATGCCGACGCAGTACCGGGCGATCCGGACGGCGCGCTGCCAGATCCGTTCGTTGGGTCAGATAAGGAACATCAAAATGCCGGTTTATGTGAATGGCGAACTCGTCTTGTACGGGTTCGTCGGCGATGACTTTTGGCGTGAAGGCTTCACTTCTACGGAAGTTCTGGAAGCGCTCGCCGAGCACGGTACCGAAAACGACCTGCCGGTAAGATTGAACTCTGGCGGCGGTTTGGCGTTCGAAGGCCTTGCTATCTACAACGCGCTCCAGGCGCATCAAGGCAAAGTCACAATCACAGTTGATGCCATTGCCGCCTCGGCCGCCTCCATCATTGCGATGGCTGGCGACGAGATCATCATGCGGGCAGGATCGGAGATGATGATCCATGACCCATCAGGCGTCACTTTCGGTACAGCTGAAGATCACGAAAAAGCAAAAACCGCGCTGGACAAGCTCGGGTCTCAGATGGCGTCGATCTACGCTGCTCGCAGCGACAACAACGCCGAAGACGTTCGTCAAACCATGAAGGACGAGACCTGGCTGATAGCTGATGAAGCTGTTGAGGCCGGGTACGCCGATAGGGCGGAAGAGGCGAAAGCCAAGCCAGTGTCGGCCTTTGACTACCGGGTCTATTCCAAAGCCCCGGACCGGTTAGTTGCCCTTTCTAACGAAAAAGGTTGGTCGCTCCCGACAGCGGTCAGCCAATCTGCGGCGTCCGCCGCTCCCACAGGCCAGCAGGAGACCATCATGCCTGACAAAACCAAGGCGGACGAAAACGCCGCCGAAACTGACAAACTGAAAGCGGATGTTGCCGCTGAAACCAAGGCGCGGATCAAGGCGATCACGGGTCTTGAAGAAGCCAAGGGGCTTGGCGCCCTTGCAAATCACATCGCCTTCAACACCGAAACGGATGTTGAGGCCGCCAAGGCAACGCTTGCCGCTGCTCGAAATGACCTGGGTTCTAGTGAGGCGGGCCAGCAAGAGGCAGGCCAGCAAGATACGGAGACCAACGCGACGGCTTATGAGCAGCAGCGTTTGCTGGCCGCAGGCCAGGCCTTGCCAGGTGGATCACCGTCCCCTGTGAAAGCGGAGGTCAAGCCCGGGGCGATCTACGCAGCACGGCGCAAATCCCTGAAGGAGGCTTAAGCCATGGATATGAAAACTGAACAGGCGCGCAACCTTGCCTTCATTCTCACAGAGGCAAACGGGTTGCGCTCTCGGGAAACCGTCACGATCGCATCGGGTGAAGGGGTTCTTGAGCCTGGCACCCTCCTTGGTGAGGTAACAGCCACCGAGAAAAACGTTGCATCCCCCAACGGCGTGACCGTTGGCAAAGAGGGTGCAGAAACAGCCAGCGCGGTGCTTGCCTATCGCGTTGATGCAACATCCGCCGACGCCACCGCGGTCATTGTGTCCAATGACGCTGAGGTTAAGGCGCCGATGCTCGTCTATCACGCGTCCGTTGATGACGAGGCGAAGAAAACCGCGAAACAGACCCAGCTTCGCTCGGTCGGAATCAAGTCCCGCTAACCAGCGCAGAACCGACAAGGAACGCACGCAATGCCAGAAGTAGATATTTGGAGCGGCGACGGCTTTTCGATGCAAAGCCTGACCGCAGCGATCAATTCGGAGCCCTACCGGCCCGGGCAGGTGTCCGCCACCGGGATCTTTGATGAAGATGGGGTCTCTACCATTCGCATTTCCATTGAGATGCGCGACGGAAAACTCTCACTTGTTGAGCCATCGGAACGTGGTGGAAGCGGTGAAACAACGGACGACGAAAAGCGTCGTAAGTTGCCCTTCGATATCCCGCACTATCAGCGTGATGATTCAGTTCTCGCTGATGAAGTGCAGGGAATCGTCAGGTTCGGTTCTACTGAAGAACTGGAAACACTCCAGGACCGCGTTGAGCGCAAGGCAATGCGGCACGCCCGTGATCTCACAATGACCCTTGAGCATCAGCGGATTGGGGCGATCAAGGGCATCATCACGTCCAAATCCGGCAAAGTTCAAGAAAACCTCTATAACAAGTTTGGCCTTGCTGTGCCTCCGGCTGTTTCGTTGGAACTTGACGTGGAATCGACGCTTGTCACAGATCTTTGGCAAGATGTTGTGTACTCCATGGAAGACACGCTGGATGAACCGTACGGCGGTCTCCACGTGTTCACCGGACGGGAGTTCCACAAAAAGCTCTGGCAGCATAAATCGGTACGTGAAACATTTATGTACAACGGCGGTGCTGCTGTATTGCGTCAGGACGTGCCCGACGTGTTTCAGTTCGGTGGTGCTACCTGGGAACGCTACAAAACCGGAGCTAAAGCGACGTCAGACCTTGGGTCTCCGTATATCGCCGAGAATGAGGCGCGTGTTGTGCCCACGGGTGTCCCGGACCTGTTCATTACCCGATTTGCGCCGCCCGATTATGAAGATACGGTCAATAAGATGCCGCCGCTTGGTGTGCCGTATTATGCGCATCAGTATAAAAAAGAAAACGGCAAAGGCCGAAATCTTGAAGTGCAGATGAACGCAATTTCCTTGTGCACACGGCCGCAGGTGCTCCGGAAGCTCACCCTGACCTGATCGGATCTCTATCGAACGTGAAATGAAATCAGGCTCTGGCATCAGCCAGTGCCTGTTTTTTGCATGCTCAAAGCCCCGATTTTCCGGTGTTTCGACCATGCAAGGAGAAAACGAAATGTCTCGCAAGACCAAACTCATCGCATTCCCTGGTGGCGGCATCATCCCTTCGGAGATCAATGATGGAAAGGGTGACAAGGAGATCCCTCCTCATGAACCGGTACGGGTGCCCATCGAGTATGGCGATAGTCTCATCAACGATCGCTTCGCGGTTGAAGTCCCTCAATCCGAGGCGAAAAAGCCTCGGAACAAAAAGACAGCTGCTGACCCGAACATTGCGGCTTTGAAAAACAAAGTGGCGCAAGCTGAGAAGGCTGTTGCTGCCGCTAAGACGGATGAGACCAAGGCCAAAGCCCAGGAGTTCCTGGACGAGGCGAATAAAGCACTGACTGACGCACAGTCCGGCTCTTAAGGTTGCCATGAGCAATCCTTTCGACGGTTTGCGGGACGCGGTCACGGCAGAGGTTGACCTCGTCTTTGCCGAGACCCTTCGCATCAGTTTCATTAAGGATGGCCGGTCTGATCCGGATCGGCCTGATGTTGAAATCTCCGCTGTTTTGCGAACGCATGATCAGGAAAGCAGGTCGTTCAGCGGCGGTGCATCCAGAGATTTTCAAAGCGAACACGCTTCCGGCGGCGCGGTCCTTCGTATCGATCGCGCAAAGTTTCCAGATCTGTCTTTTCGAAAGCGGGACATCGTCCAGGCGCTTGATCGTCCGGGCGCACCGAAGTTCAGCGTTTTGAGTGTCGATTCGCGCAACGATGTGCGTCTTATCGTGGAGCTTGGTGAAGCATGAGCCTTTGCAGAATTGCTATTCGGCGGGCCTGTGTCCTGGCCTTAAAGGGACGCACGCTTGCAGGAGACAACGTGCTCGATAGCGAAATCGGGGCAGTCGACACCGACAAGGAAGGCAATTTGTCGGTGTCGGGTGAGGGCAGGTTCATCGCCGTTTACACCGATCAGGCGCAAGGTGGTTCTGACATGCCTGGTGCGCTCTATGAAAACGGCGAGCTGCTGGTAAGGATTGAGTTCGGCATCACTGAGCGGATGGTGATCGAAGAAGAAGACCCTGACAATCCGGGAGAGACGATCCGTTCTGTCGTTTCCGGGATCCCGTTCACCAGTGCCGCGGCGGAGACCTATCTCGATCTTGTTGGCCGGCAAGTTATCAGCGCATTGTCTCATCCAGAAAACGAGGCCGCTGATGTTTTT
>ERZ1740067.2051-NODE-2051-length-12823-cov-7.060542_pt1 | contig 12823 bp, 15 predicted proteins | sample MGYA00581736_ERZ1740067 | MGnify/ENA primary metagenome ERZ1740067 (study PRJEB43018, sample SAMN04849236) | marine metagenome | isolation source: floating plastic debris | place: Pacific Ocean | collected 2008-08-27 | study: EMG produced TPA metagenomics... | reverse complement strand
GCGCCTTGGGCAACTGGTGGCCCGCGCTGCTCGCGTTGCCCGTGCTCGCGTGGATCGCGGCGTACTCGTTCACCAAGCGCTTCACGGCGCTCTGCCATGTGTTCCTCGGCGGTGCGCTCGCAGCGAGCCCGCTCGCCGCCGCGATCGCCGTCGACCCTGCGACGCTCGCGAGCGTGCCCGCGCTCTGGTGGATCGCTGGCATGGTCCTCTGCTGGGTCGCGGGCTTCGACGTGATCTACGCGCTGCAAGACCTCGACTTCGATCGACAGACCGGCCTGCGGTCGATCCCGGCTGCGCTCGGCTGGCGTGGGTCGGCGTGGGTCAGTCGGGCCTTACACCTCGCTTCGATGGCGTCGCTGGTCATGGCGTGGCACAGCGAGCCACGCTTCGGGGCGGTCTTCGGCGCAGCGGTTGTCGTCGTGGGCTTCGTGCTCATCGCCGAGCATGTGGTGCTGGCGGTCCGTCGGGAGAAGGGGCTCGAAATGGCCTTCTTTACCCTCAACGGCATGATCGCGTGCCTGCTCGGGGCGGCCGGCATCCTTGATGTCCTGACCTGATCAAATGCTCTAACACATGTGTGAGCAATGGTTTGCGTGGTGTGCGTCGTGCGGCCCGATGGCGATTTGTTGCGTAATGCCTAAATCCCAACTTTCCTGATCTTTCACTCCGAGATCGGCTCGACAGGGATAAAGCGGATGCTATTCTCCGTTTCGCGGGCCGGGGTCCGCTCAAAAATGCCCCCGGAAGGGCGGCGTGTGCACCTTGTGCCGCGCCGCCTATTTCTTTCGACCCATTTCTTTCGACCGGTTTCTTTGGACATGCGGGTTTCGAGTCCTTCCTCTCGCGCCCAACGCGACGCCGGCAGCGCACAATGCACGGACCCATGGACGACACGCCTTCCAACAACACGCCGCCGAACTCGTCTCCGGACACTCGGCCCGACGGCTCGCCCGAGGAGCTGATCGAGGCGCAGGACACCTTCGTTGCCGCGTGGGGTCAGATGGCCGGCGCCTGGGGCATCAGCCGGACCATGGCCGAGATCCACGCGCTGCTGTTCATCACCGCCGAGCCCATGAGCGCCGACGACATCATGGACCGCCTCTCGATCAGCCGCGGCAACGCGAGCATGAGCCTCCGCTCGCTCGTCGAGTGGGGCATCGTTGCCCGCACGCACAAGCGCGGCGAGCGGCGCGAGTTCTTCGTCGCCGAGCAGGACATCTGGACCATGTTCCGCATGATCGTCCGCGAGCGCATCCGCCGCGAGGTCGATCCGCTGCTGACCAGCCTCTTCGAGATCCGCGATCTCACCGGCGCCCGCTCCGGCCGATCAGACGAGGACCTGCTCCGCGCGCACAACGACCGCATCGACAGCCTGACCTCGTTCTTCCAGATCATCCAGGTCTTGGGCGAACGCTTCGCGAGCCCGTCGGGCGAGGGGCTCGATTCGGCAGCCAAGCTGCTGACCGACACGCTGCTGTCCGACGCGCAGACCGAGACCCGCGACGACGCCTAGCGCCGGGCAGTCTCGCTGTGATTCGGTCGGAGTGAAGGCTGCCTCAACCGGACTTCTTGCCCAGCAGGAGGCCGACGATCGCCGCGATCACCACGACGCCCACAAGCCCGCCGATCACCGCCATGAGGTTGCCGCCGACGAAGTCGAGCAGCGGTCCGCCGCCGCCGGTCATCGCGAGGACCATCACGGAAATCGCCGTGGCGAGCGTGACCGCTGCGCCGAGGGAGACACCGCCCGCGATGCCCGACCACGTGCCGTCGTAGACCTCGAAGGCTGCGGGCACCATCGCCACGCCGCCTGCTGCCGCAACGCCTGAAACGTCGCTTTCTGCGCCCGTGGACTCGAAGAGGGCCGACGCCTCGCCGATCTCGCCCTCTTCGCCTGAGTCGTTTTGTGTGTCGCCGCCGCCGTACAGGTCGTCGAGCAGGTCCGCGCCGAGCGAGGTGTCGTCGCTCTCGCGGGTGAGGTCGAGCAGTCCGGAGCCCGACGCGCCAGCGTCGGCCGCGAACTCGGGCGTGAAGTCCAGGCCCTCTGCGGTCTGGGTCTGTGCCGAGGGGTCGGCGTCGTCTTCATCGACATCGAAGATCGAGATGCCCGTGCCCTCGTTGGTCGGGGCATCGCTGCCGACGTTCCCGCCGCCCAGGTCGAGGCCGCTGAGGTCGCCCGCGAGCCCGGGCACCGAGCCGGACGCTTCCAGGCCGATGTCAAAGTCCGAGCCCTCCAAGTCGATCGCGCTGCCCGAGCCGCCCGCGGTGAGCGGGTCGAGCCCGGAGTCGCCGCCCGCGTCCGAGCCGCCGAGCCCGCTCCCGCCCAGGTCGACCGCCGAGTCGTCGAGGTTGAGGGGGATCATCGAGCCCGAAGCGCCTGCCGAGTCGCCGAGGCCACTGGAGGTATCGTCGTCGCCCGCGATCAGGTCGATCTGATCGGTCTTGAAGACGAGGGCGTTGGAGGAGTCGCGAAACTCCTGGAGCTGCCCGCTCGAGGCCATGCCCTGCACCTCGTCGGTGCTCGTGCCGAGCTTCGCAGCCGCTTCTTCCAGCGAGTAGAACATCTTGGCCATGACAGCATCTCCAACGTCTTCAGCCGATTCGGGTGGCGCCTCGCGCCCAGGGGGCACCACTGTAGCGTCCACAGCCCCGGGCACGCGCCGCGATGGCACCTCGCCGGGTTTGCTAATAGAACCGTACGAGATCGCCCATCCCAGGGTTCCGCCCGAGCTGGCGGGCCTCCGCATCCTCCATATCACCGATCTGCACCAGCGGGGGCCCATCCGGGCCCGCTCGCCCCTGGGCCGCCTCATCGCCCAGCTGCCTGATTTGGCGATCGATCTCGTGCTGCTCACGGGCGACTACCAGGACCATCCGGGCGATGAGCCGCACGCGGCCCGGGCCCTCGAGTCCCTCGCCTCTGCATGGTCGCCCCGCCTCGGCGCGTGGGGCATCTGGGGCAACCACGACACCGAGGCGCTCGCCACGGCCCGCCCCGCAGCTGATCGCATCACATGGATGGCAGCCGCGTGTTGTCGTGTTGAAGGCGTGCCGTTGCGCATCATCGGCGCGTCGTATCCCGAGGACTGCGTTGCTGCTGCACTCGACGCGGGCGAGTCTGATGACTTCACGATCGCCTTGGTGCACTATCCCACCGAGGTGTACGCGGCCGAAGCCGTGGGCGCCGACCTCGTGCTCGCGGGCCACACGCACGGCGGGCAGGTGCGCATCACCAAGAAGCTCGCGCCGCACACCTCGTGCGATCTCGAAGCCGACGCCTCGGCGGGTGTGCTGCGCCTGCGCGACACGCTGTGCTGCGTGAGCCGCGGGCTCGGCACGACCCTGCTGCCGCTGCGCATCAACTCGCCCGCCCAAGCCCCCATCTACACGCTCCGGCAAGGTCCGCTCGCGGGCACGCCAACGGACGTCGCAACGCCAGTCGTCCGCTGGTAGTGCGGCTGGCTACGGCACCGGCCGAACCACGCTCGCCGCCGCGTACAACCCCGCCACCCGCTCACGCGGCACCACGCGCGGGGAGTACCGATTGTTCATCGGTTGCAGCCGAATCACCTCCGCGCCCGCGTCGTCCTTTTCAAGATACACCCGCTTGAACGTGGTTTCCTGATCGGGCTCGAGGCGTGCGAAACAGTCCGAGCCATCGCGCACGTCCTTGGCGGGCGAGAAGATCACGATGTCGCCCTCGCGATAATCCGGCTCCATCGAGTCGCCGACGACTCGGGCTGCGAACGCGTCGGGATCGTGGATGTCCGGGCAGCGCACGTACTCGTCGGCAACGCGAGCCGGATAGCCCAGGTCGGTGAACTCGGTGGGGTAGCCGGCCGCGACGCGGTTGATCACCGGGACCTCGACGGGCAGGTCGACCGGCTGCGTGTCGGATGTGGTTGCCGACGCTGCGCTCCCGCTCGGCTCGGGCGCCATGCGTCCGACCATGCGCTGGAGCTCGCCCGTGCGATACGCGCGGTCGAGCGAGCCGGTGATGCGTCCTTGGTCGTCGACGCTCGTGCCCGCCAGAAGCATGCGCAGGCGGGCCGCCTCGCGGTGTTGCTCGCGCGCCTTGTTGACCTCTTCGCGCACGACGTCGGGCATGTCTTCGAGAGCTGCAGCATGCTTGAGCCGGCCCGCGGGCATGCTCAGCGCTTCTTCGATCCGCGCCAGCATCTCGTCGCGCGGTGCGGGCCGACGGCCGGTCTCGATCGCGGAGAGATAGCTCTTCGCGCACCCGACCCGCTCGGCGAGCGTGGCGAGACTGACACCCTGGGCGGTGCGGTGGGCCCGGATCATGGGGCCGGCCGAGGTGTCCTGTGAGAGCTGCATATGGAGCGACCACCGATGTGCGCCTGATTCTGGAGATACCATACAGAGCCCTTGCAAAGTGTTCTCAAATCGGTACAACACATATCCCGTGTGTTCACAGCATTGTGAACCACATGGGTGTGGGAAGTCAACCAAAAACCGCACACTTTGGAGGCAAGGCATGGCAATGACGACAGAAATGCCCGTCTGGGACCCCAGCGAGGCCACGGATCTCCGCCGTCGGCACCGGCGCGACATGGTCGACCGCGTGCTCGAGGCCGCGGCCCACCTCCCGGACGAGGACCGCTTGCTGGTCGAGGCGGTCTATCGCGACGGCCGATCCGTCGTCGACCTCGCCACGATCTCGGGCGCCGAGCCACGCACGCTCCGCCGGCACATCCGCCGATTGATCGCCCGCGTGCTCTCGCCGCGGTACGCGTTCGTCGCGCTCCACGCGCCGGAATGGAGCCCGACCCGCCGCCGGGTCGCGTCGGCGTGCGTGCTCGCGGGACGCTCGCTCCGCGAAGCCTCGGCTGATCTCTCGCTGAGCCTCCACGCGGTGCGTCGGCATCATGACGCGGTCAACGCGCTCTATGAGGCGACGGTCTTCGCGGGCAGGCCTCGCGCCGCCCGTGCGATCGGAGGCCGACCATGACCGCCGCGACACCATCGCTGCGCACACTGCCGGCGATCACACTGCCCGAGGTGCCGACGCGACGCACGCTGCGCGTGTGTGCGCTCTTCGGCCTCGGTGTTGAGTTGGGTGATGCCGACGATGGCGCAGCGCGTGCGGCCGACAGCGCCGCCACGCTTCGCGCGCACCTCGCGCCCAGTCGGGTCGCGCTCGTCACGGGCCCCAGCGGCTCGGGCAAGTCGCGCATGGTTCGGTCGCTCGTCACCGCGATCGCACGCGATCCGGCTGCGGTCTGCGTTCGGCCCCGTCCGGGTCATGCCGCACCAGGTTCATCCTGCGCGAGCGCTGTTGATGCGATCAAGGGCGATCTCACGCGATCGCTTGGCGTACTGGCCGCGGCCGGGCTTGCCGATGCTCGCGTGCTCACCACGCCCGCGCAGTTTCTCTCCGACGGCCAGCAACAGCGCCTCGCACTCGCGATCGCGATCGACCGTGCCGAGCGCATGCTCGCACTTGGCCGCCAGGTGGTGCTGGTCGCCGACGAGTTCGCGATGACGCTCGACGCGCACACCGCCCAGAGTGTCGCGCATGCCGCGAGCCGATGGGCAAGGCGATCGGGCGCAGCACTCGTTGTTGCTGCAGCCCGTGACGACCTGCTCAAGCATCTCGCGCCCGATGTTGTTGCTGCGTGCGCACTCGAGGGCGGCGTTGACTTCGTCACGCGGGCCGATCGGCCATGATCGACATCGAGCCCGCAACACTCGACGACTACCGCGCGCTCGCCCGCTTCCACTACCGTGGCGGCGAGCCCGCAACCAGAAACATGGCTGGCGGCATGCTGCGGGCGCGGATCGATCACGCCCTCGCGGGCGTGCTGGTTGTCTCCATGCCGACGCTCAACGGCGCGTGGCGCGAGCTGGCGTGGCCTGGGCGATACACGTCGGGCAGCAAGCGCGAGGTCGCCCGGCGCATCAACGCGGAGCTGCGGTGTATTAGCCGGGTTGTGGTCGACCCGCGATTCCGCGCGCGGGGTGTCGCGACGGCTCTTGTGCGTGCGTACCTCGCCGAGCCGATCACGCCGTGCACCGAGGCGATCGCGGCAATGGGTGCCGCGTGCCCCTTCTTCGAGCGCGCGGGCATGGCGGCGTATCGCCCGCCGCCGAGCGCCAAAGACCAGCGATTTGCCGATGCACTCGCACATTTAGGAATCGATCCGACCGATCTCATCGTCGCCGATCAAGCTGAGGCGCTGTGTGAGCGGCATGCGCTGCTTGTGCGCGAGCTGCGCGTGTGGGCGGGGTCGGGGAAGACCGATCGAGCGATCGCGCGGGCCGAGCCTGCTCGGCTCGCGGCGCGTGCGGCGGGCGCCGCGATGCATCCAACGACGCGCTACGCGCACACAGCGCGGACTGACACGAACCATCAGAAGGGCATTGACACATGACACCGACGACACGATTCGCAACACACGACCAGCACGCACCAGCCCAGCCCGCCGCGGTGGAGCAGCCCGAGGCGCTGCCGCAGGCGTTGGTGTTTTTCATGACGGTGGCCGATCGCGCGCGTGTGCTGCGGGCGCTTAAGGCGATCGACACAAACCGCGACGCGGCGCTGCTCAAGGCGCTCGGCATACATGGAGATGCGACCGCAGAGTAGTTGTTGATAGCGGGTGTTGGGATGGCGGGTCGCGGTGGGGCCGCGGGGAAGGTGAGTGGGAGTCGTGGATGAGGACAAGACGACCAGCGACGCGCTTGGCGCGCCGCTGGCGACGCCGCGTAAACGTGAAGAATTGCGCGTGTGGCTGCGCGATGTGCTGGGCGTGACGGTCCCGGCGCGTGTGCGGGAGGGATACCAGTCGCCGCTGGACTACCTCGCGTACTCGTTCTTTGAGGGACATGAAGCGTTTCCGACAGACGAATCGGAGTCGATCGCGACGTCGGACACGGTCGTGTGGGCGAGCCGGGGCGGGGGCAAGACGTTTCTTGGCGCGGTCGCGACCGCGCTCGACATGGTCTTCAAGCCCGGCATCGAGATTCGGATTCTCGGCGGCTCGAAGGACCAGTCGGCGCGCATGTTCGCGCACCTGCGCATGCTCTTCGAGAAGCCGGCGCTCGCGGGTTATGTGGACGGCAAGATCAAGACTGGGTCGATCGAGACGACGGACGGCTCAACGTGCGAGATCCTCGCGCAGAGCCAGGCGTCGGTCCGCGGCATGCGCGTGCAGAAGCTCCGCTGCGATGAGGTCGAGCTCTTCAAGCCCGAGGTGCTCGAGGCCGCCCAGCTCACCACGCGCTTGGCGACGATCACCGTCGATGGCACTCCGATCACCGTCCGCGGCAGCGTCGAGTGCTTCTCGACCATGCACATCCCTTATGGCAATATGCACAAGCTGGTCGAGCAATGCCGATCGGGCACGCGCAAGCTCTTCAAGTGGGCAGTGATCGACGTGCTTGAGCATTGCACCGACGCGCACAGGTGCGAAGGCTGTTCGCTGTTTCCCGCGTGCAGGGGCCGGGCCAAGAAGATCGACGCCGATCAGGCGGGGCACGTGCGCGTGGCCGATGCGCGGGCGATGCAGCAGCGCGTCGGCGCGGCCCAATGGGAGGCCGAGATGCTCTGCGATCGGCCGAGCCGGGCGAGCGCTGTGCTGCCCGAATTCGACGAGCGGGTGCATGTGGTCCAGTCGTTGCCGGAGGGTGCAATGTCCGACGATGGCAGTTGGTCGTGGATTGCAGGCATGGACTTTGGGTTGCGCACGTGCGCTGTGCTGTGGGCGGGTGTCGACCCGGCTGGCGCGGTCTGGGTCATCCGCGAGCGGATCACGCAGCAAGAGCTGCTCGACACGCACGCGACAGCGCTGCGAGAGGGGCCGCCGATGATCGATTGGATCGGCGTTGACCCGGCCGGCCGGGCGCGGAGCGATCAGACGGGCCTGTCGTCGATGGCGGTGCTGCGCCGGGCCGGGCTGGCGGTGCGCGAGCGGCGCGTGCGACTGGACGAGGGGTTGATGCTGCTGCGCGCGAGGCTCAAGCCGGCCGACGGCACCGGCCCGCGTCTGTACATCGCTGCCAGTTGCACCGAGCTCTGCCGAGCCCTCGCGTCATACCGCTACCCCGACGACCCCAGCGCCAAGCACCCGCTCAAGGACGGCCCCGACCACGCGGTGGATGCGCTGCGCTACATGGTCCAGAACCTGGACCTGCACGGCCAAACCCGATCGGGGAACTACCTGAACCGTTGAGTGCTCGCGGTGAGCCGCCCGCGTGCGGAGCACAGCGCCCGGCTAGTCGGGCATGGGCGCGATGATCGGCAGCATCACCTCGACGACGACGTACAGGCCGATCCCGATCGCGGCGATCGCCACGATGATCTGTGCCGCTTGCAGCAGCACCAGCCGCGGGTACCGCGTCATGGTCGGCAACCGCACGGCGCGGTACGCCATCGAGATGAACAGCGCCATCGGGATCAGCAGGAGGTACGACGCCGCGTGCCCCATGGGCAGCGGGTCGATGATCGGTCGCCAGGCAAGCAGCGTGTTGATCACGGCGTGTCGTCCTTGCCGGATTTCTTTGCACCGACCTTGTCCTCATCATCGGGCACCGATCGGCCGCCGGGGAAGCCCGCGTCGATGATGACGATGAGGTTCAGCATGCCCGCGATGGTCACGAAGAGCATGCCGAGCTCGTTGGATCGGCCCACGCCCTTGGTGCTGGGCTTAGCGTCGCCCGGCTCGGCCGCACGCCACACGGGCAGGCCCTCGGCGTTGACACCACGCGCCTCGCCGGGCAGCGCCGAGCGGAGCGCCCGCGCGGGGTCGCGCGTCAGCAGGTCCTGGTCGTACGCCTTGAAGTTGTTCTGGTGGATGTAGTCGATGCCGAAGGCGACCGGCCCGAGCAACGCCTGGCCGAGGAACCAGACGCGGTCCTCCCGGCGGTCGACCGAGTCGATGCCGCCCACGAGCAATCCGGTCAGCACGAGCCCGAGCACACCGATCGCGATGCACACGCCGCGGCGGTGCTCGCCGAGCACGATGTGCCCGAGCCCGGGCAGCGCGATCGCTGCGAAGCCCGCGACGGGGTTGAAGCCGACGGGCGTGGTGGGGTGCGGTGTCGGGTGCGACGTGTTGGCGTGGTCGGCGGTCACGGGTGCTTCTTGGTCCGGGCGGGTGAGGTGTTGTGCTCAGCGTGGCGTCTGCCCCACGGCGGGCGGTGCGGAGTCTACACCGCCGCCCGAGACGGGCTCGGCGGTGTGTGATGCGGATTGCGGCGCGCAGATATTGACACCGCGGTCGGGGCATGTATTGTGCCGCCGCCGCGGCGATGCATGGCGAGGCATGCACCGCCCGGCGCGCCCGGATGCGCACGAAAGGTTCCCCGCCATGGCCACGCTCACCGCCGAGATGCAGACCGCTCCCGCCACGACCGTCTTCACGGTGGTCGACCCCGCCCTGCACCCCTTGGTCTTGCCCGATTCGACCGGCGTTGCGACGCCCGTAGGGTCCGATTACGAGGACGACGAGGACGAGATCTTCGACGGCGGTGACGATTACGAGGACGACGACGAGGCCTACTTCGACGAGTTCGAGGAAGGCGACGACGAGGACGAGGAGTACGTCGAGGAAGAGGACGAAGAACTCTAAACGTCCGTCCCCGACGCCGTCGCTGCGAGCACGCCTGCCCGCGGCCGATCTCTCAATCCAGCGGGGACGCCCTCCGGGAGCGCCTCGCCGTGATCAACGATTCCAACACGCCCGATCATTCCTCACAGAACGACCCTTCCGACGCGATCGCCCCGCTCGACGACTTCCTCGCCGATCCCGAGATGGACGCCCATCTCGCCGAGCAAGGTGAGAGCGGGCCTGGCGAGGGCGATGATGAGCTCTTCGCCGCCGAACTGAACGCCCAGCGGGCAGGCCAGGCCGATCGACGGGCTGCTGTGCCCAAGAACACCGACGGCAGCCTTGTCGAGCGGCGCAAGGTCTCGGGCGATCGCCGGGACGATGAGCCCGCGCCGACGGGTCTCGAGCGCCGCCGAGGCCCCGGCCGACGCCTGAGCGACCACCTCCGCGCCGCCGAAGAGGGCGAGATGACCAAGGAGCAGTTCCTGTTCCTCAAGGCGATCGACGCCTTCAAGCAGGCCAACCGCGTGAATTACCCCGCGTGGACCGACGTGCTCGAGGTCATCCGGCTCTTGGGCTATCGCAAGGTGCAGAGCAGTGCGCTCAACCTGCCCGCGGCCGAGGACTGGAGCGAGCCGCCGACAGCTCCGGCTGCGGTTCGGCCCGATGGCTTCGAGCGACGGCTTCGCGACGCGGCGTAGCGGCCCGCGTGTCGCAGGCTTTCGCGTCGGGATCCGCGGGTGGCAGGATATAGACGTTGATCACTTCCTGTTTCGCTCGAATGCGGAGCACGTCGCGATCCTCGCCCGCGGCCCTGTCCTCGGAGGCCTTGACTTGCGCAAACCTGGCCGTTCGATCTCTGTCGGTCGACGCCGACACGGTGGTGGTTTGTGCGGTTCGCCCATTTCGCCAGACCACGTCCTGACCCGTGATGCCCGGCTTCGACAGCGACACCTTGCAACCCCGTTCGCCATCGAGGCCTCTGATCGTGAGCACATGCGGCTCGTTGCCCTTCGGGAGCAAGTCGAGATTGCACGAAGTCCATTCCCCAAAGGACCCCCACCTGGAGTCTTTCACGAGCAGGCGGCGCTCGAGAACCACGGCGTCGCCTGCCTGAGAAGCACGCGTCTGCTCACCGGGTTGTCCCCATATCTTGATGGTGATGGTCGCGGTTTCGCTCTCGCCGACCGCCTCGCTGACGTTGTATGACGCCTCGATTATGTCTTTCTGCGCGTACAGAGGCGTAGCCAGGTCTGGCAACACCGCGAGATCGCAGAGAGGGTCGAGGGCGACGACCCGGTTGGTCGAACCGCTCTGCTCGCCGATCTCGGTGCGGTTGCTTGTCGAGCAACCGATCAAGAGTGATCCAAGCGCAGCGATCGAAACCCAGGCCGCGCGGCGTGCTGTCATTTGGGTCATACCGTTCCTCTCAGTGTTGAGACTGTCATCAAGTCGCTCGATGACACAAGTGTGTGCGATCTATCGGGGTTTACTCGCCGGCAGCGTGAGTGCTGCGCGGCAGCCCAGTGTTCTACTCTGCGATTGTGCTGGGGCATGGTCGGCGCGGGTAGGGCGGATTGTCGCGGTTCGATCCGCGTAGTCACCGCCTCGATGCGACCGCGTCAGTGGGAGCTCGACGCTTGCCCGCCCATCACCCGCCGCGTAGCTTCGCAGGTGATGTGGACGAGAGACGTGCCAATCGTCAACCCACTCGGATACATTGCCGAGCATGTGATGTATGCCGGCGTTGTCCTGGCCGAGAACATCGACGGGGGCGTGCCACGCCCACGAATCGTTTGCATCCGAGCCGTTGATCGCTTTCTGTTGCGTCGATTCCTGCGATGCACGTGATGCCTCTGCCCCGCGCCACGCGACGTGCTCCCACTGGGCCCGCGTGGGTAGCCCGAGCCCGGCAAGGGCTAGTGCATCGCGGAGATCGTGGAAGCTCATGCTCTCAACAGGGTGCGACCACGTCGTTGGCAGCGGTTGACCGCGACCCCAGGTTCCGATGCCGCGTGCCGACGGCGTGTCGCCTGTGATCCGTCGGTACTGCCCCTGGGTCATCTCGTGCTTGGCAATGAAGTACGCGTCAAGCTCCACCTCGACGACCGGGCCTTCCGACGAGATCAGGAGCTCCGGCGGTGCGTTGTCTCGCGTGAGCCCCGCCCGCTCGAGGCGGTCGTCGATCGCTTCGGCCGCGACCGGGTCGTACCGAGGCTCGGCTGGGTCCCTCCCCTGCACGCCGATGAGCGCACGCGCCGCGGGGACGAGCACCATGACCATGCCGCACTCGCCCGTCATCAGGCACTCGGTCGGGGTCCACCCCGTCGGCCGGGCGCCCGAGGCGATGTGCCAGAACTCCCACAGACACGATCGCTCGCTTCGGCCGAGCGGCACAAGCCCCGCGATGGGCTCGAGCGCAAGCCCGCCGTAACGATCGTCGGTGCGGATGGATTCAATCGCGTCATTCCACGCTGGATCTGCCAGTGATGCCTCGATGCGACCGACCGTCTCACGACGCGCCCGCACAGCATCAGCGACGCCCTCGAACTCGATGCGCCGCAACGATTCGAGGATGCCCGCGAGCTGGTCGTGCTGGCGCTGGTCCTCCGGATCATCGAAGGCGCGGGGTGCATGCGCCGCGATTCGGCCCTCTGCGTGATCGAGATTGGCTTGATGGAAGACCAGCGCCTCGCGCATCGTCACGAGCGCCGCCCGCTGGTCTTGGGCCGACAGCATGTTCTTGAAGAGGCTGGGTTCCGGCGACTCGAACTGGTCTATGAGCGTGCGTGTCTCGCGCACGAAGGCCGCGTGCCGATCGCGCTGCTCGAGAACCCGCGCGATCGCAGGATCGTTGCGCGTCGGCTTGGGCCGGCCGCGGGTTGTGAGTGCCTTGAGTTGTGCGCGGTATGTGTCAGCCCGCTCGCGCAGCCCGGCGAGGTCTGCGCGCCACGCGTCGATCGTCGGGCCGTCGCCGGCACGCATCGGTAGGTGGTACGCCCTCTCAAGCAACGACTCTGCGAGGAGCGCGTCGCGTTGGGTCTGGATCGCCTTGGACTGCTCTTCGATCTGGAGGCGTGCAGCCCGCTCGCGCTGCGCCGCCGCGGCCTCGCGCGCGACACCCACCGCCACTGTGCCCATGACCGCCGCTCCCGCTCCAGCGAGAACGGCGGCAACCGCGACTCGCCCACGATTCCGCCGAACAAACTTGCTCGCCCGATACCCCACGCTCGGCGGCCCGGCGAGCACCGGCTGAT
>ERZ1740067.2050-NODE-2050-length-12823-cov-23.282425_pt1 | contig 12823 bp, 10 predicted proteins | sample MGYA00581736_ERZ1740067 | MGnify/ENA primary metagenome ERZ1740067 (study PRJEB43018, sample SAMN04849236) | marine metagenome | isolation source: floating plastic debris | place: Pacific Ocean | collected 2008-08-27 | study: EMG produced TPA metagenomics... | reverse complement strand
CCTTGTGATAAAAGATGTCTTCGTAGGTTTTGACCGATTGCCAATCGACTTGCATGGTGTGTCTGCTGGTTACGTTGAATAAAAAGCCACAGCCATTATGTCAGTTGGATGAACCGGGCCAATCATTACAAGCCTGTTACAAAATCCCATCAACCCCATCAAAAGCTTGGTATCTACGGGAGAATAGTTCTTAGAGAAAAAATAAGTCTTCATCCAATCGCTAAAGTCCATGGCCTACTACTGGTTCAAAGCATTTCATATCTTTGGTGTTGTGGCCTGGTTTGCAGGTCTTTTTTATCTGGCGCGTTTGTTTATTTACCATGTTGAGGCTGACATGGAGACTGAGCCCGCCCAGAGCATTTTGAAAAAGCAGTACAGCATTATGGAAAAACGGCTGTACACCATCATTACAACACCGGCCATGGTGTTAACGGTGGCCATGGCGGTGGGGCTGCTGAGCGTGATGCCAGACTATCTTCATCAGGGTTGGATGCATGCCAAGCTAGGGTTTGTGGGCCTGTTGTTGATCTATCACTTCTATTGTGGTCGCTTGATCAAGCAGCTGGAAAACGGCGAGTGTAATTGGAACAGCAAAACTCTGCGGTTCTTTAATGAAGGCCCAACGCTGCTCCTGGTAGTCATTGTCATGCTGGTGATTTTCAAGAGTCAGTTTCCCACCAGCGCCACCACATGGTTAATTGTGGCGTTGACGGTATTGTTTCTGGCAACCATTCAGCTCTATGCGCGTAAGCGACGTCTAGATAAGGAGAGAGAGGTGGCAGAAGCGGCGGCTACAACGGAACAAGCGCTGCAATCCTAATTTTGGGGGTTGCTAAAGATATGAGGGGGTGGGCATTGCCTACCCTCTTTTGGTTAGGAGCCGTCTGAGCATCTATTGCCTCTGTCAGGTGGCTCTGTCAGGTTAGTTAAGCAATGCATATCTCCCGAAAGCTCTAGGTAGCAACCGCTAACCTGACGCGCCAATGTCTTAATGCATCAGGATGTTTTCTGTATCACCCAAGATTGACCATGAGATTTAGACCCCCATACTTCCTGTCAGTTGTTTGTGCTGTGTGTGTCGTGATGATGACGGCGTGGGTCACATTAGCCCAAACTGCTGCTGCCGATAAAGTCCCTGTTGCTACTGGTTCCGGTGGGGCCGTGGCATCCGTGGATGTGGATGCCAGCCGGATTGGCATTGATGTGCTGCGTCAGGGAGGCAATGCCGTGGATGCGGCAGTGGCGACAGCGGCAGCCCTGGGGGTAACGGAACCGTTCTCGGCGGGTATCGGCGGTGGGGGATTTATGGTGATTTATCTCCATGATCACGATCGGGTGATTACGTTGGATGGTCGTGAGGAAGCCCCGGCAGACATAACCCCCGATCTCTTTCGGGATCCAGACGATCCGGCAGGGGGAAATTTACCGTTTTTCCCCAATCGTATTAGCAGCGGTTTGGCCGTGGGCGTGCCGGGTACCCCGTTGAATTGGCAGACAGCCCTGGCCCGCTACGGCACCCTTTCCCTAGCTGATGCCCTGGCTCCGGCTATTGAGCTGGCTGAGGCGGGGTTTACGGTGGATCAAACATTTGCTCAACAGGTTGCTCGCAATCAGGAGCGGTTTGGGGCGTTTACGTCCACCGGTCAACTATATTTACCCAACGGTCAGCCCCCTGTGGCGGGTTCAACGTTTAAAAACCCCGATATGGCTAGTACCTATCGGTTATTGGCCGAGCATGGGGTGAATAGTTTCTATCGGGGAGATATTGCTGAGGCGATTGTGAACACGGTGCAGGCTCCACCCATGGTGGCTCAACCCCCGTTTACGGTGCAGGCTGGGGCGATGACGTTGGCGGATTTGGACCGTTATGAGGTTAGGGTGCGACCGCCAGTGGTCAGTGACTATCGTGGCTATCGGTTCTATGGCATGGGGTTGCCCAGCAGCGGTGGAATTACGGTGGCTCAGACGTTGGGGCTGCTGGAGTCGAGTGATTTAGGACGTTTGCAACGCAGTGACGCGCTGCATCGGGTGATTGAGGCGGAGCGGTTGGCGTTTTGCGATCGCAACACCTACCTGGGCGACCCCGAATATGTCGATGCCCCTGTGACTGGTCTCCTCAGTTCAGATTACATCAGCAGTTTCTCCCTACCTGAACGGGCCGCTGAACCCTGCACCAACCCGGGCAATCCGCTGCCCTACCAAACCGATCCCAGCCCTAGCCTGACCCAGGTGCCCGCTGTCGCTGCTGGCAATAGCCAAGAAGGCTTATCCACCACCCACCTGGTCACCGCCGACCAGTTTGGCAACGTGGTTTCCTATACCCTCACCATCGAATCCACCGGTGGTTCAGGCATTGTGGTGCCTGGCTATGGGTTTATCCTCAACAACGAGCTGACCGATTTTGACACCTCCCTACCCCATCCCAATGCCCCCGAGCCTGGCAAACGTCCCCGTAGCAGCATGGCCCCCACCATCGCGTTGGCCCCAGATGGTCGTGTCCTCGCTTTTGGTAGCCCCGGCGGGTCCACCATTATCACCACCGTCGTCGGTATCGCGACCAATCTAATTGACTTTAAGATGCCCCTAGCTGATGCGATCGCGGCACCTCGGTTTTCCCAGCGCAATGGACTGCACACCACCTTTGAGGAAGGCTTAGCGGCGGCGGATATTCAGTCGTTAGCCCGTTTAGGCCATCTATCTCGGTTCACCAATGAAATTGGTGCGGCGACGGGATTAGAACTTTTTTCTAATGGCATCATTCAAGCCGCTGCTGAGCCCAATCGGCGGGGTGGTGGGGCCGCTATGGTGGTTAACCCGGCGTCAGAATAAGCACCCTGGGCCAGGCTAAATTTCACAGCAATCAAAACCGCTTAAAATAGCTACCATAAACAATTCGTAACTCCCGGAATGTCCCTACATTAGGTTGATTCCAATCTGTAGGACAGTTTAACAACTGAATCTATGGAATAACTGCATCTGTCCCGACACATTATGGTGGTTTATTGGGGATACTAGAAAGACTGAGAAGTCTCAGGGACGTCACATAGAAACGAAAATCAAAACACTATAGGGACGCGATCCGCTAACAGTGCTCCAAGAGTTTGACATATCAATTACAGCGGTAGGGAATGACCGATATCTGGTGCGCACGGAGCAGGTCGCACCCGGTGTGCCCTTAGCACAAGAACAGTTTCACTGGCCCATAGACGCTTGGCTTAGTGAGTCATCCACCCTGATGCACGATCCCCTTCTCGGCATACTAAAGGGGGAATCGAGTCAGCGATGGGCATCCAAGCCCACGTATCGCTCAGGTCGGAACGATGACGAAATGTCCGAGGGGCAAATTCCCACCCTCGTTAGCCTGGGTCAGGCTCTATACAATGCCGTCTTTGATAAAGCCCTGCGCGATAGTTGGCTCACAGCCCAAGGGGTGGCCCAAAATCGCCGTTCTCCATTGCGGCTACGGCTGGGGCTAAAGGGAGAAAAGCTACAGCAGCTACCCTGGGAAGTGCTCCACGCTGGCGATCGCCCCCTGGGTACGGGCACAGACGTTACCTTTTCTCGCTACCATCTGGATCGGCGTCAGGGCTACGACCGCCCGATTTCAACGGTGCCCGATTTTGATAAACCCCTACGGGTTTTGATGGTCATTGCCGCCCCCAACGATCAAGATCGGCTTGAACTTGCCCGTGAAGCCAAGCACCTTCAAAATGAGCTGCATCCCACATCAATGCGCTCTGGGGGAAGCTACGATATTTTGCCTAAGCAGCAGCTTGACGTACAGCTGACGGTTCTAGAGCAGCCAGGCCGAGCAGAACTAACCCAGGCATTAGAGCAAGGCCGCTATCAGGTTTTGCACTACGCAGGGCATAGCAATCTGGGTAATGCTGGCGGTGACCTGTACCTTGTTAGCCGTCAGACGGGCCTGACCGAGCGGATTAGTGGAGAAGACTTAGCGGGACTTTTGTCAAATAACGGTGTCCAACTGGCGGTCTTAAACTCTTGCCGAGGCGCCTATGCCCAAAATGCCCAGCCTGAGGTCGGTTGGCACGAACAAAACCTGGCCCATGCCCTCGTTAATCGTGGCATTCCTGGGGTGATTGCCATGGCCGAACGCATCCCTGATGATGTTGCTATTACCTTTACCCAACTGCTTTATCGCAATCTTAAGCAGGGCAACCCCATTGACTTGTGCCTCAATCGTACTCGCCAGGGGCTAATTTCGGCCCACGGTTCCCATCACAGCTATTGGGCACTACCTATTTTGTACATGCAGCCTGGGTTTGATGGCTATCTTGCCAGCAAACCCGGCACCCACAACAGTGCCCTTGATCAGCTCCTGAGTGAGTCTGAATCTGCCCTGGCGGCCCTGGAGCAGACGCCGCCGGTGGCTGATGAGGGCATCAACCCAGCGACCCAGCGACCGACTGTCAAGGCTTCGTTAGACACGGCCGATCTAGATAATGTGGTGGAAACCGTAGAGCTAGAGGATATCCTCAGCTACAACGAAGAAGATGCCTCGACTATGACGGAGTTGGTAGAGCAGCTATCGCAGACGTCAGAGCCCGACGAAGTCATGCTGGCGGATGTGGATGAGTCGTTGCTGCCAGAGACCTTGGAGACACCGGGGTTAGATCTGTATGATCAGCTGCCTAAAAAGCCTGCCCAATCGCCTGCTGAGGATGGCGCAGCCGATGATAAAGCTAACGATGGGGACGCAACTGAAGCAACTATTTATGGCGAGGACCATCCCACTTCATCGACATCAGAGGAAAGTCGCCCCTCGGCTCCTAGACATCGCCAACGGCAGGTGGCGATGGGGGTGGGGGTCGCTGCCCTAATGGCGTTAGCGGGCGTGGGTATTAGCGATCCTCTCAATGTATTTTCCCCGTCGCCTCAGTCGCCTGATACTGTCGAGGTGTCACCGGAGATTTTAGAAATTAGTGGCATTGCCAGCGGTGATCCGGAAAGCACGGTCAAAGCCCTTAGCAAAATGGCTGCCTCAGGAGATCAAAACCAGGCCCTGGCGCGGATTACTGAACTGGGTAGTATTGACGACCCAACGTTGCTGTTTTCAAAGGGACAGCTGCAGTGGGACATCCTGAATCAGGGGTCCTTTGTCGATAGCACCATCGGTCCGGCTGAGGTTGTGAGGTCGTGGCAAGACACGTTAGAGGTGCAGCCCAACTGGTTAGATGCCCAGGTTGCCCTAGGGTTTGCCTACTATGAGCAAAAGCGATATCAGGCAGCGATCGATATCTGGCAAGATGCTCTGGATACGGGGAAGGTTTATCCCATTCCTATCCTGACGCTGCATCGAGATGCGCAGAACACCGATATTCAAAATGCCCCTGCTCAACTCCATGCCCACATTGGATTGGCCATGGCTCACTATCAGCAGGCTGAACAGGGGGCAACTGACGGTGACAAACTACCCTTGTTGGCGGTAGCGGTCGACCATTGGAAAGATGTGATTCAGGTTGCTGAGAATAAAGATGTGACGGCTGGGGATTTATCCTCCCACTGGCTGTGGTCAGAGCAAGCCTTGGCAGATTGGAGTAAAGCCCGCCCAGAAATTGCCAATTATGTCAGTCAGGCAAATTAACAGATAAAACACTGAATCAATTTCTTTTGATTAAAATTGACCAAAACAAAGGCATCTGCTTTCGCCTTTTGCAGATGCCTTTGTTTTGGTCAAATAATCGATTTTGTTAGAATCCCCTAACATCAGATCGACCAACAATGTTAAAAATCAAACAATATAGTTTTTACAATTACTGATACTTGTCTAAAGCAGTATAAAGACAATTAGTTAAGCTTTCCTGGCTGTCGGTATTCTTTTTCCCAACAACGCTCTAAATGGTTAAGATTATGTCTTTGCCAAAACCTTAACGGACTGAAAACAGTTTTGTGCTTGGGGCTAAAGACTGGTTGTTGAAGGTACTGCCAAAGTGGAAATTTCATTATCGAGTGGCTCAGCAAAACAAACGAGTACGGGAATCAAAGGCAGATGTAAGTAAAATCAGCGTAAAATGCATCAATTAAAATGCATAAACTTGCCCATGGTTTAGTTCTAACCACAAGTTACCCAAAACGCTGCCTGTAAACCTATATCAAGATTAATAATTTCAAGTTTTCTTACATCTATATTCTTCTACTTGAAAGCTATCCTCCTTCAGTATAAACACCTTATTTTTTGCTAATTAATCTTGTTCCAAAGTTGGAAAAATACTTCACTCAGCTTAAACAAAAAAAATAGTAAATTCGGGCACCTACCGCTAGCCAAAAGATACCTAGAACGGTGTTAGTCTCATTGAGACCATGGCAGATGGGGCTATTCCTTAGACAAATGGTCTTGGAATAAGTCTAGGGACAAAAAATAAAACATCCGCTCGATGACGGATGTTTGTAAACAGAATATGAAATTTGAAATGGAGCTGACGGGAGTCGAACCCGTGTCCGCCCTGAGTAATAACACGCCACTCATTCACAGGCTTAGCCTATCTAACCCTCAAGGCGGGAGCCGTTCATTATCCCGAACGTAGGATGCTCTGGTAAAGGTCTTTGTTAGGTTTCTCACCAGAGAAATTAACCTAACGCATCCGTTGGGGTTAGGCTTACCACCCTTAACGGAGTCAGGTGATAAGCGCTCGAACCTATGAGAGGTGTTTAAGCGGCAGCTACAGCTACGTGCTTACGAGCAAAAGGTACGATGTTGTTTGCATCTGTATTTAGTTGAGCCTTGATTTACGAGAGTGGACTCACTCTCGGCCTGTATCACAACGCGACTTTCGTCAAAACGTCGAAACCGTTACAGCCCCTTGAATCAATCCGTAAGATTAACTGACGGAGCATCTTCCATTATAAACCGTGTTTTCAGATCTGGCGCTGCTGGTTGCTTAAACGATTTTGAATCTTGCTGTTGGTTAAGGGGGGATGGTTTATGTGACTGATTAGCTTTAATAAACTAAATCGGTTGTCTTTTAACTTATAATTAATTATTGAGATTGAGATATATGTATCGCCTAGCATTCAAGCTGCCTTGATATTTCGTGGGTTCGTTCCCGATAATTTGTGGGCTTTTGTGAATGATTGCAGGTTCGGGCGATGGGTCTTGAAATGTTTGGTTCATGGGCCAAAGACGAGTATCACAGGTATTCCTTCAATTAGTAGTAGGGGTTATAAGGTAATGAGCAGCGACGCAGCGGAAACCACTAACACAGCAACTCAGTCATCTAGTTCTTCGGGCCGGACTCAGAAAAAGACTACGACGTCTTCCGCTAGTAAGAGTGGCGGCATTGTTAAAGCTCAGAAGCCTGACATCATTGTGTTGGCAGATAATAGTCGTGTTGTTGAGACCAACACGTTGCCTAATAACCGACCCGTCACTGTGAGTGATGTTGATGTAGTCCACAATTTGTCATCGGCTGGAGTTCGTCCAGTTATGTCTGACAATTTTGAGATTGCAAGTACTGACCACTTGCCCGGTCATCGTCCCGTAGCGGTGAGTACGCTGGTCGTCTCTGACTTGGATACGTTGCCTGGTCATCGCCCGATTGCGTCTAATGATATCGACGAAGACCCTGTTGCTCTAATGGGTTATTTAGATTAGACGTTTAGCGCCTCTCTAAAATCTAAACGTAAACGTATGGGGGCGGTCCATGGACCGCCCCCATACGTTTTTGGGTTAGTCCAAATTATGGCCGGTCAATTCGACGAAAATATCCTCTAGGTTAGAGGGGCGGGTCATCATGCCGGTTTTATCGGGTTGCTGATCGAGGTATTGGTTGGCATCTTGAAGTGTGGGAAAAAAGTTATAGCTCCAGCGATCGCCGGTTTGTTTCATGACGATGCCTTCGCCGTGTTGCGATCGCAACTCCGCCAGGGTCCCCATTTCAATTAGCCGCCCTTGGTCCATAATGCCGATGCGATCGCACAGATATTCCACCTCTTCCATGTAGTGGGTGGTCAGCAGCATGGTCATCCCCTTTTTCTTATTTAGATCCAGGATGATTTCCCACAGCCGACGTCGGGTTTGTGGGTCTAACCCGACGGTCGGTTCATCGAGAAAAAGAATTTTAGGCTGATGCAGCAGGGCACGGGCAATCTGCAATCGGCGCTTCATGCCGCCGGATAAGGTTTTAACCGGATCATCACGGCGCTCAGACAGTTCCACATAGGCCAGCCACTGGTCGATGTCACGCTGGCGTTGAGGATTAGGCAGATGGTGCATTCTGCCATGGAATTCCATATTTTCCCAAACCGACAAATCGCCATCAACGCTGGTTTGCTGGAGCACCACCCCAATCTGACGCCGCACCTCCGCTTTTTGTCGATAGACATCATAGCCAGAGACCACGATGTCCCCCTGGGTGGCCCGAGTCAGCGTGGTCACCATCCGAATGGTGGTGGACTTGCCTGCGCCATTGGGGCCAAGCAGACCAAAGATTTCGCCTGGTTGAATGGTTAACGAAAGATCGTTAACCACACAGGTGTTGTTATAAACTTTGTGAACGTTACGCAGGCAAACAGCCGCCACCATGGGATGTCTTTAAAAAATTGGAGTGTAGCTATAGTTGTAAAGCATTGATGTCCATGAGAGCAAAGATCAGCAACCAAGTTTTATTTATCCACCAAGATGACGTGCCCCCTTACAAAAAGCAGGGGGCCATGGTGCGTAATAGCTATTTTTGGGCGCTTAAGTCCATTGCTGATCGAGCCGGGTTCTATAAAGATTGGGAATTTGACGAAACGGTTTGGATTGCCCTAGCCCGCATGCTGATGTCATTCACAGAGTCAGGCTACCTGGGCTACCGGGAAACCGTATTAGAGTTTCACCCTGAGGACACAATTCCGCCAGAGCTAAAGACAGTGGCAACCTGGAGTGAGCCAGAAGAGGAGCAGACATAAAAAAGGACAGACCTGAGCCTGCCCCCTTGTTCTCTGACTGTAAGTAAAAATTCAATGGAAAATTGGAGATATCTCTTCTGTCTGAGTGACCTGAGCAGGCCGGCTTACATCAAGCCCAGCTGGGAAAGGATGCCTTGGCCAGTCATAAACTCAGTTGCTAGACCGATGATGAAACCTAGCATGGCCAAGCGACCATTCCAGTTTTCAGCGATTTCAGTGAAACCAAACTTTGTGCTTTCTTCTGCCATGATTCAGTGGGTCCTTTCGACGAAACGTTAAGATGTGTAACACCTTGTGATCAAATATTAACGGTTATTTTTTGAATCGGCAACGATTGTTTTTAAAAACTTGAATAAGCCTTGGACAAAGGGTTTGAGATGTTTGTCAGGAACATTTTGGGTGTCTGTCGGGTGGTCATTGGGCGGTTATCCGGTGGCGGTTAGGATTAGGGTGATGACGATAATAGCTGCGATCGCAACTGCCAATGCCACCTTCCATTTTGCCACCGGACGCTCTCCCATCACGGTTCCTGTCTGGGCATTGATCATCACCTGATAGGTTTTACCGCCGTAGCGATAGGTGGCCATCCACACGGGTAATAAAATGTGCTTAAACGTTTCCTGGCTATAGTCCGTGGATACTGAGTGAATGCGTTGCGTATCCCCCCCAATGTCGGACCGTACATCGCTACGGATGCCGTCTGCCATAATTGCTTTTGCCCGCTCAAACCCTTCCTTGACCGGTATTTCATAGCGTTGGGCCTTAAATCCAGCCAGGTATTCAGCGCTGTAGGGCTTTAGATTTGATACGGTCAGTCTGGGCCACAGCTGCTTTAATTTTTTCTCACTAATGGCACGGGTCGCTGGAACCAGCACATCGTCAAAAAAACGAGATACCTGGCCAGATTTCGAATACCAACGGGTCCGCTGTACCTGGCGGGTTTTCCTCTCCTGCTTGCCGTCAGCGTTAGTGGTCGTATAGGTTTCCGTCTCATAGTAGTGCTCGCCCCGTTCGCCCCGATAGCGACTGGCCGTCTGGGCATCGTAGGTCCAAAACGGCAGATAAACTCCGGTGAGGGCTTTGTTCTGAGCTAGCTGCTTAAGCTGCCCTGGCAAAAATATGGCCTTGAGGTCTTTCCAATCCCAGCGAAAGGCGAGCCAGTCCCGTAAATTTTTTAAGGCAACCTTACGACCCACTGTAAAAGGTACTAAGGCCGATGGTGCCAGAGTAGGGTCAGAAGCATGGCTTTCTTGGGTAACAATGCTGGTGGCACAAAATGGACATTTACCTGCCACATCCGGGGGCTCAAAGCTAATGGTCGCCCTACAGCCTGGACAGCTAACCTCCTGGGCTGTAGTAGCCAGCTGGGCAATCTGTGTCCGGTTTGTGTTGATAAATGCCGCTAGATCGTGCTCCTGCAGCGTAGACCTCAGCTTGGTGGCAGTCACCTCTGGCATAGCCTCAGCATGACCGCAGTAGGGGCACTTAAGCTGACCCAGATCAGGGTCAAAAGCCATGTCGGCTTTACAGCCAGAACATTGGTATTGATTAACGGAGGTTGTGGGCTCCATTGCAGATAGAAGTAAAGAGCAAACTCTCTATAGGCCCGTTATCGGACAATACATTTGAGCGGTTTCTTGAGCCCATGCCCATGCCAGAAAGGGATGAGCATGGGCATGGGGACGCAACGGGAGCCTTAAGCCGCCGGTGGCGGTGGCGGTGGCAGGGTGCTTAGCAGTGACTGCAGCTCAGGCACTGTATTCGCCGGTTGCCAGCTGGCCATGCCCTGTTTCCAAACATTTGACTGGGCCGTTAAGCCATTGGCCAGCAGCTGGTTGGCCGCATAGGGGCCAAAGTTTTGGCCATCGCGGGTGATGTACCAGGTGGCAGCTGGCATGGGCGGTGGTGGTGCAGCGGGTGCCGGTGGTGCAGCGGGTGCTGCCGCTGGGACCGTTGGGGCTGCCTGGGGGGCCATGGCGTTGGCAATTTGTTGACCCATGGCAATGCCCACCCCCAGGTCGAGGCCAGGGCTACCGCCGCTGGGGTTTTGGGCCGACTGTTCGATGGCGTTGGCCGCCTGGTATTGGGTGTATTGCTGCATGTTGCCCAGAATGCCGATGGAGGCTCGCTTATCCAGGGCTGCTTCAACTTCGGGGGGCAGCGAAATATTCTCGATCAGCAGCTGACGTAGCTCTAGGCCAAACTGACCCATGTTGGGTTGCATGGCATCGCGCACCTGCTCACCCATGGCCTGATAGTTGGCGGCCAGGTCAAACAAGGGGGTTTGGTCTTGGCCGATCCAGCTGGCAAAGGCCGATACGATCATGTTGCGTAGGTGATCGCTAATCTCGTCAGTTTGGAACAGGCCATCGGTGCTGATCAGCTGCTCCAGCAGGGTGCGGGCATCGGCAACCCTCATGGTGTAAGTGCCATAGGCACGCAGTCGTACTGGACCTAACTCGGGGTCGCGAATGGTGATGGGATTGGCGGTGCCCCATTTGAGATTAGTAAAAATCTTGGTGTTAAAAAAGTAAACCTCAGCTTTAAATGGAGAGTTAAAGCCATACTTCCATCCCATTAGGGTGGTCAGGACCGGCATATTTTGAGTTTCCAGGCGGTAGCGACCGGGTTCAAATACATCAGCCACCCGGCCTTCGCCCACTAGAATCGCCACCTGACCAGGGCGTACCGTCAGCTGCGCCCCCATTTTAATTTCGTTTTGAAACCGCTCGAATCGATAGGCAATAGTATCTTGTGACGGATCGAGCCATTCAATAATGTCAATAAATTCGGCTCGAACTTTCTCAAATAAGCCCACTGTTGCGCTCTCCGTAGCGATGGTGTTGTATCTGCTCTAAGAGTTACCCTAGCTTTCCCGATAAATGGGGATCTTGTGTATGACCTTTATAGAAATCAATACAGGTTAATTTGTTCCGATTCCGCAAGGAACAGGGGGATAGGCATGCAGCCGCCATGATTCAGACTTTAGTAGAAAAGCCTGGTCAGGGTTTGGTCTTTGATGGCCTAATGTCTCTGCCTACGGGGCGACCTTTTGTTCAACCCCAAACCCCACCAGACCCAGTTTTTCCAGGGGCTGTCCTGCCGGGGGGCGTAGATAGTTGAGAATTCGGCGAATCCGGATGTCTGGATTAATTAGGGTGATGGAATCTATGGAGACTACCTGGGTGTAGTTGGTCGTCATCAATAGTTCTTTGGTGTGTCCGTCGAAGCGAAAGCGGGAGATGATAGGCCGAGCTTCTTCATAGGCGCGATCGCGCAGATAATCGCCTTCTAGAATGTGGCTGGTTTCACTGTGGACAACAAATGTAAGATTTAAGGCCTGGGAAACTTTTTCGCCCTTTTCTGACACGGTGTTGAAAGATAGATGAAACCCTGGAATCTTCGATAAATCTTGGGCTGCATCATACTCATTGTCAGTCAGTACTTTAGCTTTGAGATCTGGCGTTAGAGGTGAAACCTGAAAGTCGGTGTGGGAACGCTCTACTTCGTTTTGGGTGAGATAGTGGTAGGTGCGCTCTGTGGACCAGCTACCAACACAGTGGTCAAAAAACGTATTGAAAACTGAGCGAAGCTCCATGGGTTGCTCTCGGGGGGGATCTATCTTTTTATGATAAATGGCGAGGTTACACCTTCTATCGAGTTTGACAGATGAGTTTGATCGACCTTTGCCAGGCTCTTATTGAGCCAAAGGGCTGCCTATGGCCAGAGAATGCCTTGATATCAGTAAGATTTGCTTTTGAACTCCGCGTAACTCTCTCAATGTAGATAATTCAACTTCTAGTTCCTATTTATATGTCCCACGCAACCGACGTTTCTACCTTGCTTAAGTGGATGGCTGCTGACTTTAGCAACCAGGCCCAGGCGATTGAAAATCCACCCTTTTTTGCCCATA
>ERZ1740067.2048-NODE-2048-length-12831-cov-6.313165_pt1 | contig 12831 bp, 8 predicted proteins | sample MGYA00581736_ERZ1740067 | MGnify/ENA primary metagenome ERZ1740067 (study PRJEB43018, sample SAMN04849236) | marine metagenome | isolation source: floating plastic debris | place: Pacific Ocean | collected 2008-08-27 | study: EMG produced TPA metagenomics... | reverse complement strand
ATCAGTTGAATCCGTGTTCTAATTATTTTGATAGAAACACTAAGGAAACAGCATTACGCTATTGCCCATACTCACCACTCAATCGTTTGATTGCAGCGCGACTCGATCGCGATCATTACCATAAATAATGGCCAATAAATCACACAACAAGCCATTTTCTTTTTTGAATTTTTTCTTGAGATTCCATTCTTGAAAAACAACCACAATGGCGTTTTTCTCAGGCAGTAACATCAGGTATTGTCCTCCTTTGCCTCGAGCGGTATAAATGAGGTGATCTTTATAGTCTAGTATCCACCAATTGTAGCCATAGCCTACCTCGGTATAGTCGCCTAACTTGCGAAAAGCCTTACTCGAGTCAGTATAGTTGGTCAACGATTTTTTGACCCATTGGGCACTCAGTAGTTGGTGATCATCCAGTTTTCCTCCGTGTAAATACAGTTGCCCAATGCGGGCCAAGTCTCGAGGGGTATAGTAAGATTCTCCACCTCCGCAATAATAGCCCGCTTGGTTGCGCCAAAAAGCATTTTGGATGCCCAATGGCTCAAATAAATGTTTTTGAGCAAATGCCTTGGTACTCTGCTGGGTAGCCTTGGTGATGACCGCCGATAATACATTAGATGCCCCTGTGTAATACTTGAAAAAAGTTCCGGGAGGTGAATTGATACCTTCTTTTACCAAACTTACTTTGGGGGTTTGGTAGCCATCCCACCCGGCAAAGCCACCGCGCATGGTCAGTAGGTGTTTTACCTTGAGCTGCTTTTGCAAAGCGTTGAAATTGGCCGCGTACTCTGGAAAAAACTTCTCTACCGCCTCTTCTTCAGAAGCAAGCACGCCCTGTTGGATGGCCGCCCCGGTAATCGCGGAAGTAATGGTTTTGGTGACCGAATGTATATTGAAGGCATCGGTAGGCTGGGTACCTTTGAAATACTTCTCTACAATCAAGTGATCGTCTTGAATGACGAGTAAGCCCCGCAATCGTTTCCAGTCATTAAGTTTCTGAAAATAGGTTTCCCACTCTTGAGGATCATAACCCAACGTAGCAAGTTGGGCAGTAGGCCAGGCATAAGGGGTATGGCTTACCCTGACTGACTGGGTATTGCTCAGGGGTAATTTTAAGGTAATAGGATGCCATTCATAAAAATAATTGAGCACGTTTATAGTCAGGAACAGGCCTAGGGTAGCCACGCCCCCAGTGATTAGTTTTTGACGACGATAGGGCTTCCAAATCATCCATACCAGGGTAAAAAGCAATACAAAGCTACTGGCCAAGTACTCTATAATGTTGGGATATGGATGGTTGAAACGCCCGCTTTTTAACTGAAAACAGACCACCAGGAGGATAAAAGTAAGTACAGCATAAGTAATGATTCGTTTCTTCATCGTATTTTGTGTTCATATTTAGTTCGACGCTAAATACCCAAAACCAACAAAAGTCACCCTGAACTTTATTTGAAGTTGCAAATGATACCAAGCCAGCGTATATTTTGAAGACAAACGAATGCACGCATGACTTATGAAAACATCAGAAAATCTCTTTTTCTCCAATTCAAATTATAACCTCTATTATGTAGGTCAAAATAATATCTTGATTTTAGAAGCCCAAGGCGTTGTGAACCTGGAAAGTGGCAAGGAGGCTTGGCTTACTGCTTTAGACAAAGCTGAAGCACACCAAATAACTCGTTGGGTAAGCGACGAATCAGTCATTATCTTGCTGAGTCCTGAAGGAGCTGATTGGTGGGTCAACGAATGGTTTCCTATGGCCCAAAAAAAGCTGCGTTTCCCCAAGAAGAGGCTGACTGCGACCATTCTCTCTAAGCGCTTTTATGCCGAAATGAGCAGTAAACAGGCCATTACCAAAACCATTAGCTACGAAGCAGTGGTAGGGGAACAAAACAAGTATATGGAGCACTTGTTTTTTCAAACTTACGAAGAGGCTTATGCCTGGATCTCGAATTACGCAGAATAATTATTTGCTGGCAAAGTATTCACCAGGAGAAGTACCCATTAGCTTTTTGAAAGATTTGTGAAAGGTGGTTTTAGAGTTGAATCCGGCCTCTTGGGCAAGCCCAAAAATAGTGAGTTGCTGGGCTTTGTCGGTTTTGGCCAATGCCACAAATTCTTTGATTCGGTGGTAATTGACATACTCAAAAAAACTCATCCCAATGCGTTCGTTGAGCAAGCGGGCCATGTCTGGTCCATTCACTCCTAACAATTCGGCCAATTCAGATTTTAACAACTTTCGATTCAAATAAGGCTTTTTACTTTCCATCAATTGATCCAACTCGACTTTGAGGCGATCGAGGTCCCTGACCGAAAGCTTAGACTGAGCATATTTCTTGACTTTAGAGAGGGGGGCCAGTTTAAACAGATCGGGTTCTGTCATTCCATAATAAGCAATGAATAATATAATAAAAGCAATGCTTAGCCAAAGCGCTTGGTGGGTGGGTCGCGCAATAAACTGATGGCTGTAAATGCTTATAAAATAGACCACCACCCAACAAAGCAGGCAAAGGCCGATAGCGAGAAGAAAGTTGAGAAAAAACTGGGTTTTGACGGTGTAGCTGAGCTCATTCTGGAGGTTTTTTTTATAACGAATAAACAAGCGCAAACTGAGGGCCCAATAAGTAATGTTAAAGAGCAGGCCCACCCCAGCAAACAAGGTTGAAATCACCAATAATGTTCCGTCCTTAAACTTGGCTCGGTAGGCAGTTTCGGGAGGAATGATGAACAGAAAAATAATGAGGATGGCATACACCAAACCCGGAATGTAGTGTACCAATTCATGATAAGAGAATTTTTTGTTGAGCAACGAAGAGCGGGTAAATAGGTATATGGTAGCCCCAAAAAATAGAATGGCAAATTCAGAAATGGTAATGAGACGAAAGTTTTTGCCAAACAAACCCGACATATACAAAACCCGCCCAGTGAGGCCTACAGTAAGTACCACTACCAAAAATGCGATGTATCGGTTGATGCTTTGCCTTCTTCGGGGGGAAACCAGGTAAATAAACAATAAAAACAGGCTTTGAAAGTAGCCAAAATAAACGAGTTGATTTAAAAAGTTTTGCATTGTATGGAGGTCAAGAACCTTTTTTGCAAAGCGGGTACCCATGTCGAGTACTCGCCTTGGTAAATCGGGACAGAATGTGACCAGTGGTGGTTTAGACTTGAAGCATTATAAAATTTTAAATTGATTGACCTGTTGGACCGCGCTGTGGTCCATTTTGAGGTTTTTCTGGTAAAATTTCTCAAATGCGGCTTTGTTTTCCCATTCGGTAATAGACAAGTAGTCTGGATTGTAATGATACCCAAAAGGAGAAGCACCATCGCTCAATTCAAGTATGATTTTGCCACCTGCTTGAATTACTTTTTCGCGCCAGTTTTTCTTAAAGCGATGAAAACCTTTTTTATTTTTTTGCCAATAAGAAGTCACTACATTATACTTTTTTCGATGAACTTGAAATGACTTGTCTTGTTTCATTTCATAGTAGGTAGCGTCAAAGTTAGACCATATATCTCGTCTATCTTGGTGAAATATGGGTTTTTTTGCATCAATATGGGCCAAAAACTTTTTTCGCAAGTCAAGATTGTCCCAGTAGCCCAAGATCATACTTTGGGGCTGATAATTTCCTTGGGTAGGGCTTTCTTTGATCGGAAATCCTTTTAATGGATGGTAGCCAAATTTTTTGGCAATGGGGTAGTAATCTTGAAAATACTTTTTGACTTTGTCCTTGGTGTTTGGTTTGAGCGTGAGCAATAAAATATCAAACGCTTGTCCTTTCTTTAGGTGGTAGTCTAAGGTTTCGGATTGAGCAAATCCAGAGAGCGATAACGTTACTACAAAATACACTAACAGTAAATTTTTCATAAGTTTTTTGGTTTAAAAAAATGGTTTTAGTTGCCAGCAAATGTAGGTGATCGATACACGAACCAGAAGTAAATAAGTGGCTCAGTGGTGCGTATACCGTATGTGTACTCGGTTAGCGTAGACTTGAGGGTGGTTAGGCATGAACAGCGAGACTTCATTTTACGCAGGGGGTCTCTTTAATTATCAAAGTACCAAAAATGAATAGAAAGGATTTTGTGTAACAATAGTTTTCTTCTTGTGGTTATACTAATTAATAAGTGTTCAATAGAGATCATCCACCCACAAAGCCAATCAAATCTTCAAGTTCAAACATTATCAATCATACAATGAAAACGTCAGAGAATCAGTTTTTTTCTAATGCCAATTATAGGCTTTATTATATTTCAGATAACAATGTATTGATCATTGAGTCCTTTGGTTACATCAAGTTGGAAGCCGCTCAGGACGCCTGGAAAAAAGCGACTGAGAAGGCAGCTGAACATCAAATACTTCGGTGGTTGAGCGATGAGTCAAAGGTAGAGCTGGTAAGCCCCGATGCAAGTAAATGGTGGACGGATGAATGGTATCCTTTCAATCAAAAACAATTGGCTTTTAAAGGAAAAAGATTCACTGCTACAGTGCTCTCTAAACGCTTTTATGCTGAAATGAGTACCAAAGCTGCAGCTACCAAAACCTTGTATTATGAGGCCAAGGTAGGGCAACAAAATAAATATCTAGAACACTTGTATTTTCAGAGTTTTACCGAGGCTTACAATTGGATCACCAACCATCAGGCGATGTCATAAGTTCTTAGGTACATCCATCAAATCATTTCAGTTGCGTATTTAGCAACATACTTTTATAAACATCTCATAATGATTTAGTAATAGACAAATGGTTGGTTTTTAGTTAGTTTGTGTCTCATTTTTTCACAACTAACTTAACCCAATATGAAGAAGTTTTTATACTTAATGGGCTGGCTTATTGCGTTTGCAGGTTGCCAACCAACCAATACTGTTGAGCCGTCTTCTCAAACAGTTAGTAAAAATCATAGCAATGCCTTAGCGCAAAACCAACGCCAATCCAATAGCTTTTATAGTAATTTGGCCTTTCAACATGCACCAGTTCATTATCAAGATGTAGACCGTACTGGCTCGCATGGACTCAACGGTAAAGGAGACTACATCACCGCAGTAGATTTTGATGGTGACCTCAATGCTACTAACAACTGGAGCAACATCGCCAAAAGTAATTACCCAGGAAAGGCAGTGAGCTATTATTCGGTGGTCGAAACCACCACCCACTATTTTATTATTTATGCCTTTTTTCATCCGCGTGATTGGACCGACGTTTTCTTTTTGTATTATTTCGATGAGCATGAAAACGACCTGGAAGGTTTACTTACAATTGTACGCAAAGATGGCTCTACTTATGGAAAAGCAGAAGGAACAATTACGGTTTTTCACAACGATTTTTTCTCTTTCAAAACCTCTGCTTCTTCTTTGAGCAGTGGTCAAGAAGACATTGATGGCACCATCACTACGCAGAACCATGGTGGAAAGCAGCGTTTTAAAACTGCTCAAGAAGCCAAAGGACACGGACTGAAAGCATACTCGGTACTTAAGCCTGGAGGCAGTGATTATGTGATATACTATCCTAGTAAAACCACCAGTGAATCTCCTGCAAATATTTATGACCGCGATGTGAAATACAAGTTGGTGAACATATTTGACAATGGTGGATTATGGGAGAGTCGTTTCAACACTCAACTCTTCAAAAATGCCAAACAATTCCAAAAATCAGTGGGACGAGGTACTGCCAATGCCCCCTGGAACTGGGACGATGGCAACGATGGAAGAGGTACTGGACTATTGGCAGGCGGTATGGCTTATTATCCTGCCGAATTGGTAGATGCATACTTCAATGGGTTGGGTAATTTTAGCAAACAATACATTTACAATCCTTATTTGGGGATTGAGTAGTTGCAGATAATATTTATCAAAACTAAAAACGTTGATTAAGCCCTGGTTTGATCAGCGTTTTTGTATTTATACCCCAGGGCCTAAAAACCAAACTACTTTGCTAATCTAGGTTTTTTTCGTTATGTTTTATGGTTAGATGATTGATCTATTGTTCCGCTACGCTCATTGCTCTATTGTTAAATGGTTGCGCAAAGCGCCCCACTTTTCACTTTACGTTTTCATTTTTCACTCAATTGTTCCGCCTTCGGCTCATTGTTAAATGGCTGCGCGAAGCGACATATTGATTATTGATGTTTAATTGTTGATGATTAATTCTGCGAAGTTAAATATCATTTTTCATTTTACATTTTTCACTTTGCATTCAATCAGTGGACCATTGACCATCGACTATGGACTTTAGAACAAAAAACTACGAACTACTGACTACGATCTACCAACTAAAAAAATTAAAAAAACCATTGGCTAAACCATCGGAAATACGAAACCTCAAAAAACTGCTTCAAAGTGGTGAGACCAGCAATATTTTGCTTGGCCTACAACTATTGCCTACTTATGCCCAATCCCCAAAGTTGATCTCCACGCTTTTGTTTTTGAGCTATTTTCACGAAGATTCCACCATTCAAAACCGAGCAAGGATCTTTTTTTTACGACTGGCGCCAGCCCGGGTACGCAAGGAGGTATTGTACAGCACACTAGACCCCAAAAAAATTTTTCAGGTATATAAAAAGTTACTCAAATATCCCGAAATAGACGGGGTAGAGTTGCTCCAAATGTTATTGATACATAATGAATATTGCCAAGTGAAAACGGTGCTATTGTTTTGTATTGAACACAAGCTAGACTGGACGAAAGTAGCTCGACAAATGACGGTAAATGAGCTTACACTGGTACACAAAAAAGAATTACATTTACTTAGCCGTTATTCTGAGCACCTGATCAACTTATCAGTAAAACACTTGGTGATTTCGGATCTGAACCTAAGTAGTTTGCCTCGGCAGATTGGTTTTATAAAAACATTGCAAAAGTTAGTGGCTAGTCGCAACATGTTGAGCCGATTGCCCAATTCGTTGAGTGAGCTCAAAAAACTAAAAACCCTGTACCTTTCTTACAATCGTCTGAAGAGCCTTCCTGAAAACCTAGGGAACCTGCCCCAATTAGAAGAGGTGCATTTGAATCATAATGCGTTACAAAATTTACCAGAGAGTATAGGCCAATTACAAAAATTGAAAGTTTTACACCTTTCTAATAATCAGTTGGCTACCCTGCCCGAATCTTTTGAGCTTTTACAAAACTTAGAAGAGTTGCACTTGATAGACAATCGCTTGACTGCGTTACCCGAAAATTTTCAGCGACTTACCCGGTTGAAGGTACTCAAATTGGGAGGCTGTAATATTGCTTCTATCAAACACCAACTAGAGCAGCTCCCTTGGTTAGAAAACTTGACGGTACAAAATACTCGGTGGACTGCACTACCAGAATGGATTGGAAACTTCACCCAGTTACAACAACTCAACGTAAACCGAAATTACATTCGTACCCTACCTCAAAGCCTAAGTAGTTTGCAAATGTTACGTGATCTCAATGTGAGTTATAATCAATTGAAAGTCCTCCCCGAAGACTTAGGCAGTATGTCTAAACTCAATAATGCTACCTTAGAGGGCAACCAATTGGCTGAATTACCCGAGTCGATTGGCCAGCTAGAGCAAATTCGGTTTTTGCATTTGGGGCATAATTTGTTGTACACGTTACCTGCTTCTATAGCGAGGTTGCGTAATTTGGAAACCTTGATTTTAGAATACAATCAATTGAATACCATACCGATTGAAGCGGGGGACTGGCCCAAACTGCAAACTTTGTTGATTACTGGCAACTCCATCGATTTGCAGGAAATAGGGCGACTAAAGTCGGTGTTGCCTCAGGCCCATATTTATTATTAACTGGAGTGATCTCGTCTTCCAACTACGTCAATTATCAAGGCATTTTGGGCAAAACAAAGGGCATTTTAATCATCAAAGTAGCGCCTTTTAGAATAATTGCGTAATATGATTTACTGATCAAAATCGAGATGGTTTTTTAATCTTTATTCCACTATTTTTACTTTGGCTTAAAACTCCCTTGAGTGAATACATCGCTCAACCACCACGCAATGAGACAATCTGGCTATTTTGGCTGGACTTTGAATTCAACTGATTTTTTTCTTATTTTTAAAAGTCAGGCGATCAGGTAGCCTGCTAGTAACGAACACCCTCATGGCCCTTGATAATACTACACCTAACCAAGACTTACCGGATGAAAACTCACTGAGAGGTGAAGCCGCTCCGGAAGGAAAGGCGCTACCAAAAAAGAAGCGTCGTTTTTCCTGGTCTCGATTCTTGGGGCGATCTTTTTTGGGGTTCGGCTTATTGTTGGGGCTAGTGTATTTGGTGGCCTATTTTTATTTCAATACCTACCTACGCAAAGAAATCATTCGACAGGTAAGCGTCAAAACCGATAGTTTGTATGCGCTCAAAATAGATTATATCGGAATTAATCTGTTTACTGCTACACTTCAGGTAAAGCAAGCTCATTTTCAAAAAAATACTCAGAAATGGAATGCTTTTAAGCAACAGTACCCTGATACCAATTACCTGGACATGGATGCGAACCTCGAGCGCCTACGAATTACTGGAATTCGATGGGTACACTTTCTGAAGACTGGAGAAATCAAAATCAAGCAAATTGTTTTTCAAAAACCCCGGATTAAATTTCACGGTAAAACGAAGAAAAAACCTTCCAAATTGGAGCAAAAGCCTCCCCCTAAGCCAATCCAAGCATTGGCCAAAATTTTAGGGAAATTCTCTAGTGATTTGACCATCGAGAAAATTAAGATAGAAGAGGGTGAAGTCGATTTTTCCCATCAATCGCCTCGTGGTAAGGCTCAGCATCAGTTGGAACAGTTTAATACCGAAATACAAAAAATTCGCCTCATCCCTCAAGAACATTTACCAGATACCCAAGCCTTGCAAGTCAAAAGGTTTGATTTTAGTGCTAAAAAATACGCATTTACTACCCCCGACCAAGTATATGCCATCTCATTAGAAAAATTCAATCTCAATAGCTATGATTCTACCTTGCAGTTGGCCGGTATTAAAGTAAAACCAAACTTTACTGAACAAAACCGATTGAATAACCTAAAAAAGCACCGAGCAACTTTTGTAAATGTAGACCTGGATAGCTTGACTACCAATCGGTTAGACTTGTACCGTTTGATTACCAAAAGAGAGATTTCCTTGGGAGGGTTGTTTGTTCATAGTTTGCAACTCGAGGTGACACGGGACCAGCGTATGCCCCGCCAGATCAAGCAAAAAAAACGCAATCTCAAGCAAATATTGGCCAATTTACCCTTATATATTCGGGCCGATACGCTGGCCTTGAAAAATGCCTCTATTACCTATTTGCAAAAGACGGCTCAGCAAACCAATGAACCGATCGTGGCTCACCGGGCCGATAGTATTCATTTGTACTTGCGTCATGTGGCCCTGGGGAAGGCAGCCGATTCGATTACCCGAGACAAGTTGCTGTATTCGGCAAGTGTAGACTTGGAAATGCGTAACTACCAACACCAAACCCCTGATGGTCTGTATAAGATTAAGCTAGACAAAACCTTGCTTTCTTCCCGTAAATCATTGGTTCAGATAGAGCAGGCCGCGATTGTTCCTCGATTGTCTCCTCAGGCATTTGCAATGCGCAAGTTTTATCGCTCGGTACGGTTAGATGCCCAAGTACAAAGCATACAATTTAGTCAATTAGACATTGAAAAACTGGTATACGACCAGGAGTTTATCATGCAAGGACTGTATATCAATGCGCCTCGGTTCAAAGCCTATACGGACAAACGGTTGCCCAAACGGCCTGCCCAAAAGTACCAGAACTTTGAGCAAATGTTGCAGTCGATTCCTTTACATGTAGAAGTAGACACCCTGGCCATCAAGAATGCTTCGGTAGAATACCGGGAACAACAAACCGACAAAACCAGCACTGGAAATGGTCTGGCGATTCACCAGGCTCAAAATATGAATGTACTGGTGCGACGAATTCAGCTGGGCAAAGCCTTGCAAAGCGCTGCTTTGGCGGGATTGGATACCAAGCGTTTGTGGATAGACGAGAAGAACTACCGTTTTAGAACTCCAGATGGCATATACGAGATGCTATTCAAAGATTTGGAAGTATCTTCGGCACGCTCAATGATCGAAATCGACAGCCTGAAATTACGTCCTCTTTTGTCTGACTCTGCCTTTGTAAAAGCGACCCAATATCGTAAACCTTTGCTGAAGCTTGCGCTGGCTGATGTAAAAGCCCAACAAATTAATTTTGATAAATTATTGCTTTATCAGGAATTTGATTGGGGGAAACTGTACCTCGATCGGCCTGATATTGATGTGTTTTTGGATAAACGCAAGCCTAAAAAACCGATAGAGGTAGATACCCTGGAGAGTGCAATGAACGAGCCTGAGGATTCGGTGACCTTGCAGGTACTATTGCGTAATCTGCCGTTGTACATCAAAATAGATACCTTTGCTGTTCATAATGCCCGTCTTCGATACCGCGAACAGGTAGCTCAACCCACGCCATATGCTAGTGGTGTCAATGTGCATCAGGTTCGACGATTTGATTGTATGATTCCACAAATTCGTTTGGGCAAGGCTTCCCAAGAAGACTCGGTGACATACGATTTCTATTCCCCAGATATCGTGGTCAATGTAGATGATTATGAATTTAGAGAAAAAAACGGACTCTATAAACTGAGCCTAAGAGATCTACACAGTTCTTTTACTGATGCGCAAATTCTGCTGGAAGATATCAAATTCCAACCCTTGATTTCTCGGGAAGAATTCAGCGATCGTGAAACGTCACGTAAGCCACTCTGGGACTTGAGTTTTAAAAGCATTTCGGCCCACGAAATAGACTTGGAAAAATTAATCTTTAATGGGCAGGTCAATCTGCATGCCTTGCACCTCAATCAACCCGATATCAAATTATATTTAGACAAGCTGAAGCCCAAGGACTCGACCAAAACTGCGAAAACGATTCATCAAATCTTACAAGAGGTACCCTTGCCAGTAAAAGTAGACACTTTTTTGATTTATGATGCCAATTTTTATCTCACCGAACATCGCAAAGCAGGTAATGGAGAACATCGGGCCGAAGAAATTAATTTGATTTCGAAAAACTTCCATTTGACTGAAAATATGGAAGCACGGCGAAAGTCAAAAGACCTGTTGTTTATGAAGGATATTTTCGTTAACCTGGCCAAGTATCGTTACATCACTCCTGATCAGTTGCATATTATTTCGCTTAATAATGTAGCCGCTGCTTTGAGCGATTCTTCATTACAATTGCAACACTTGAGTCTAAAGCCCAGAGTTTCTGAGCAAGATTTTGATAGTATCAAACAATACCGAGCACTGCGAGTTGATGCTGAACTGGCTTATTTTGATGCTCAAAAGGTAGATTTTCGCCGTTTGTTCAATGGCCAGGGAATAGATATCAAGCAACTGAAATTAGATCGCTTGCATCTGGATTTTTATCAAAATAATAATTTATTGGTCAATCCTACTCGACCTTATCGTACATTACAGCAACAGTTGGCGAGCATTCCTCTAGACATTGCCATAGATTCACTGCATGTGAACAACTCATTTGCGAATTTACGGCTGCTCAAAGGAAAGGCCTTTCAGCGACATCGGGCTGATAGTATTTCATTGGTGGTTCGCAAGTTCAGATTAGACGAAGCATCCCGAACCAATCCGGTAGGTCAGAAAACCCTTTTTGCCGATGATGTGTCTTGCTGTTTGAAAAATTATCAGACCCAATCGCCCAACAAGATTTATGACATTCGAGCCAAACAAGTGCAGGCTTCTACTTTGACCAAAACGCTCACGGTAGATCGCTTTTCGTTTGAACCTTCGGTATCCGATTCAGTGTTCAATTCCTACTTCAAAGTACAAGAAGATCGCTTCAAGATCCGTAGTCAACGACTTGGGTTCCGGCAGTTCGAATTCGACTCTTTGATTCGTAAAGGAGAGGTCAGAATAGGTACTTTTGAGGTGGATCGTTTTATGATGGACATATTTCGGGACCGTCGAAAACCACCAAGTCAAAATAAAGTGGTAATGCCCAATGACCTGGTGCGGAAAATACCTTTCTTGGTGAAAATAGATACTTTCAATGTAAGAAACTCCTTTGTTTTGTATGGCGAAAAAGTGCCTCAAGGGATGGGATTTGGGCAGGTATTTTTTACCAATGTAAACTTAAGGGCTACAAATATTCAGACCAAAGCACCAGACACCAACCTGACTGTTATTCGAGCCAATACCCGTTTGATGGGAAGAGGTTTTATAGAAACGACTGTTAAAATTCCTTTACTTGCACCCAATTTTGAATGTGAATATTATGGGCAAATGGGTAAAATGGAAGCGAAGTTTTTCAATACCATGATCACTGCCAACGACCATATCTTTATTCGTAGGGGACGTATTCGAAAGGTGAAGTTTAACGTACAAGTACGGGATAGTCTGGCCACAGGAGAGTTACTGGCCGATTATCGTAGGCTAAAAATATCGGTGTTGCGCAAAAAAAACCATCAACGTAAGCGAGGACTCATTACTTTTATTGCTAATCTAATTATTAAACACACGAATAACTTAACTAAAAAAAGGTACAAAAAAGGAAAAGTAAAGTATCAATTTCGCAAAGATGGAGAATACCAAAACAGTTTTGTAGGGGTACTGTGGCGCGCCCTCTCTACTGGGTTGGTAGATACTATTAAGTAGGTATAACTCCTAGATTTAGGGTAAAAAAACAGCTGCGAGCAAATTAGCCTCCTCAAAATTGTAAAATTATGGTAGGAATAATATATATTTGAAACAATGCATAAGGTGGGTGGAATGAATGTAATAAATAGGAGAAATATCTGTTTTTTTGACAATTATGAGGCGCAATTTGATTGGAGGAAAAAAACGG
>ERZ1740067.2047-NODE-2047-length-12833-cov-7.947566_pt1 | contig 12833 bp, 3 predicted proteins | sample MGYA00581736_ERZ1740067 | MGnify/ENA primary metagenome ERZ1740067 (study PRJEB43018, sample SAMN04849236) | marine metagenome | isolation source: floating plastic debris | place: Pacific Ocean | collected 2008-08-27 | study: EMG produced TPA metagenomics... | reverse complement strand
CGGCGGTGACGAGGGCGGTCACCGTTGACGTAGTAACATCCGATCCCGTCGTTAGTGGCGTAAAGCCCACGAACTCCAGGCCGGGATCGAGCCGCGCGACGATTTCGCTGCTATTCAGTGTGCCTTCCGGTACGGTCAGCGTAATCGTGTAGGTGGCAATCTCGCCGATAACGACGTTGTTGCCCAAGCCCGTACCGGTGGCGGTCGTCGTGCCCGACTCGCCGTTGGGAAGCTCGGTCGAGTCGAGCTGGACGGCGATCGAGGGGCCGAGAATATCGATCGTCGGCTGCGTGCTGTCGTCGGTGTAGACGCGATCGGTGGTGTTCGGCGTCACGCCACCGTCGGCGGTCGTCAGGTTCGGGTCGGTCGGACGGTTCGAGCCGGAAGACTCGCCGTCGATCGAGTCGATCTGTACGTCGGCTTTCGCCAGCGTAATCGTCTCGCTCGGTTCGACGCTGTCGGCCAGCTTGACTTTGAACTGAATCTCCTGAACGGCTTCGGGGTCGATGCTCTCGCCGTCATTGGCGGTCAGCACCAGCTTCGGATTCGCCGCATCGGTGGTATCGAGGCTGGCGGTGTAGCCAAATCCGGGATCGCCCGCGTTCGTACCCGACTGGAATTCGATGTCGGCCAGCGAGGAAATATTAAACTTACTGGCGTCGAACTCCTGGGTGACGATCGCGTCGTAACCCGTCGCGCCGCTGCCCGTCAGCGTGCTGGGGTTGCTGACCGTCAGCGTCACGAAGACGTCGTTACCGGCATCTTGCCCAGTCACGCTCGCACCGGGCGTTTCGCCTACAGTCACACCGATCCCTTGTTCGATCGAGATCTGCGGCTCGACGATTTCAACGACCGGGGGCGTCGCGTCGGTTTGGGCGGAGGACTGGCCGGGGAAGGTCAGGGTCGGGACGCCGCTGAGTTCGGTGGTGGCGCTGGCGGCGGCCACGTCCTCGACGATCGCCTGATATTCAATCCAGATCAGGTTGTCGGCCACGCCAGTGGAAGCATCCACGACGATCGAGTCGAAGTCGAAGTCGATGCCCGTTCCGGTGGTGGTGAACGGCACGGTTCCGCCCGCTGCGATCGGGTTGCCTGCCGAATCGTTCACCGTTCCGGCAAAGTTCGAGTCGCTCGCTCCCGTCTTCAGGACGCCCGTTCCGGGGATTGCCGTGAGTCCGTCGGGGACGACGTCGCTCACCTTCACGTCGCCGATCGTGCCGTCGGGCAGCGTCACGGCGACGCGGTAGGTGACGATCTCGCCCACGGCGACCGGGCGCGGATTGGCGCTCGTGTCGTCGATGTTGCCCGTGCCGTCGATCGCGTCGGGGGTTCCGAATTCGCCCGTGCCGGTTTCGCTGGTGGCGACGATCGTTTTGTCGATCGTCGAAGTGGTCGCGGCGCTCAACGGGGCGTTGTCGCTGGTGATATAGAGGTTGGGCGCGTTGCCTGCATCGGCATCGTCGCTGGTGTCGGCGGTGGGGTCGCCGAAGCGCTCGCTGGCGACCGTCGTGCCATCTCCAAAGCGATCGCGCTCGGCGGCGTTGTCGCCATTGATGCTGCTCCAGGTCGCCACTGCATCGCTGTCGAAAGTACCTGGGGCAAGCGAATCGTTCAGCGTTCCGGTCAGGCGAATCGTAATCGACTCACCGGGCGCGATATCGAGCTTCGTCGGGTCGGTGAGTTCGATCTTGCCGGTGGTGGCGTTGTAGGTGAAGTCACCGGGCGCGAGGGAGCTGCTCGTCGTGTCGGACTCGATCGTAATGGTCGCGCCGACGAACTGGTTGGGAATCGTATCCTCGAAGCTGACATCGAAGGCCGTCACTGGCGAGGCTGTGCCGCCCGAGTCGGCTCCGGTGAGCGTGAATTCGTAGTAGGCGTTGTCGCCCGCGTCGCCCGTGCCGTTCTCCGTAAAGCCAGAGCCTGAATCGACGAAGGCGCGTTTGTCGATCGTGACAACGGGTTCGACCACGTCCACGGTCGGCTCGCCCGTCGCCTGCACCGTCACAGTGTTGGCCGGGTTCGTCGGGTTCGCGGGAACCGAGTAGGTCAGCGACGCATCGCCGCCCGCACCCTCGCCGCCGAGCGCGTCGCCGTTGTCGTTGTCGCCGGTATTGAGGACGATCGCCTTGTACTCGATGTAGAAGGTGTTCGTGTCATTGGGCGTGGTGGTGTCGGCCTCGCCCGTCACGTCGATCGCGCCGAACACAAAGGTCACGTCCTCACCGTCGGCACTGCCGCCCGTCGGCGTCAGCGTGCTTCCACCGGCGATCGTCGTCGTATCAGCCGCGCGGATCGTGCCGTTGAAGTCATCCGCCGTGCCGTTGCCCGGTCGCTCGGTCACGAGTTGGGCCGAACCGGGAACGAACTGCATTCCATCGGGCAGTTGGTCGGTGACGCTCAGCCCTTGGGTCGTACCCTCGGGCAGCGTCACTGCGAGGCGATAGGTGACGATCTCGCCGATCGCCACGTCGGGATCGGTGGTCGAAGCCCCTTGGTCAATTCCCGTCGCGGTTTGGTCGGTGGCATCCGCACCGAGGTTTTCCGTGGTGGCATTAACCGACTGCGCGATCGTTTTGGTCAGGCTGGGCGCAGCGCTGGTGGCCGGTTCGCTGTCCTTCACGGCATAGTCGTTGACGCCCGCAACCGTAATGCTGCCCGTCGTGTCGTCGGGGAAGGTGGCGTCGCTGCCGTTGCGCTCGTTTGCGCCTTCGCCCGCGCCGGAGTTGTCCGAGCCGGTGTTGTTATCCGCGCTGCTGACCGGTGTACCCGTGCCGGGGACACTGCTGTAGGTCAGCTCCGCATCGCTATCGAACACCAGTCCGGGCTCGACGGCGTCAGTGAGCTGTACCGTCACGTTCAGCACCAGGGTCTCGCCTTCGTTGAGGCGATCGATCTGGGCGCTGAGATCGCTCGGCGTCAGGCCGCCGAAGTTGACGCTCGAGCCGCTGGTGGTGACGGCGGTGGTGTCGTTGCCGTTGCTGTCTTTGACGACGATCGAGCCGGTTCCAGTCGGAACGGTGGTCGCTTCCACGGCAGTTACGTCGCCGTAGTCGATGCCCGACGCGATCAGCGCGTCTGCCAGATCGAGGTCGAAGGCATCCGCCGTGCCGTCGTTGGCGATCGTCAGCGTATACGTCACCGAGTCGCCCGCGTCGATCGTCGCCGGGGGCGTGCCGTCGCGGAAGGTTTTCTCGATCGTCAGGTTCGGCTCGACGAGCTCGACCGTGCCGCGATTGCCGACCTCATTAGCCGTCAGTTCGCCGACATTCGTGTCCGTGCTGTTCAGCTCGGCGATCACCTCCAGGCCGCCGACGAGCTGCGGCGCGGGGGAAACCACCGTGCCGTTCGCATTATCGACCGCCTCGTTTCCAGCGCTATTCGTTACCAGTGCGTTGAACTCGATGACGATAAATTCTTTGCCCGCTACGTTGTCGGCGTTGGCGACATCTCCGAGATCGAAGATGACATCTTCGCCATCGGCAAACGCGCCATCGCCACCGTTGTCCGCAATTCGTCCAGCGGGCAGCGTCGTGGAAATTGCGCTCGAGGCTAGCTTCGTCGGATCGAGGGCGTCCTCGACGCTGATGACGCCGCCCGGTGTCGTTTGTCGCGCACCGTCCAGGTCGGCGTCGACGCCCAGGTTCGGCGGCGTCGCACCCGCGTCGGGCTCGAGCAGCGCGATCGTTGTCGTTCCCGGATCGTTGATGAACTGCAAGCCATCGGGAATCAGATCTTTGACGCGCAGCTTGTTGTTCAGACCTTCATTCAGCTCGACGGCGATGCGGTAACGGCCGATCTCGCCGATCGCGCCCTCCGTCACGGTTCCCGCATCGGTGATGGGGTCGGCGGTCAGGTCGGGAGCGACACCGTCGGTTTCGTCGGTGTGCGCCTCGGACGTATCGACGATGCGCTTGCCAGGAATCAACGACGTAATCTCGATCGTCGTCGTCGCCGCCAGCGCATAGTTGTTTTGCAGGTTGGGATCGACTGCCGTATCTTGCGACGGATCGGCGAGCGTATTCGAGCCGACGCCATCGCTGCCGTTGCGCTCTTCGGCGTTGGCGTTAGCGTTCAGCGTTCCGGCCACGTCCGTATCGACGCTGCTCCAGGTCACGGTCGCGACGTTGTCGATCTCCGCTTCCGCCTGGACGGACTGCGTGAGCTGACCCTCTACCACCAGCGTCCAGGTCTGTCCGGGCTCGATATCGATCGAGACATCGTCCCGCTTCTTCAGCTCCTGACCGTCGAACTCGAAGAAGTCCGCGACCGTGGCGGTTGTCGTCGTACCGCCTGCGTCTGTAATCTGCAGGCTGGTCAATGCCAGGTTTTCGATCGACGCATCGATGGTGTTGCTAAACGTCAGATCGTAGGCCGCAGGGTGCGCGCCACTGGTGTCGGGATGCTTAATCTCGAAGCTATAGCGCACGATATCGCCCGCGTCGCCTTTGTTTCCGGCCACGTCTTCCGTGCCGGGATCGGTCGGGCCGCGATCGGTACCAAAGTCGTCGCCATCGGCAGGGCTGTCGGGCGTCCCCGGAACCGCCGTCGCCGGGTACACCTGCACCGACTGGCGCAGCTCCAGCACCGGCTCGACCACCGTCAGCTCGGTCGGCGGCGTGACGTTCTCCACCGAGCGATCGACGACATTAATGACGCGGTTGCCGTCGTCGTCGAAGCTCTGCTCCTGGGCTTTCCAGTTCAGCTCGGCGGTGTTGGGCAGTGTGTCGTCGTGTTGCAGCCAGGTGTTGGCCGCGATCGCGTCGTTGGTGACGCGCGTGGTATAGACCAGGCGCAGCTTCTCGGGGTTGTCGTAGTTGTCTTCGCCGACGTTCTCGACGCTGTCTTCATCGCTGGCGTCGGTTTTAAAGTTCAGCAGCGTACCGAGCGTGAAGGTGACGACCTGCGGATCGGCGGTCGTGCCCGTGCCTGTGGTGGCGCTGGTGACGCCGTTGAGACCTTCGGTGGTGGTGTCGAAGAAGTCTTTCGCATCGACGTTGGCGATCGTCTCGGCGGTGAAAGCATTGCCGCTAGCTTGGTTGACGATCGAGCCGTTGCCGAGATCCGTATCCGTTATCTGGTAGACGCCTTCAAGACGCAGAAATTCCAGACCCGCCGGAAGCGTGTCGGTGATGCTCGCTTCCTGGAGCGTTCCTTCAGGAATCGTCAGATCGAGGTAGTAGACGACGCGCTCGCCGATTGTCGCCTGGGTCGCCAGGTTGTTATTGGTGGTGTTAAATTCCGTCTGCGCCAGAACTTTTTCCAGTTCGGGCGATCGAATATCGACCTCGGCATCGTCTTCGAGAACCGGCTTCTCCCCGCCGTCGTTGGTCTTCGGCGGGTTCTTGAGGTCGGCGTAGTTGTTTGTGTCGCCGTCTGTGTCAGGATCGACACCGCCATCGATTCCGCTGTACGCCTTAATGACCGCGCCGTTGGTGTACGTGCTGCCCGCCTGCGCCGCATCGGCCACGCGCAGCTTGTAGGTGATCAGCAGCTCGTTACTGCCGTCGGTCACGTTAACATCAGGCCCCGAGCCGAGCCGGCCCGGATCGATCGCGCCGCGATCGAACTCATCGGCGTTGGCAACATCGTCCACCAAGCGGATACCCGTGCCGCTGCCGCCGACGGCGGGCTGCGTAAAGAAGGCATCGATAATCTGCGTCCGCACGACGGGATCGGTGCTGATATTGCCCGAGCCGTCGGTAAATGCCACCGACTCGTCGGCATTGCCGAAGTCGAGCGCCGTGTTGCCTTCGCGTTTGACGACGGTGAACTCGAGATCGTCCCAGTCGGGAATCGCGAAGCCCGTCGGCAGCACGTCCGCCACGGTCAGGTCGAAGATGCTGTTCGCACCGGCGTTCGTGACCTTGACTTGGAACTCCACCAAGTCGTCATCATCAACAGTCGGCGGGTTATCGCTCGGGTCGATCGTCGTTTTCTCGAGGATCGGCACGGGCTGCGTCGTCTCGATCTGGACGATCGCCTCCGAGACGATCGTCTCCGTGTCCGTATCGGTGTTTTGGTACTGGGTCTGGACTTGGTTGGTGAGGAACAGTCGATCGTCGAACAGCTCGTCTTCAATTTCAAAGCTCAGCAGCAGATCGAGCGTGCCGCTCACCGAACTGCCCGCAAGCGAGTTGAACTTGCCAAAGTCAATGCTGAAGGAGTTGTTATCCGAGTCGATCGACACCGCACTCTGGGCGATGAAGTCTTCCTCGAGGGTTTGGGGGCCAGCAGCAGTTTGACCGGGGCCGAGCAGCGTATGGCTGGGGCCGAAGGTGATGGTGTTAACCAGGTTGGGGAAATCCGCCGGATCGCCGTCGAACAGGTTGGCATCGAACTGCGTGTTCGCGTCGCCGACTCTCCAGGTTCCACCGGGCTTGAGATCGGCGACGAGCTTATCGACGTCGTAAACCGGCAGCGGCAGGTAGTCCGTAACGACGAAGTTCTCGGCGTCCGGTGAGGGGATGTCCGGAATAATGACGCGATAGGTGACGATATCACCGACTTTGACTTTAATCGGGGTGTCGGAAATCGACAGGCCGTCATCGGCATCGTCCGCCACGTCGTTCTGGATCCGGCCGTTAATCGCATACAGGCGCTTCTCGGGCTCGGGCAGCTTCGGCACCTGGATCGAAGCGCTCGTGTCGTCCTCGCTGCTGCCGACGATCGTCGTACCGTCGCTGCTCGGATCGTTGGTGTTGACGACGTTACCGGCGATCTTGGCGCTGTTGCTCAGCACGTCTGCCGCGTCAACGCTCGCATCGCCCGTGAAGTCTGCGACCGTATGCAGGTCGGTAAATTCGTCCTGAATAATCGTCCGATATTCAATCGTCCCGGTCAGCGCGCCGTTTGCCAGGCCCGCAAACGTTCCCGGCGCGAGGGCTCCCACGTCAAAGGTCAGGTGCGTCGAACCGTCAGTGTTGGCCGCATCGTCAAAGATATCTGCTCCCGTTACGGCATTTCCCGTACCGCCAGGACGCTGGCGCAGCACGGTGGTCAGATCGACGCCGTCTGTGAAGCTCGTGCCTGCGCCCGCCGGTGCGCCATCTCCCGACAGCGTCAGCGTCGGTGTAAAGCCCGTATCGAGGCGCTGACCGTCGGTGAACACGTCGTTGATGACGATGTCCTGGAAGTCGAAGTAGTCCGAGACCTGGAAGTTGAGGGTGTAAACCAGGGTCGCACCGGGCGTGACTTCGCCGCTCTGCACTGCGACGCCTTTCTGAATGACGATCGCTTCGTCTTCGAGAACCGTGCTGACTTCCGGGCGGGTTTTCACCAGGTCGGCATCGGTCTGCGACGCAACGCCGGTGTCGAAGCTGTAGGTGGTGTTAATTCCGGTATCGGGATCGAGAACGAGATTCGCTCTGTTTTCCGACGTGTCGTCCGTTTCGCCCGTGTTCGCCCCGGAGATCGGCACGATCGGCACGTCGTTAATGTCGCGCTCGGGAACGTAGAAATCGTATGTGATGACGATATCGCCGCCGCCCGTGCCGGTGATTTCGTCGAAGCGGTATTGCAGCGTGTCGAACCCGGCGGTGGTGTTGGCGCGATCGACATCAGTCACAGCCGGATCGCCCAGTGCGCCGCCATTGGCCGGAGTGTTGCCGATCGGCGCAAACACTGCTCCCGCCGCCGTCGCGATCGAGACGTTGCCCGTCAGCCGAATGTTGTCCGGCAGCACGTCGGTCACGTCGAAGTCTTTGAGCGTGACGCCCTGGTCGATATCGACCGTAATCGTGTGCGATCGCACGTAGCTCGGCCCGGTCGCCGTCTCGCCTTCCGGCGCTGCCAGGGTCTTCGAGATCTGGTAGATTCTGGCCTCAATATTCTCCGACTCGAGCGCGCCGGTGTCGTTTGCCGTCGCATTGCCTTCCGGATCGTCCCCGAAGCTGTAGCCCGCGCGCGCGCGAATGGTCTCCAACTCCGTCAGCAGGTTGCCCGTCGTGTTGAAGCTCACCGTCGCTTCCGGCTGCTCCGGCGTAAAGCTACCGAACGGCAGTTGGTACACCTGCCATACCGTCCCATGCTCCAGACTCATCCCGTCCGGCAGATCGACCCCGGCCGCGCCGTCGAACCCCGCATTGGCCAGCGGGTGCTCGACCACCGGCGCGCCGCCATCGAGCCACTGGGCTCCCACCGCATCCCAGGTGTAGGTCGTCCCCTGATAAGGCGTCAGCGTCAGCCCCAGAAAGTCGCCGCCCGACGGTGCATTGAGGTTCGGGGGCACGAACAGATCGAAAAATGGCCCGTAGCCTACCTCAGTCGCTGTCGTCGATGGGTTGTCGAACTTGACGGAAAAGCTGGTGGCGGTATTCAGCGGAATCTCACCAGAGGTGTTGATGCTGACGGTAGGCGGCTGGATGGGCATGACTTAGGAAGGAAAGAGGTAGAGAACACCGACCGATCGCTTCAAGCGTCGATCGAGACAAAAGTGTAAAAGCAGAGCTGTAAAGATTAAGATCGCGCAAGCCCAGGTTGAGGCGTTCTAGAACCCGAACCCGAACTCAAACTTTTTAAGAAAAATAGTTGCGAATCTACATTTCTTCCCTAGCAAGAGCTGGAGAAGAAACGCACTGTGAAAAGTCGCTGAAGAGGGCTTGTACTTTTCTCACGATCGCAATAAGCGATCGCTCAATTCAGATCGAACGGCCAAACTGATTTTCGATCGTGAATCGAACTTTGAAGACTAAAACTTATGAGGTGATGCAGCACTGACAAAATCTCCAACTTACGGTAGGTGAGGTTCGGTAGATGCGTTCTTGGTTATGCTTCAAGCCCACAGTATACAGGCGCTTGGGGATCTTGAGCGTCGCTTGAAGCTTTTGATGCCGCTTAGCTTAAAGCAGCTCGTCTATGCGAGCAATTAAAAGCATCAAATCGAGAAATCTAGGGCCGGTTCTTGACTATTGAAAACCGACAAGCGTCGCTCCTGATAGCTCATCATTAAGTTGAGCGGGCGTTTCACATGATGCGGAATACTGCACCGATCGTAGCAGGTTGTGGTTCTCTTCATCGAAGTAATGCAGATAGATTCGATCGCGGAATTCTCCCGTCCCAGAGGCTTCGGCACGGACATTGAAAGTCTCGCCGAACTGAACTTCCCCAGCGAAGTAAACCGAGCCACCTTTTGAGAAAGCGTTGCGGCGATCGGTCACGCGGACGAAGCTGCGATCGTCGAGATCGCGTCCGTAGTTCACCAGAAGCTTCGCTGTCGAGTCTCCCGGTGCTCCAGCCTGCACGTCCAGACCGTCGTGAAGCTGGAAGGTCAGCTCGTCTAGCTCCGACAGGCCCGCACAGGTGTCGGGCGCGATCGGCGTTGAGATTGAAGGAGTGGTGGTCGGAGCTTTCGCGGGCGCGCTCGGGGCAGAGGCTTCGGGCGCTGCGGGCGACGCGAGGGCGGCGGCGATCAGCTCGTCGAAAGGCGTTCCGGTGATGGGGTCGGCCTGAGGCGCGACGGGTTCAGTCGGTGCGATCGGCTCGGCGGGCGTTCCGATCTGGGTGGTTTCCGTTCGTTCGATCGTTTCGACATTCGGCTCGCTGTCCGGCTCGTTCTGCTGCAGCGGCGCGACGACGGGAGCAGATGCCACCGGCAGCGGCTGAGCTGCAACGATCTCGAAACTGTCTGCACTAGCAGCTGGAAGAGGACTTGTGCCTTCCGTCTCGAAGGCATCCGAATGGAACGGGCCGGTCGTGCTGGGAAGCTGGCGATCGGCAGATTCGGCTGGAGTTATTACTACAGGTGCAGATGCCGCCATTGAATCGAGAATGGCAATGTCCAAGCCCCCGAGATTGAGAAAGCCGATAGTTCCATCTGCCAATCGAGAGTCATTAGAGCTGGAGTTTTGTTGATTGGGAGAACTAGCGTTTCTCGCTGCTGCTTGTGCGCTCATGGAAGAAGGTTAGGTGCACGAAAGAACTGAATACAATTCGATTATAAACAGATTTTTTAGGTCACTTTATGCTCCTTGTGTAAGGTTTCTATGAAGTTTACTGCTCTGGAAGTCCGAGAATTTTAAAGTTGGCTTTAAAGAAGGGAAAATTCTCGAATTCTGGATCTGAGTACGCCTCTAAGGCTTCCCCAGCAAGGGCTGTGGGAAAAGATCTGGAGCCTGAGCAGCGCGCTTCTCACGATTGTTTTGACTAATTTAGCCGCTTCGATTATTATTCGAGACGGTTTTGAAGCCACGTTTGTGAACTCGGGCGCGATGACCTGAAACCTCATTATTAACTCTATTCCCGCAGGAAAGCTACACTTAAAATAACGAGCCTTGAATATACTTAGAAAACATGAGGATGTTCACCTAAGTGGAAATCGCGAGGTCGAATACGTAGGCTTACTGAGGTTTTTAAAAAGGGGCGCTGAGACTTCTGCTTTGTGTTGAAGGTTTCAGGTTCGATCGAACGCCGATTTAGGCTGTTTAGCCACAAACCCTCTCGACTGCTGACGCGGAATATCACCACGGAGAGAGCGGCTGGCGCGGGCGCACGTCATGGCCGCGCTACATTGAGTGCAGTTGCCGCCCGTTATCGCGCCGAGAAAGCATTTGCAGCGGATTAATGTCTCGACGAGCCTCGGCGATCGTGGGGCTTCGCCGTTGGCTGGGAGAGCGCCTGGGACGCAAGCGGGCCGAAAGCGGCGACGCCTCACTGTTTAGCGCGCGATGCCCATGAACGTAGTTCGCACCGTTTATCTCGATCCCGCGCTCAAACCGCGCTCGATTCTCTCCTTCGATCGCGGCGATCGTCAGATCGTCACCGCCACGCCAACCCTGGCGCAACAGCTTGACGTACGTCATGTCAGCCTGGAGCGGCTGGCAGTCGATGCGATCGCCCATGCCGGTCTAGCAGTGGTGTCGCCGTGGCTGGGGCGGCAACTGCTGGTGGAGTCCGTGATGGATGTAATGCCCGATGGCGACGCGGTGGCGGTGGCACAGTGGCTGTCAGGGTCGCTGCGCTCGCTGCTGGGGTCAGGGGCAGACTTGCAGGCAATGGCGAAGGTCTCGGGGCTCGCGCCGAAGGTGTACCGAACGATCCGAGTCGCGCTGAACTACCGCGCCAAGCTGGAGCGCCGCTCGCTGGTCGATCCGGCGGAGCTATTCTGGCGGGCGATCGCCACCGAGCCGGAGCGACAGTGTTTGGCGGTGGTGGGGCTGCTCGACCCGGCGGGCGATCGGTTGGCCTTCGTCAACGCGATCGCGGCGGCAGGAAGCTGCTTGGCGCTGCCTTGTGACGGAGCAGACTGGTTTCAGGAGACGCGCATGGCGGTGGAAACGCTACAAAGTCAGGGCTGGCAAGTCTTCTGGCGAGTGAACGAACCGGTGGTGTCTGGCGCTCTAGAAGACGTACTACCGATAATTTCGACTATCGGATCTAAGGATTCAGTCGAGATTTCGGGCGATACTGGTGGCGATCGCACTGCCCGAGAGGCAACACCACCCACCCGCGAATACACCGCCTACGCCGACAGCGACAGCGAAATCCGCAGCGTCCTCGCCACCATCAAACAGCGCGTCGCCACCGGAACGCCCGTGGGCGATATCGCGATCGTCGCTCGCAATGGATCTGACTACGCCCGCCAGCTTGGCGACATCGCGTGGGAATTCGGTCTGCCCGTCCGCCAGACGCGATCGCCTGCTCTCTCTGTCACGCGCCTGGGCTCCTGGATGCGGTGCTTCCTGGAAGCGTGGCAGCGCAGTTTTACGTTTGAAGCCACTGCCCGCCTGCTCCAGCACCCGCTGACGCCACCGGTGTTTGCGCCGCCGTGGTCGATCGCGCGACGGCGACACCCCGACAGCCGCAAAGCCTGGGAAGCCCTCGGGGCGCAGTTCCCCGCGATCGAGCCCTGGCGTAAGGCGCAGCGCGCCAAGTGGGTCGATCGCTTCAACGATGTCCTCGCCGCCTGGGAGATCGAGGCGCGCTGCGGGCGCTGGCCGGAAGAGGCGATCGCCTTCGAGCGCTTGCAGGACGCCTTCGACGAGCTAGCCGACTTCGACGACGCCAAACGTGCTGGCGAGCAGTTCGCGCGAGAACTAGAGACGCTGCTGGGCAGCCAGCCCGTGGCGATCGCGGAGCGCGGCGGTGTCGCCATCCACTCGCCGGAGTCGATCGCCGGGTCGCGCTACCCACTCGTCTTCGTTCTCGGCGCGATCGAGGGAGCCTACCCCGAGCCCGTCCGCAACGACACCGCGATCGACTTCTTCACCCGCAAGCAGCTCGCCCGTGCGGGCTTCGACCTCGGCTCGGCGATGCGCGCAGCACGCCAGAAACGCGGCACTTTGACGCGCTGCTGCGAGTCGCTACCGATCGCCTGACGCTCTCCTATCCCCGCGCGATCGGCAAGAAAACGACAATACCCAGCGCCTACCTCGGTCAGTTCGAGATCCCCGAGCGCAGCGCTAGCGACATCGGTGGCGAGGCTAACGATATCGACCTCCCGATCGCCAGCCTGGAAATCGCCCGCCGCGCTTGGCTGCGCCGCCCGCCCGCCTCCGACCCAGATTTCGCCCAGCACGATCGCGTCCTACCCCACGCCCGCCACTGCCAGCGCATCGAACTCGATCGCGAAACCGCTCCGGGCTACAGCATCTACGACGGCCTTACCGGCATCCCCGCCGACCTAGCCGCACATATCTTTAGCGCCTCACAGCTCAGCATGTTGGGGCAGTGCGGCTTTAAGTGGTTCGCGCGCTACGGCCTCCACGCCAGTCGTCCACAGGAAAAAGAAACCAAGCTCTCCGGACGGCTGCGCGGCCAGCTCTACCACCAGGCACTCGAAGGCGCGATGCGCCACAGCCTCGGCCAGGAAGACCCGCGCGACAGCGTTCACGCCCACC
>ERZ1740067.2046-NODE-2046-length-12833-cov-19.990139_pt1 | contig 12833 bp, 16 predicted proteins | sample MGYA00581736_ERZ1740067 | MGnify/ENA primary metagenome ERZ1740067 (study PRJEB43018, sample SAMN04849236) | marine metagenome | isolation source: floating plastic debris | place: Pacific Ocean | collected 2008-08-27 | study: EMG produced TPA metagenomics... | reverse complement strand
GAAGAAAACAGCTTTCTTCAGTATGTCTTAACTCACTCCGTCGCTGCTATATCACACCGAAGGGGCGGGAGGCGGCCACGCTCCAGACATCATCAAAGTGTGTGCCCTGAGTAACGTGTTGCCCTCGTCTACCAATCCCACCCGCCCTTTCACCGTCAACACCCTAGAAGAACACCTGGATATGTTGATGGTGTGCCACCATCTGGACAAAAACATTCCCGAAGACGTGGCCTTTGCCGAATCCCGTATCCGCCGCGAAACCATTGCCGCCGAAGATATTCTTCACGATCTCGGGGCTTTCAGTGCGATCGCCTCCGATTCCCAAGCCATGGGGCGGGTGGGAGAAACCATTATTCGCACCTGGCAAACCGCCCACAAAATGAAAGTCCAGTGACAAGAAACCTTTGATCTTTTCCCGATTTTGAAAACGATGTTAGCCCGCATGGGAGGGGGTTTAAGCGGGGGGCAGCAACAGCAGTTAGCGATCGCCCGTGCCCTAATGGGGAAACCGCGTTTATTAGTTTTAGACGAGCCGACGGAAGGGATTCAACCGTCCATTGTTTTAGAAATCGAAGCGGCGGTGAAAAAGATTATTCAAACCACTGGAATTTCGGTTTTATTAGTGGAGCAGCATCTCCATTTTGTCCGTCAGGCAGATCGCTATTACGCGATGCAAAAAGGAGGAATTGTTGCTTCTGGTGATACTGCCAATTTAAGCCAAGAAGTGATTCAAGAATTTTTGGCTGTTTAGGGCATGTTATTAATCAAACTATCAATCAAACTAGTCAAGTAATTACATTGAATTTATGGGTAAACCTAAGGTCGGAATCGCGCATCATCACCATTCTGCCAGTTCCTTCGACCTGTATTCCCCCCAGCGATCGCCCCTCCACCAATGGGAGCCCCGCTGCAAAGTCATCGGTTTATTAGGGCTAATAATCGCGATCGCCCTAGTAAATTGCTGGGAATTAACGCCCGTAATCTTCGTTGTTTCAATGGGACTGTATTGGCTTTCAAAACTGCCATGGCAACAGTGGCGCGATCGCCTCAAATATCCCACTGGTTTTGTATTAGTAATGGTGGCATTGTTGCCATTAACTGCGGGCAAAACAATCACCGGCTGGGCGCTGGGACCGTGGGCAATTTATTGGGAAGGGTTGGAACTGGCGACGGTTATTTTTGCTCGCTTCTTATGCCTATTTACTGTGGCTCTAATTCTGTTAGGAAGTACCCCTCTTTTGAGGCTGGTGCGATCGCTTCGAGCTATGGGGCTATCCAGCATTTTAGTGGATTTATTTTTGCTCACTTACCGGTATCTAGTGGATATCCAAAAGACTTGGCAGCGCATGATGACTGCGGCGCAACTACGGGGATTTCAATGGCAGTGGCACCGTCGTCGTCACTGGCTAACGATGGTGCAGCTTTTGGGATCGTTGTTGATTCGCAGCGATCAGCAGGCCCAGCGGGTGCATCAGGCGATGATTTTGCGAGGCTACGGGCAGTCTAGCGATCGCTGTCAGGGAATGACTAAACCGACGCGGGGTGACTATTGGAAACTGGCGCTGGTGTGGACATTGAGCCTTGGGTTAATTGCCCTAAATTTTGCAGTCCCGTTTGTGAATCAATAACCGAATTTCCATAAACCTCACAGCTATTATTATCAGTTTCGTGCAGCTCAACTTTATAGAGACTAGCACCTAATTTCTTGATGGGAATTTCTAGGGAATCGCGAATATAGATAGCAATATTTTCTGCCGTTGGTACCACCTTGTCGAAGTAGGGAATATCCGTATTTAAAAAGCGGTGGTCCAGTTCTTCAATAATGCCATTTTCAATCAGATCACTTAATGCCTTGAAATCGACAACCATGCCGCTTTTAGGATCAATTTCTCCTTGAACAGTAATTGCCAAATTGTAATTATGACCGTGCCCGCTGGGACGAGAGCATTTGCCATAAATCTCGCTATTTTGGGTCAGCGTCAGCTGGGGTAGCGACAGACGATGGGCAGCGCTGAAGTGGGTGCGAATCGTTAACCGTGCTTCCATACCGTTCCCTAAATACTCAGCCCGCACTTCCTCGTGGGGAGACACAACAATTGATGCCACATTTAAATGGGGTTTTAAACGATGCCATAACGTATGGGAAATCCATTCCGGCGTAGGCAAGGTTTCCGCAAATTCCACCCAGGCTTCGTTTAAGTTTCTGCCATCCAACGGCTTCAAAATATAGCGCCTTAGGGACCGCTTTACCTGGGTCGATAAATTCGCCACCATCCCGTACTCATCAACGGGACCAATAATTTTCACCCACAGCCAAAAGGTAGCCCCCGGCGATCGCGCTTGAATTCCAAACCGCGCCTCGTTTTCCTCCTGGCTCAGCTCCGGCAATCGATAGTAATAACTAGCAGAAAACGACGCCCGACGAGTGATGCTACAAACCATAATTTAGCGAATTAATGCCCTTATGAATGGGCGACCTGAGGCGAGGGAAATAGAAGCGATCGCAGCGAATCCAGAGCCACGGTCAACTCATTATTCACCACGGTCACATCAAACTCGCCCGCCGCATCCACTTCCACCTTAGCCCGCTCCAGCCGTCGGTTGATCGCTTCATCGCTATCTTGTCCCCGCGATCGTAACCGCCGTTCTAGCTCATCCATCGACGGCGGTAATACAAAAATCCGCAGCGCCTCGGGAAACACCTTGGCCACTTGCCGTGCTCCCTCCAGCTCGATTTCCAACAAAATCCGCTCGCCCTTAGCAATACGTTCTTCAATAGGCCTCAGCGGCGTTCCATAATAATTGCCAGCAAACTCTGCCCATTCCAACAGTTCATTATTTTCAATCGCCCCTTCAAACTGTTCACGGCTGAAAAAGTAATAATGCTGCCCGTCCACTTCACCGCTGCGGGGCGATCGCGTGGTGGCCGAAACCGATAGAAACAGCTCATCACTATGCTCCCTTAACAGCGCTTTCACCAAGGTCCCTTTGCCCACTCCACTGGGACCGGTCAAGACGATCAGTTGCCCCGGTGCTTCTTCTAATCCCGATGCTTCTTCTGATATTGATGAAGGGTTGGGTTGGGTCTGAGCCATCGTTGTGCTGCCATTAGGTTGTGCCGGTGCGACTATCTTTGCTGATCCTGTGAGGGTTGGCAACGGTAATTTCGCGGTCTATGGATGGCAAGTTCTAGGGCGATCGCCGCAGCTACATGAAAAGGGCAATATGGCTTTAACCTAAGCTTGATATTGTCCTAAGGTATGGATCACCTTGTTTGCCCGATCGCCATTGATTAAGTGCCATCAAATTTATGCAGGTTAAAGTTGCGCTATCGGTTCGGCAAGTTCTGACCGCTTTGGTTATTGGGGCGATTCTATTGGTGATCGCCGGAACAATTGTCCAGGTGGGCAAGTATGTGTTCGACTATCGCGAAGGATGGACCCGATTTTTTAATCTGGATCGGGAATATAATTTGCCCTCCTTTTTCTCCGCAGGCTTATTGCTGAGCAGCGGGATTCTATTGCGATCGCGAGGAAAACGGGCAAAGGCTGCGGGAGAACATTGGGCGAGTTCCTGGCTACTTTTGGGCACTGTTTTTATGGTTCTTGCCGCCGATGAATTTTTAGGGCTGCACGAAATTTTGATTATTCCCGACTTGGCAAAGTGGCTTGGATTACCGGGCTTTTTGCGTCCCCTGTGGGTAATCCCTGGGGCGATCGCCGTTGGCTGGGGAATTTGGAAGTTCGGACCGTTTTGGCAACAGTTACCGGTCAAATTTAAGGGGCGATCGCTAGTGGCGGCCATTGTCTATATTACGGGAGCCCTGCTGATGGAAATGGTGGGCGGCGCTTATTCCGATATCGAAGGGCAGCAGAATTTGGTGTACGCATTGCTGACGGTGGTGGAAGAAGTGCTGGAAATAGGGGGCGTTATTTTGCTGTTGCGGGCGCTATTGCTCGAATTAAAATCCTGGTCCGGCACCTTCTCCTTAGACGTAGCAATTAGCAATCGCCCTCAAAAATAATCGACGCGAATAATGGGCGCAAAAAGGTCAATCTTTAATCATCCGATATGGAGCGGGCTGCTCTGGGGAGTATTGGGCTTGCTCCTTCGCCTTTGGAATTTAGGGGGAAAACCTCCCTCCAGCATTGAAATTTCATCCATTGGCTTCGGGCTAGGACAGGGATTTGCTGACCTACCTTTAGATCGCCCCGTCCCCCCCAGCGATCTCCTCATCTCTCTACAATTTCTCCCAGCTCTGGGCATTGGAGATGCGATCGCCCGCCTAGCTGAACAAAGCAATCACCCTCCCCTTTTCTTTGCCCTGATGCGTCTGTGGCTGGGAGCAGTAACCCCGTCAGGGGCAGTGGTGGACTTATCCATGGCGCGACTGTTTAGCGTCTTGCTCGGTGTAATGACTATCCCTGTTGGCTTTTGGATTGCCCATCGTCTTGGGCGATCGCTGATATCTCCCGAGGGAACAGAAACCCGCCAAGGTCAACAACTGTGGTTTGCCCATGGAGTCGCCGCACTGCTGGCGTTTTCCCCCTATGGCATCGCGATCGCCCAAGAAGCACGGCACTACACCCTGGCGGTCCTATGGGCATTGGGCACCTGGACAGCCACTTTGCTATCGGCACAACGGCTACAGCGAGGGCAGTCTCCTGGCTGGAAGCTAGGCGTAATCTGGGTTGTCGGCAACACCTTAGCCCTAGCCACCCACTACTTATCCCTTCTGGGCATCGTGGCTCAGGGGATGGCGATCGCGATTTTTGCCGTAGTGGAAATACGCTCCAAAGGATGGCCGATTCTGCGCAGTCCCCCCTGGCGCTTTATGGCATTGATTGCTTTAGCGCAGGCAATGCTGACCGCCCTCTGGTTGCCCACCATTGCCGGTCTTTCCAGCAACGAACTCACCACTTGGATTCAGGATGATTTGAGCTGGGATGAGCTGTTATTGGTGCCCCTGCGGCTGCTGCTGTGGATGATCACCATGGTTTTTCTGCTGCCGGTGGAAGGGCAGCCCACCGCCATCATTATCCCCAGCGCGTTGGGATTGCTGGTTCTGCTGGGCATTGTCATTCAAAATATTGCGCCGATTTGGATCTCAGGACTACGCCCTCGATCCGGTGAGTGGGCAATATGGGGCATCCTTGCAGTGGGGGCGATCGCCCCGCCATTAATGATGATCGCCATTGCCCAAACTGGTCGCGGCGACCTCAGCCTGGCCCCCCGCTACCAATTCGTTCACTTTGTCCCAGTAGTTCTGATCTTCGGATTAGCCCTGGGACGCATCGCTGGATCCCGGGCAGTGACTGCGATCGCCCGATGGTCCATCCCCGGACGACGGTTGGTCATTGGGTTAATTCTCACCAGTTTTCTCGGAGGCTTTTTTGTGGCAGCGGGGGCAGGATTTCAAAAGTCGCGCCAACTGGATCGCCTGTGGAGCGGCATTTACGACGTTTCGGGCGATACTCCCACGCTGCTAGTGACTGAAATCGAAACCTATTCAGAGGTGCGGGGGACGGTGGCGATCTCCTATGAGTGGCAGCGAAAGTGGCAACGCCAGACGGAAGCGCCACCTCAACTACTAATGCTGCAAAGCGCCAACAATCGTGATGGTGATCAAACACCCCTAGCCCAGGCATTGACCGATTACCAGGGGGAAAGGGAGAAGGCTCCCCTAAACCTTTGGACCATTGATTTCTCGCCAAAGCTGGATCTCCAGGAACGGGGCTGTGAGAAACAGAAACTGCCCCGCACCCTACGAAAAACCGGCTATAAACTGCGCCACTATCGCTGTGCCGTCCCCCGCGATTTTTAACTGGCGATCGCCTCCACAGGGAACTGGATCTCTGTGATGTAGGAATCGTTATCCTGCTCCGGACCACCCACCACATACACTTCGCGGTTGGGACCAATGATGCGATAGCCGTTGGACTCGATCCAGCTAATAAGGTTGCTGTAGGGCTCCATCATGGCGCTGTAGGCACCGCGATGAACAAGACAGGCGCAAGCTTCCCAACTGGGTAACTCGTAAACGTTAATGCGGTCATTGCCCACAAAAGACTGGGAGACGCCCAACGCCGCTTCCCCATCCACATCCTTTTCCGTATATCCTTCGTCATGCCAGATGCTGATGTAAGTACAGGACGAAGGTTGTTTTTGCTGGGCGATCGCCGCTTCAATTTCGCCAAACAGCTCACCGACACCCGCATAATTGGGCAGCGTTTCACGGATGGAAGCCACGCGAACCGGCTCAACGGCTTTGATCACAACATCAATACTTGCCATGGTATTTCCTTGCTCCAGATGGTGAATATAAGTCGCGACCCGAGTTAACCGTGCCTGTTCATCTCGCAAAGTTTGCTCCAGCTCCGTCTGCCGCAATCGCAGCATGCCGCGTAGGGCATCAGCGGATAAATTCTCATCCAAAAGCTGAGCAATCTTATCCAGTGAAAACCCTAGATTTTTAAACGCCAAGATGCGATTTAGGCGAAACAGTTGGCTTGCCGTATAAAAGCGATAACCCGTATTGGCATCCACTTGAGCTGGCTCCAGTAGTCCGAGGCGATCGTAATGGCGCAACGTCTTCACTGAAACCCGACTCAGCTTGGAAAAATCACCGATTTTAAGCACGGTCTAAACCTCTTGTCGCGAACCTGCATTCAGTACACAGGCTCCTCTTAGGGGAGAGTCAAGGAATATCGATCTCAAGTTTTCTCAAATTTACAATTGAGCTAAAGCAAATCTTGAACAGAGCCCCAAAACCTGATGTCGTTGGGCATTGTAGTTGGACATTCACATCTCCTAAAACAAAAACGCCAGGGCTGAGAACTTTTCACACCGTGTTTAAGCGCCGTTCTCAAAAGCTGCTAGGCACCATAAATAACTGCCCCCTGCTCAGAAATTACGACCAACTGGGAAAAAGGCAGAATTTTTGCGTTATATTTTTGCGTTCTTCGTGGCGTTTGGATGGAAAAACGCCTGCCGCTGTTTGTGCATAAGAACTATCGACGCACAACCACAGGGGCGGCGTGGGGAGTCCAATTGTAGAACCAGCGCGCTTGGGCAACGGGCAAGTTGGTGCAGCCGTGGCTTACTGGGGTGCCGAAACGGCTGTGCCAGTAAGCGCCGTGAACTGCGTAGCCGCGATAGTAATACATGGTGTACGGCACATTGGGGGTGTCATATCCTGGTCCGCGCATCCGAGTGGAGCGCAGCTTAGTTTGCACCTGCCAAACGCCGGTGGGGGTGGGGGTCGATCGCTTACCTGTGGAAACGGTCACGCTCTTAATTGCCTTACCCCCCTCCCAGGCGGTAATACTTTGGCTGCTTAAATCAATCTCAATCCAGCGCCGCCCCTCAAAGCGCTTTAAAAACTTCGACGCTTCGTTGGGGTTCTTCGGTAAATCGCTAGCGCCATAGGTTGCATTTTTAGGGGTCACCGCCGACCATTCCATCGCCTTGGCAACGCTACTCCAGCGATGGTTCATCACCGGAGCCCAGGGATCCTGCTCTGTACCAATATGTTCATTGAAATGATTGATAGATAGCGCCAGGCGATCGCGCTCCCATTGGTTTACCGTTTGCTGCGCCATGCCAGTTTGCGTGCCGGTCCAAGCCGAAGCAAACGCAACCACTGCCCCCGTCGCCAAAAAACTCACCCGTCGAGTCACAACTGGGGATAGGGAAAAAATGGAATTCCTAAATATTGATCGCCCTATGGATAGTCTCACAACGTACTCTCTGCAACATTGCCTTAGCGTAGCCGATCTCTTCGGAAATAATTACTCTATTCCGACTCAACTTTGCATTAATTTCACTTTTCTACTCTGTCAGCTCAAATCTACGCTTTTAGACCGGCCAATTCGAAGCAGATCAAGATCTATGTCTTCAAGTGATCGCCCAAATGATCGGAAAACCGTCACATCATTTTTTGTTGGATTAAGTGCTATCTTAGAATCATTCTGAGATAGGAAGTTCAGCGATGACGAATCGTTGGTCTGAACTAAGGTTTTTAATTCAGGCTCACGACTTTGTAGAAGCTTGGCGTCCACCATTAACCCCGAGGTACAAATGAGTGTAATCGAGCGCGTTCCCAACGTAGTTTTCAAAACCCGTATCCGTGATGAGTCCGTTGAAGGACCGAACCCTTATCGTTGGGAAGATAAGAGCACCCAAGACATTTTTGCTGGCAAGAAAGTAGTTGTGTTCTCCTTGCCCGGTGCTTTCACCCCCACCTGCTCTTCCAATCACCTACCTCGCTACGAAGAACTGTACGACCAGTTCAAAGCCCAAGGCGTTGATATCATCATCTGCGTTTCTGTAAACGACGCATTTGTAATGTTCAAGTGGGGTCAGCAAATTGGCGCCAAGAACGTCTTCTTGCTGCCGGACGGCAATGCTGAGTTCACCCGCAAAATGGGTATGTTAGTAGACAAGTCCAACTTGGGCTTTGGTCAGCGGTCCTGGCGCTATTCCATGTTGGTGAACGACTGCAAAATCGAGAAAGTTTTCGTAGAGCCTGGCTTCGACGACAACTGCCCTACCGACCCCTTCGAGGTGTCTGACGCTGACACCATGTTGGCTTACCTACAAGGTGTGGATGCGAAGGGCGTTTCCGACCCTCGCCTTGAGTTTGTAGGCTAATTTTTGAGCTGGCTTTGTGGACTGTTTTTTCAGTCAACAGAGCTAATGATGTTCTCTAAATCGTTGTGCCTAGCTGAGGTGTTTTTCGTACCTGAACCAGTCACAATGATCAACAATAGGTTTTATTAAGGGAGGCCACTGTGCCTCCTTTTATTAACCTTGCAAGCGCAAAAAAATAACCTGTTTCCTATAGTTTGCCGGTGCTTTTCGCGGCGCCACGCAACAATTTCTCTGGAGTTAACGGTATGAAGTTGTCGGCTAGAAATCTTTCCGAACGAGTAGACACTCTCTACGACGCCATTGTTGTGGGTGGCGGTATGGGGGGATTGTCGGCGGCTATTTATTTGGCGCGCTACGGGTTGAAGTGCCTGATCGTAGAAAAGGGCAAAGGGCGTTCTATTTGGATGCAGGATTTGCGCAACTATGTGGGGCTAGATCCGGAAACCAGCGGTGGCTCCATTGTTAAAGACAGCACCAAGCATGCCCTGGAATGGGGGGCAGATCACCTGCGCGGATTTGTGGACGAGGTGGTGGATGAAGGTGATATTTTTTCGGTGAAGGTGCAGATTGGGCGCAAGAATCCTGTAGAAGCCACGTTTAAGTCTAAGTATGTAATCGCGGCGTCTGGCGTGATTGATGTGCTGCCGGAAACGGATGATATGCAAAACGTGTTTAACTACGCGGGCTATACGCTGCACGTGTGCATGATTTGCGATGGGTTTGATATGTGGGACCAGAAGGCGGTGTTGATTGCCGGGCGGGAGTCGCAGATTAATGCGGCGTTTGTGCTGAACTGGTTTACGCCTTACATTTCAGTGTTGACTCACGGTTTCGAGGTGAGTGATGAGATGAAGGCGAAGCTGGCGGATCATGGCTATCCGCTGTATGAGCAGAAGATCGCGCGGTTCTTGGGTGAAAAGCACAAGATGAGCGGTGTGGAGCTAGCGGACGGCACGGTGGTGGAAGCCACTACCGGGCTGATTAATATGGGGTCGATTTATCACAACCACTACCTGAAGGGCATTGATGGGCTGGAGTGGGATGGGGAGAATTTGGTGACCCATGGTTTGGCCCAGACAAGTCACGATCGCATTTTTGCCATTGGCGATTTAAAGCAGGGGTTGAACCAAGTTTCCATCGCCGTAGCGGATGGCACTAAGGCAGCAACGCAAATTTGGCGGAATATTCGCCGAGCCAGCGCTCCTCGTAAGTGGGAAGAAAATATCAAGAAGCCCGCTGAAGTTGCGTAGGAACTATGTCGTAGTTTCTGGAATGGGTTAAGTATGGTGGGCTAGGGCGTCGGTTAACGTTCTAGCCTTTTTTGCGATCGCCTCCCAGTCTTGGGATTCCAGTGCGGTTTTGGGAAAAAGCTGGCGGGACAACCCTACGGCGATCGCCCCAGCGTCAATAAAATCCACGGTATTGTCCAACGTGACACCGCCACTGGGAACTAGGGGAATATCGGGTAAAACCGGCGAAATCGACTTGATGTAAGCGCTGCCGCCCAGGTTGCCCGCAGGAAAAATTTTTACGGCACTAGCGCCCAATTCCCAGGCGTTGATAATTTCTGTAGGCGACAGGGCTCCTGGAATCACAGGGCAGTTGTGGGCGATCGCCGTGGTAATAATTTCCGCACTGACGTGGGGGGTAAAGCAAAACTGGGCCCCCGCCGCGATCGCCCGTTGGGTATCCTCCGGCGATCGCAACGTGCCGACGCCAATGGTGCAATGGGGGGCGCGCTGGCGCAGGGACGCAATAATTCGGTCGGGGGAGTCGCTATTCCAGGTGATTTCTAGCAGTCGCATTCCCCCACGGGCTGCGGCGAGGAGAGCTTTGACCCCCGTTTGCCAGTGGTCGGTGCGAATAACGGCGATCGCGCGATGGTGTTCTAGCTGGAGTCGCCAGCGTTGCCGAAGGGCTAGAACGGCGGCGGCATTGATGGATGGTTGCTGGGTTGGGGCGTTTGGGGCGATCGCCATTAACTCTCCTTTTGGTCAGATTCGTCTACGGATTTCTCGGCAGTCTTTGCATCGTTTTTATCCGACTTTTCCGCCGAATCGCTCTCTAAATTATTTTTTGTGTCGTCATCCTGGGTCTCTGTTTCCGCATCGTCGTTCAGATCTTCATCCCCATCGGACAGTTCGATAATCATCGCTTCGTCATCATCAGCACCGTCAGCAATTTCCATTGGTTTGTCGTCGGTATCGCCTGCCCCTTCTTCTTTAGGCAATGGCTTGACACGGCGGATGGGCACATTAGCCACCAGCGCCGTGGATCGCTGGTCATTTTCCAGCAGAAACTCTAGTCCCTCCTGGTCAATTTCCACATAGCGCGAAATCACCGCCACCAATTCCCGACGCATTTGCTCCATGGTTTGGGGCGATAAGTCGGCGCGATCATGAGCCAACACCAATTGCAGGCGCTGCTTCACTACGGCGCGACTTTCGGGCTGTCGAGAAAAAATACGATCTAGCAGTTCACTAAGCATGGTGGCAGCATCAAGGGGACGGGGCAGTGGGCACGAGGGGGAAAGCTAGCGAAAAGCTAGCGGCGGAATAAACGCTTGATGCGCGAAAATAGTCCGTCGTGGGCGGCGGTGAGATCCAGGAAAGGAATGCTTGCTCCCTCCAGGCGCTGGGCAATATTAGTAATCGCCATTTTAGGAATGGACACCTTTTCATCCAGCACCAAAGGTTCCCCTCGATTCGACGACGTAATAATGCGCTCATCGTCGGGAATTACCCCCAGCAGGGGAATGGCGAGGATTTCCTGCACGTCTTCCACAGACATCATGTCGTTGCTTTGCACCATTTCCGGGCGCACCCGATTCACAATTAGCTGGGTCTTTTTAATACCGGCGGCTTCTAGCAATCCCACCACCCGATCCGCATCGCGCACGGCGGCAATTTCTGGGGTGGTGACAATAATGGCTTCTTGGGCGGCGGCGATCGCATTGCGGAATCCCATTTCAATGCCGGCGGGGCAATCCACGAGGACGTAATCAAACCGTTTTGCCAACGCCAAAATTAGCTGGCGCATTTGCTTCGGGCTGACCGCTTCCTTGGTGCGACTTTGGGACGCGGGCATTAGGGCAAGCTTGGGCTGGCGCTTATCTTTAACCAACGCCTGATCAAGGCGGCATTCTCCGGCGAACACTTCCACCGCCGTGTACACAATGCGATTTTCTAGCCCCAGCAGCAAATCCAAGTTGCGCAGTCCGAAGTCGGCGTCAATGAGCACGACTTTTTTTCCTTGCTGAGCCAGTGCCATGCCTAGATTGGCTGTGCAGGTGGTTTTACCGACGCCACCTTTTCCCGATGTGATGACAATAATGCGGCTCATGAAACACCGTAAATTGGGCTGATTCGTCAATTTGGCCCACCCAATTTAGCACAGGCTTTTTCGGCGATCGCACCGGGTCTAAAGAGTGGCTGTTGCAATGGACAGACGAGCTGAGTGTTATTGAAGAGCTGCCGACACCCCAGCTTATTGACGAGCACAACAGTACTTTTCAATTTTCTAATCAGCGTGTTTGCCAATCTGGGAGTTCACCCAGTCTTTTAAGCGGATTTCCCAGTCTGGTTCGTCGCACAAGAAATCTTGCAGCCATTCGTAACACCAAGAATTCCACCTTAGGTAAGAACGATCTGCCGGCACGGGTGGGTAGAGCCAACTCTGAAGTTTCCATGAGAAAATGCGAGCCATTTCCGAATCACTACTTACAACAGATTCGAGGAAGGCAACAAAATTATGCCGATGAATCTCGGAATTGTAAGGTTGGCTGAAGTAATTATAGATTTGCCGTTCTCTCCTCCTATTCAATCGATTCTGAACTCTTTCCCTAACTGTAAACACTTGCCAAGAAAGCTTTCTGCGTTTTTCTAAGGAGATAGATTTAATCCTATCCTCACAGTTTTCTAGATCGCAGAACTGGTGTTTAACTTTGCGCCGATAACTTCTATTTTTTTTACGCACTCCTCTCTTCCAAGAACTACGGAAACTGTGAGGATACTCCACGTTTAAGACGTGGTCCTTGTCGTACCTGCGCTGCTTCTTGTCTTGAGGGGTAAACCTGCGTTCTGTCATAAAGTCAATGATCTGAAGTTTGGTGAAAATAGAGCAAAATTTGGCGTTGCAGGATTGAGAGATGATGGGAAGTGATCAGCCATCGAATCCAAACT
>ERZ1740067.2045-NODE-2045-length-12835-cov-6.694288_pt1 | contig 12835 bp, 13 predicted proteins | sample MGYA00581736_ERZ1740067 | MGnify/ENA primary metagenome ERZ1740067 (study PRJEB43018, sample SAMN04849236) | marine metagenome | isolation source: floating plastic debris | place: Pacific Ocean | collected 2008-08-27 | study: EMG produced TPA metagenomics... | reverse complement strand
ATCATCAGCATCGAAGACGGCTGTGACGAGGATGACTGGGACGGCTGGAAGGCTCTGACCGACGCCATTGGCGATCAGGTGCAACTGGTGGGCGATGATCTGTTCGTGACCAACCCCGCGCGCCTGTCGATGGGGATCGAGCGCGGTTCGGCCAATGCGATGCTGGTGAAGGTCAACCAGATCGGCACCCTGACCGAAACCCTGCGCGCCGTCGACATGGCCCACCGCGCGGGCTTTAACAACGTGATGTCCCACCGCTCGGGCGAGACGGAGGACGCAACGATTGCAGACCTCGCCGTCGCCACGAATTGCGGGCAGATCAAGACCGGGTCACTTGCCCGCTCTGACAGACTGGCGAAATACAACCAACTGATCCGTATCGAGGAAATGCTGGGCGAGACGGCCGAATATGCGGGCCGTTCCATCCTGAAGTGAGCGATGTCGTGATCCGCGAGGCAAAGACGGCGGAAGATATCGCCGCCGTCCGCACCCTCTGCTGGGCTTACCGCGACCACCTCATTGCGCATTCGCCGGAACAGCGCGATATCATTGAGCTCTTTTATCCTGAAGACGCCTATTCCGCCCTGATGGACCACCTAGAACAAGAGCATGCCCGCCCAGACGGCATCATCCTGCTGGCCGAGAAAGATGGCGCGGCGGTGGGCTGCGGCATGTCTCACCGCCTCTCCCCGACAACGGTCGAGCTCAAACGCATCTATGTCGATGACACCGCCCGTGGAACGGGTCTGGGCCGCGCGCTTTGCGAACGGCTAATCGCGCAAGCACGCACCGATGGCTATCAGACCGTCTTGCTCGACACCTCTCAAAAGCTGACAAGCGCTCGCGCGCTCTACGCAGCACTTGGCTTCAAGGAACGCGGGCCCTACCAGCCCGTGCCAGAAATCGCCTTGCCGCTTTTGTGCTTTTACGAATTGAGCCTATGAATGTAGACGCGCTGATCCGCGCCATTGGCCCGCGCGTCGCCCATTGCACCGCGTCCGAGAACATGCGCGGGATTGAGGTCCATGGCCTTCTTAGCGCTGAAGCGCTCGCTCGCAAAACCGACCATGAGCCGCTTAAGATCACCCTCCGTGATACCCGAATACGCCTTGTCTCGCCCAAGTTGACGGCGCGTCTCAATCACCAAAAGCCCATCCTGTATGGTCTTGATGCCGCGAACCGGATCGTCGAAGGCCACACCGCCCAAAGCTGGGCCGCGCAGTTGGACCGCCGCATCTTCTTCTGGCCTGAACGCAAGGGCGCGGCCTTCGTCAAAAGCGTCCAACGGGAAATACCAACCTCTGTGATCTGGCTGGACACGGCGGCCCTTTTCACGCGCTATGCCGATCACCTGTGGCTGTCCCCGCTCAACAGCGGCAACTTCACGCAAGGCGGCGCGCACGCGATCCGGGGTGACTGGCTTTATGTCCCTGTCACCGCTGGCCTCGCCGCCTTTCGCCAGAATCGCATCAAACACCATCTGGCGAAGTCGCCCGACAGCGTCAAGGAAATCTCACTTACCTGCCCGCTTCCCGCTGACCAACTGAAAGCGCTTCAAGTTGACCCCTGATCAGATCATCGCCCATCTAGGCCTCGAACCCCACCCCGAAGGCGGCCACTATCGCCAGACATGGATCGCCGAAAATCAAGGCCGCCCCACCGGCACTTGCATCTATTTCCTGCTGAAAGACGGCGAAGCGAGCCATTGGCATCGCGTCGATGCCACCGAAATCTGGCTGTATCATTCCGGTGCGCCGTTGGTGCTGTCGCTGAGCGAGACGGATCAGGGTCCCGCGACTGATCACATGCTCGGCCCTGATCTACCCGACCAGCAGCCGCAGATCATCGTGCCGGAAAATCACTGGCAAGCCGCCCGCACAACAGGCGGCTACACTTTGGTCTCATGCACCGTCTCACCGGGCTTTGACTTCAACGGGTTCACCCTTGCCACGCCCGATTTTGATATTCCGCGCTGAGGGCTTTCATCTTTGGCATACGTATCGAAGGAAAAAGGGCGCCCGTCAAAGCGCCCTTTCCAGTTTCAATGCGTCAACAGATCGCTATCCGCCATAGGCTTTCGCCGGCAACCACGTGGTCAGCGCCGGGAATTCAAAGACGATGAACAGTCCCAAAAGCTGCAACAGAACGAACGGAATGATGCCGCGGTAGATGTGGCTCAGCGATACACCCGGCGGACACACGCCCTTGAGATAGAACAGCGCAAAGCCCACCGGTGGCGTCAGGAACGAAGTCTGTAACGTCACCGCGACCAGAATGGCGAACCAGACGACCGCCGGATCGCGGACCTGATCAAAGCCCGGCACGGCCAGCTCCAGCCCCTGAATGATCGGTAGCATCAGCGGCATGATGATGATCGTAATCTCGATCCAGTCCAGCAGGAAGCCCAAAAGGAAAACGATGAACAGGATGAACAGCACGATCATATAGGGGTTGTCGAACGAATTGCCGACCATATGCTGCACGATCTCGTCCCCGCCGTAGCGGCGCAGGACAAAGGCAAAGAAGTTCGCAGCCAGAAAGATGCCGACGATATAGCCGGCGGTGTTCAACGTCGACCGGCTGACTTCCTTCAGGACCTTGACGCTGAGCTTGCCGTTGATCAGCGCCAATACCGTGGCCCCCAGGGCGCCCAGACCTGAGGCCTCGGTTGGTGTCGCAAAGCCTGCAAAAATCGACCCGAGCACAAGCAGGATCAGGAACATCGGCGGCACGACGGCCAACAGCACGTCCTTGACCACGTCCCAGCCGACCTCTTCGGTCTTTTCGGGCGCGGGCATCGAGTTTGGGCTGATGATGCCGAAGATCACGATGAACGTGATATAGAGCCCTCCCAGGATCAGCCCCGGAAACAGCGCCCCCATGAACAGGTCGCCCAGCGAAATCGCCAGCTGATCCGACATGATCACCAGCATGATCGATGGCGGGATCAGAATTCCCAAGGTACCCGCCGACGCGATCGTGCCCGTCGCGATGGGTTTGGAGTAGTTCTGCTTCAGCATCTGCGGCAGCGCCATGACGCCCAGCAGCGTCACGGATGCGCCGATCACGCCGGTGGATGCTGCAAGGATGATACCGATCAGCAGAACCGTCAAAGACAGACCGCCGCGCAAGCCACCAAAGAGCTTTTGCATCGAATGCATCATCCGCTGCGCGACACCGGACTGATCCAGCATCAGGCCCATGAAGATGAACATCGGCAGCGCAACCAGAACCGGGTTCTTGACAATATTGCCGAAGAGCCGGCCAGAGAGGGCCTGCAAGCGTTGATAGTCAATGCCCGTGCGGTCAAACTCGATGATATCGCGGAAGAACGACCGGTACGGGTCCAAGAACAATTCCGCCACGAGGATAAAGATCAGCGAAACGCCAACCAGCGCCATCGCCACGGGGATCCCGCGGAACAGCATGTAGATGAACGTGAAGAAAATCGCGAGAACGGCGAGTTCGTTCAAGGTCAGAAACTGACCGATGAATTCCAGTAGAAACATTGCTTACGCCCCGCGCTTGCGGCCAAAGAGCCACGCTGCTCCGATAACGACGACCGTCGCCACGAATGTCATCAGGATGGTCGGCTCCATCTCGTAGGGGCCGATATCGACCTCGTCAAAGATTGGCATACGACCGATTTCACGGTTGGTCACATCGGACGGCGTCGTGATCCGCAAAGCCCACCAGATACCGTAGAAAATGATCAGATTCAGCGCAAAGAACGTGCTGGGCAGTGCATAAAGCATCTGACGCCACAAGGTCGGCTCACACAGCCGCGACAGAACCCGGTAATAGGCGGCGTAGATTGCGACCGCCATGAACACGAACGAGACGTTCATAACCAGCTTGAGGATCCACAGATTGTGCAGGCCGTTGGGGCTGTCAGAGCCTTCATCGGCGATCACAGACGCAATCGCATAGTGGATCGTGAAGTCCCAGCACATCATGACGAAGGGCAGGAAAAGCCACGCCAGCGCAAAGACATCCGTGCGGTTCTTCTTGGCTTCGGGGAAGTTGTCATAGCGGATATCGACCCGCACATGGGAATTTGTCGTAACCGCATAGCCGATACCCACAAGGCAGGCTGTGCCGTAAAGCCACCACTGAAAATCATCCAGCCAGGCTTGGTTATTGCCCAACTGACGCACGACGACCTGCGTGCAGATCGCGATCATCAGGATCGGGAAAAGCCACGCGGACAGGTTCGAAATAGCGACAACCAGACGATCGCCCTTGTTATGCTCTTCGCGTCCGATCTCTCCGGGATCGTAAAGCGCGACGGACTGTTCGGCGTCTTCCATGACGACTGCCCCCAATATGGTCTTGAGTGTGGGAAAGACCGGCGCGGAAGGTTTCCGCACCGGTCAGATCATTTAAGCCAAGCGGCGCTTAGTTGCGCGGACGTGGCAGATAGATCGTGTCGCCCCAGGTCTTGTAGCCTGCGCGGTACTCTTGCAGATCGGCCCAAACCTCGGCGAAGTAGGCGTCTTCTGCGGCCAGCTCTTCAGCAACCTCGTTCCAGGTGCTTTCGAACGTGGCCAGCATCTCTTCGGGCCACTGCTTGATGGTCACGCCGTTGTTTTCAACATTGTCGACCATGGCGGCAAAGTTAGTGGCTTCGCCTTCGGCAAGGTTCGTCGTGACGTTGGCAAGGCAGGCCACTTCGATTTGCTTCTGGCTGCGCTCGTCCAGATCATTCCAGCGGTCTTTGTTGACCAGCAGCTCGAACATGGTGGCGGGCTGGTGCCAGCCGGGGAAGTAGTTGAACTTCGCGATGTTGTGGAATCCCAGACGCGCGTCGATGCGGGGCATCGAGAATTCTGTCGCATCAATCGCACCACGCTCAAGCGCGGGGAAGATATCGCCCGCAGCCAGCAGCGAGGTCGACACACCAAGGCGCTGCATCACTTCGGCTCCCAGACCGAAGAACCGCATGTTCAGACCCTCAAGGTCCGCCATGGAGGTTATCTCGTTCTTGAACCAGCCCGAGGTTTCGGGCGCGATGATGCCGCAAGGCAGGACGTGCACGTTGTACCCGGCCTCGTCATACATGCGCTGATACAGCTCCATGCCGTCATCATAAAGGATCCAGCCCAGGAATTCGCCAGCCTCAGGGCCAAACGGCACGGCGGCAAACAGCGATGCGGCCGTGATCTTGCCCTGCCAGTAACCGGCCGTCGCGTAAGATGCATCAACCGAGCCGTTGGACACCGCGTCCAGCGCTTCCAGCGTCGGGACCAGCTCACCGGGATCGAAATGCTCGAACTCGACGCCTTCCGAGATGCCGTTGATCTTTTCTACAAAGTCGATGGCCGCGGTGCCGAGGATCGGCAGGTTCTTCCCGAAGGAAGAGGTCATCTCGATGGTTTCCTGTGCAGATGCCGCACCGGCAAACGCCATGGATACGCCGGCGACAGCGCCAAGCAGTTTCTTAGTCATGTGGGTCCTCCCTTTGAATCTCACAGTTTGGTAAAGAAAACTAACCAAACTGCGCCACATCTCTCATATTACCGAGTCGTTTGTAAATAACCAGAACTGGGTACGCCCCGGCGCGACATTATTTTTCAGCCCCGCTCAAGGCTTTGGAAGTTTGTTGCGCGCCGAAAGGTTGCGACAGGATCCCGCCTCCTACGGGTGAGGATACGCCGGTGGTGCCGGGCGCGCTTGTCGGCAGCCCGCGCATCACGCGCACGGCAAGATAGGCAAAGGCCTGGGCTTCCAGCATGTCACCATCCAGCCCGATCTTTTCGACCGGCATTACAGGGCAGTCCAGCCCTGCGGCGAGCATCGCCATCAACGTAGGATTATGCCGCCCGCCCCCTGTGACCAGCACACGCTCAGGTGCTGACGGGCAATGCTCCATCCCTTGCGCAACACTTGCCGCGGCACAGGCTGTAAGCGTGGCGGCCGCATCTGCGTCGCTAAGCTCGACGACAGCTTTCGACAGGCCTTGGAAATCGTCCCGATCCAATGACTTAGGGGGCATCTTGCGGAAATACTCATGCGCTAGGAACCGCTCCAACACCGCCATATCCACCTGCCCTGTTGCGGCCAGCGCACCATCCAGATCATAGGCCACACCCAGCCGCACCTGCACCAGATCGTTCACCGGCGCGTTTGCCGGCCCTGTATCAAAAGCCAAAAGGGCACCCTCATCCTGCGGCCGCGCCACACGCGGATCAACCCAACTCAGATTGCCGACGCCGCCCAGGTTCAAAAAACCGACCGGCGCGTCGAGCCCCGCCCATTGCGCGCAGGCATGGTGAAAAAACGGCGCCAGCGGTGCGCCCTGCCCGCCAAGTTCAACATCGTTGCTGCGAAAATCCCAAACAACCGGAAGCTGCAAGACTTCGGCCAACACGCGTCCATCCCCGATCTGATGCGTGCGCCGGTTTGCCGGATCGTGCGCGAGGGTCTGGCCATGAAATCCAACCAGATCGACAGAATCGAATCCGCTCAAGACCTGCGCATGGGCGGTTTCGACCAGTTCCTGCACCGGCGCCAAGGCATCCGACGGCCATTGACCCAGCCCGCTGCGCAGCACCGCCTGTTCGTCATCCGAATAGCTCCGAAAGTCAGAGGGCCCGAAGGATTTGATGGTCTCCCCATCGGTGACAACCACTGCCGCGTCAACCCCGTCGAGCGACGTGCCCGACATCGCACCCAGCGCGCGCACCATACCCTTTTTCAACATGGCCTTCCCTCGCGCCGATCCGATGACTATAGAGTGCCGCGTGAGATGCAAAGGAACAACCCGGCAATGACCTACCACCCCAAATCAGAGTTCGTTTCCGTGATGATCGCGCGCGGCTTTCTGGCCGATTGCACCGATTATCAGGGGCTGGATGACGCGCTGATAGCAGGCGTGGTGCCGGGGTATATCGGCTTTGACGCGACGGCCAAATCGCTTCATGTCGGCTCGCTTATTCAGATTATGATGCTGCGGTGGTTGCAGAAAACCGGCCACAAGCCGATCGTTTTGATGGGAGGCGGGACAACCAAGGTAGGCGATCCGTCGTTTCGTGCCGACGAACGCCCGCTGCTGACGCCTGATCAGATCGACGACAACATCGCCGGGATCAAGGCGGTCTTCTCGAACTATGTCAGCTTCGGCGACGGCGCGTCGGACGCGCTGATGCTCAACAACGCCGAATGGCTCGACGGTCTGAATTACTTGGATTTCCTGCGCGATATCGGGCGGCATTTCTCGGTGAACCGGATGTTGGCGTTCGAGAGCGTCAAATCGCGGCTGGACCGTGAACAGTCGCTGTCATTCCTAGAATTCAACTACATGATCCTGCAAGCCTATGATTTTCTGGAACTAAACCGCCGCTACGGCTGCCTGCTGCAAATGGGCGGCTCGGACCAGTGGGGCAATATCGTCAACGGCATCGACCTGACCCGCCGCGTGCTGGATCACGAGATTTACGGGCTGACCTCGCCCCTGCTGACGACAAGCGACGGCAAGAAGATGGGCAAAAGTCAGGACGGCGCGGTCTGGCTGAACCCCGAGATGCGGTCGCCTTACGAGTTCTGGCAGTTCTGGCGCAACACGACCGACGCCGATGTGGGCCGCTTCCTCAAGCTCTACACAGAGCTACCGGTGGACGAATGCGACCGCCTTGGCGCGCTCGAAGGGTCCGAGATCAACGAGGCGAAAATCCGCCTCGCCAACGAGATCACGACGCTGGCACACGGGTCTGAGGCCGCAGCCGCAGCAGAGGCCACCGCGCGCGAGGTCTTCGAGAAAGGCGGCGTTGGGGACGACTTGCCTACCCTTGCACTCACCGCCGAGGAGGTGGCGGACGGCATCTCCATCGTGCAACTCATCGTGCGCTCGGGCCTCGCCAAATCCGGCAAGGACGCAAAGCGCCTGATCGCGGAGAACGGTGCAAAGCTGGATGATGTGCCTCTCACAGACGCAGGCCTGATGATCGACGCAAGCACGCTCGCAACCCCGATCAAACTGAGTGCAGGCAAAAAGCGTCATGCTTTGGTGACGCTCTCTTAGTCTTCTTTTGTGACGAAATACTCTGGGGGGTCGCAATTTATGCGCCATTGGTTCAAGCACAATGGCGACGGGCAGAGCCCCCAGCGCGGCGCAAAACCTTTTGAGAGTGTAACCACGCGCAGCCCTTACGGTGATTTGCTTCCCTAACGGTGATTTGCTTCGCAATTCTCCTGTCGGGCGACGCGTTTCCAGCAAGCTGGAAACGCTTGCGCAATTCTCCTGTCGGGCAACGCGCTTTCGTTTTACGAAAGCGCTAGATCTATGCGCGCGCCCGCAATGGCCCATCCGCCATCCGCATTCAAAATCGTCCCGCTCACATAACGCGCCGCATCTGATCCCAGATACATGCAGGCCAGCGCGACATCCTCGGGATCGCCCATCCGGCCCATCGGCACGGTCTTGATAACCGCCTTGCGCATCGCTTCCGTCGGCGCCAAACGGTCCATGCCCTCGGTCCCGTCAATCGGCCCCGGAATGACAGAATTCACGCGAAGCCCCAAAGGCCCCCACTCAATCGCCAGACATTTTGTGATCATGTCCACGCCCGCCTTGGCCGCGCAAACATGCACCTGAAACGGCATCGCCTGAACCGCTTGCGGGGCAGAAATGTTGATCAAGCTCCCACCGGGCTGCACCATATGCGCCATCGCGGCTTTCATCACGTGAAACGTCCCAAGCAGATCAATGTCGATCACAGCCTTGAACCCGTTGCTGCTGATATCCTTGGCCAAGGCCGGAAAATTCCCCGCAGCACCGGACACAACAACGTCGATCTTGCCCGCCTGCGCTTCGAAATCCGCAAACGCCGCGGCCACATCATCAAAGCTACGCACATCAAAGCTGTAGCCCAACGCGCCTTCGCCCAGCGCAGCCACCGCCGCGTCGACCTTGGCCTGCTTGCGGCTGGCCACGCCCATCCGTGCGCCTGCCCCTGCGAAAGCCTTGGCGATGCCAAGGTTGATGCCGCTTGTGCCGCCGACGACGAACACGTTTTTGCCGGTGAAATCAAAGGATGCCGTCATGTCTCTCTCCCATTGTTGAGGGCAGAGTGACCGCGCTTATCGACAGGCGCAACCGCGCCCTCACGTCATTTCGTGATCATCCATTCGCCGTTCGGCCAGAACGCATGAAAGGCAAAGGCAAACATCACATCGTGGGGCAGATCATTGCCCGCACTGTCGCGCACCCGTACGGTGCCAACGTCTTTGCCTTCACCAATACGCACCGTATCAAGGGCCGAGGCCTGCCCCGCCGCCCATGAAATCACGACACCCGCCTCCGACACCTCGCCTGCTTGCAGGCGTGTGAGCGGCCAGGCGCGGTCTCCCACACGCACGACGCGCACAAGCGCAGGGATGTCATGGGGCGGCAATTCACCGGAATAGAGAAACGGCCGGTTTGAACTGTCATAGCTGACATAAGGATTGCGCCCGTAATCGCGCGGGTAGTTCGGCTCGGCCATCACCAGACCGTCGGGGTTGCGGGTTGAGAACTCCGCGTAGCTTTCCATCCAGCTTGGCAATTGCTCAAGCTCCGTTCCGGTCAGATCGCCGACAATCGCTTCGCCAATCGCCTGCTGCCACCAGCTTTGCGTCTCGCGGTCATACATCACCATGTCCGAGAACCGCAGCTTGCCGGAGACGCCGAATGTCAGAACCTGACCACCGACGCGTCGGTCAAACGTTATGCCTGAATTGCACAGCGGACAGAACGTAACGGCCACCGGAATACCGCCCACCGTGTCATTCACGATCTCATGCCATGTCAGATAGCGGATCGGATAAGCCCGCGGAACGGCCCCATCAACCTCGACCGTGATCACCGGCTCGCGCGGCTCGATCCCGGTCTTGTCCGCAACCTTGACGAAGGATGGATCAGACAGCGCTGGGATGCCGTCCTTGGGCGGTCCGCCCGACAGGATATCGACCCAGTCCTCGACGCTGGTCTTCTCGAAGTTCGTCTCCGGCCATTCGTTGCGCCAGAACTCAGGGCTGGCAACGGTCAATCCGGCAGACAGTATGAAGGCCAATGCAAGGGGGGCGAAACGCATCGGGGGCATCTCCTTGTTGACAGCACGCTGCCACAGGAGACGCCCCCGCAATAGTCGCCTCGCGGCAAAGTTACTCGGTCACGGTGACCTTGCTCATCACATCGGGTTCGCCAATAACAGCCCCGTTGCGCCCCTCGCCACGTTTGATGGCGTTGACGATATCCATACCATCGGTCACGCGGCCCACCACGGTATATTGCCCGTTCAGATGCGGCGCAGGCGCAAACATGATGAAGAACTGACTATTAGCCGAATCCGGATCCTGCGAGCGCGCCATGCCAACAACGCCGGTGTCGAAGTTCTCGCTTGAGAACTCCGCCGCCAGATCGGGCCGATCCGACCCTCCGGTTCCGGCAAGACGCATATCCGCGCCGACCTTGCCGTTCTCGACATCGCCGGTTTGTGCCATGAAGCCTTCGATCACGCGGTGAAACACGACGCCATCATACGCGCCTTCGGACGCAAGCGCTGTGATCTGTTCGACATGACCGGGCGCCACGTCCTCCAACAGATCAACGGTGATGACGCCATTGGCTTCCCCCGTCACTTCGATCTGCAAACCCGTCGCCAAACCGGGCGACGCGATCAGCGCGAACAGACAGGCGAGCTTACGCATCTGCGGCCACCTTCATTGAAATCATCCGGTCGGGGTTCATCGGCGGCTCGCCACGCGCAATCGCATCCACATGCTCCATCCCGTCGATCACACGGCCATAGACCGTATATTGACCATTCAGGAAATCATTATCCTTGAAGTTGATGAAGAACTGGCTGTTGGCGCTGTCCGGATTGGCCGAGCGTGCCGCCCCGATTGTGCCGCGCGAATGGGGCAGTTTGGAAAACTCAGCAGGGACATTTGGATGCTCGGACCCGCCGGTGCCAGCCGCGCGGATGTTGAAGTCCTTTTCCATGTTGCCGTTGGCGACGTCACCTGTCTGCGCCATGAAGCCGTCGATCACACGGTGAAAACACACATTGTCATAGGCGCCTGCACGGGCCAGATCTTTCATGCGCTCGACATGTTTGGGGGCCACATCGGGCAGCAATTCGATGGTCACGGGGCCATCTTTCAACTCAATGATGATTGTGTTTTCGGGGTCTTTGATGTCGGCCATCGGGCACTCCTTTACTTGGTTGACCCGATACCTAAGCCGCGCGGCTCCGATTGCCAAGGCGCGGTTGACCTCTGCGCGCGATCACGGCAGGAAACCCTCAGCGGACAGGGAGAGCATCATGGCTTGGAAAACACTCGACGATATGGATCTGGCAGGCAAACGCGTGCTGATCCGCGTGGACATCAACGTGCCGGTCGAGAATGGCGTTGTCACCGATGACACGCGCATCCAGCGTATCTCGCCCACGGTTCAGAACGTTCTTGCGGCGGGTGGCCATCCCGTTTTGCTGGCGCATTTCGGGCGTCCCAAGGGGAAGATCGTTCCGGACATGTCGCTGAAACCGCTTGTGCCCGCACTGCAAGCGGCATTCGGCGCGACGGTCCGGTTCGCCGCCGATTGCATTGGGGCCGAAGCGCAATCGGCGGTGGGTGCTTTGGCAGACGGTGAGGTTCTCTTGCTGGAAAATACCCGCTTTCACGCCGCCGAGACGGAAAACGACGCAGGCTTTGCGGCGGAGTTGGCCAAGCTCGGCGAGATATATTGCAACGATGCGTTCTCGGCGGCGCACCGGGCGCACGCATCAACCGAAGGCATCGCCCGGCTCTTGCCATCCTGCGCGGGCCGCTTGATGCAAGCCGAACTCAGCGCGTTGGAAGCCGCATTATCCAATCCAGAACGCCCGGTCATGGCCGTCGTGGGCGGCGCGAAGGTCTCTACCAAGCTGGATCTGCTGGGCAATCTGGTCAGCAAAGTGGACACACTTGTAATCGGCGGCGGCATGGCCAACACGTTTCTGGCCGCGCAAGGCATCGACGTGGGCAAATCGCTGGCCGAGCATGATATGACCGGTACAGCGTCCGATATCCTGGGCAAAGCGAAAGACGCGGGTTGCACGATCTTACTGCCGTCAGACGTCGTCATCGCACGCGAATTCGCGGCGGGGGCTGCCAACGAGGTCGTCGCGGCAGACGCCTGCCCGCCCGATGCAATGATCCTTGACGCAGGCCCCGACAGTGTGGCCGCCATTACCCAAGCCATCGCCGACAGCAAGACCCTGATCTGGAATGGCCCGCTTGGCGCGTTCGAGATCGAGCCGTTCGATAAAGCCACCAACGCCGCCGCAAAAGCCGCCGCCGAAGCCTCAAAGGCGAGCGCTTTGGTGTCTGTTGCAGGCGGGGGCGACACAGTGGCCGCGCTCAACAAAGCCGATGCTGCAAAGGATTTCACCTATATCTCGACCGCGGGCGGCGCGTTTCTTGAATGGATGGAAGGCAAAACCTTGCCGGGTGTCGCCGCACTAAGCGCCTAATCGGGGACTGTTAGCGCAACCCGAATTGCGCCTGCCCCGGCCGTTGGATAAGCCCTTTATAACCCCAAGCTATTCTGCCGGAGCCTGCCCGATGTCGAACCCCACTCAAAGCGCCAAGATCGCCGATGGCCAAGGCTTCATCGCCGCCCTTGATCAATCGGGCGGCTCGACGCCCAAGGCGCTCAAGCTCTACGGTGTCGAGGAAAGCGAATACGGTTCTGACGCCGAGATGTTCGACAAGATCCACGAGATGCGCACCCGCATCGTCAAATCCCCCGCCTTCACTGGCGACAAGGTGATCGGCGCGATCCTGTTTGAAAACACGATGGACCGCGAAATTG
>ERZ1740067.2044-NODE-2044-length-12836-cov-5.289414_pt1 | contig 12836 bp, 17 predicted proteins | sample MGYA00581736_ERZ1740067 | MGnify/ENA primary metagenome ERZ1740067 (study PRJEB43018, sample SAMN04849236) | marine metagenome | isolation source: floating plastic debris | place: Pacific Ocean | collected 2008-08-27 | study: EMG produced TPA metagenomics... | reverse complement strand
TTAGGCCGCGAAACGGCATCGGAATGGCTGGACAAGCATGGCGACGACGGCGGAAAGCAATCGACGGTGGATTTACGGGCGTTGTTTGATGAAAGCACCTACCAAGAGTGCGCCCACGCCCCTGCAGAGTAAGGGGCCGCGCGTTAGCGTGCGCTGACGTGCGCCTCACGAAAAGTCTTTACGCTAAACTCGGGGCGATACAGCTGGCGGGGATCATGCATTGTGGAGCATTTTGGGCATTCAACAACGCCATGACCATGTCTGCACGACAGCTTCATGCCGCAGCCGCATTCGAGCAGAAAACCGTCTGCCACATCCTCCAAAATCATCATTTCAACCTCCTTGCGTACTCTTGGGGCATTCTTGCTGCGATGATTAATCGCAGAAATATGGCAATTCAGCGTTACTAACCCCTGAGGGAATGTTGACAATTTTAACTTAAACCTCATCACTACACAGGTGTGTGGGCAGAGTATTGAATGACGTTTCTCTCTGAACTTTCGATTGCAGCGGCCGTGGCCTTGGCTTTGTTTGTGCTGCTGAGCCTTGTTATCATGCTCCGGCAGCGCGCAAAGCGGCGCAAAAGCATCCATTGGTTTGCTTTGTTTGTTTTATGCGCCTTTGTAGGGGCTGGCACAGGTATGGGCCTACATTTGTCCGGTACGGCGCCAGTCGATACTACAGGCATCGACTTGTCTCTTCCTTAGTGCGCGTTGTGATAGCGCTCCAAGGCCTCGCCTAAATCCGCAATCAAATCCTCAGGGTCTTCAAGGCCGATGTGGAGCCGCAGCAGCGGGCCGGGGAAATTGGGCGTGGTTGCTGTGCGTGTTCCTGTCAGGCGCGCGGGTAAAATCAGGCTTTCATAGCCGCCCCAGCTAAAGCCGATTTTGAAATGCTGCATGTCGTCAATGAAATGATTGAGCAGCGCTGGGTCCCCCGCCTTCAGCACAAAACTGAATAGTCCAGTCGACCCCTTAAAATCACGCCTCCAAAGCGCTTGGCCGGGACAGCTCTCCAGTGCAGGATGAAGAACAGTGTCGACGTGCTGGTGCGCCCAGAGGAACTCAGCGACGCGCATCGCGGAGGCTTCATGCTGCTTAAGCCGCACAGACAAGGTGCGCAGCCCGCGCAGGCCCAAATAAGCGTCATCCGGCCCTACGCAGAGGCCAAGCTGAAAGACACTGCGCTCTACTCTTGGCCAATATCTTTCGGTAGCCATGACGCAGCCCATCATCGCATCGGAATGGCCGACAACATATTTGGTGAGCGCCTGAATGCTGATGTCGACGCCATGGTCGAACGGATTGAAATAGAGCCCTGTCGCCCAGGTATTATCGATAATGACGACTGCGCCCGCCGCTTTCGCAGCTGCCGAAATCGCCGGGATATCTTGAACTTCAAAGGTCAGAGAGCCTGGGCTCTCGCAGAAAACCGCTTTTGTGTTTGGCTTAATGAGGCGGCTAATCTCGCTGCCAATCATGGGGTCGAAATACTCGGTTTCGATGCCTTGGGACTTTAAGAGACCATCACAAATGCTGCGGGTTGGCTCATAAGCGCTGTCGGTGACGAGCAGATGGTCTCCAGACTTGAGCACACCCAGTAAGGCGGCCGCAATGGCCGACACACCCGATGGCGTCAAGCGGCAGCCGGCTGCACCCGGCTCGGTTTCTATAAGGGCTTCTTGCAGCGCCCATTGGGTCGGTGTACCCCGGCGACCGTAGTAAAGCCCAGCATTGGGGTTCTTCACAGCTGCTTCAAACTCCGCGACCGTATCAAACAGGCAGGTCGAAGCGTGATAGACGGGCGGGTTGACGACGCCGTGCGTCCAGTCCGGACGGCGTCCGGCATGGACTAGCTTCGTGTCGATGGGACCAGGCTTTTTAGCCACTTAGGCGCCTGTTTCTATCGGGGTATCGGCCCGGCCGCCCCATTCGGCCCAGCTGCCGTCATAAAGTGCCACTTCACGCGCTCCGATCCTTTCAAGCGCAAAGGCGAGGACAGAGGCGGTGACGCCGGACCCGCAGGTTGTCACGATAGGCTTGCCGCCATCGACGCCAATCGTGTCAAAAGCCGCCTTTATCTCGCCCGGTGATTTGAACGTGCCATCTGCGTTCAGCACCGCTTTATAAGGCAGGTTTTTAGATCCCGGAATATGCCCAGCGCGCATGCCTGGGCGGGGTTCTGGCGCGTCCCCGGAAAAGCGGTCTGCGCCGCGTGCGTCGATGACTTGCTCTTCGCTACTCTCCACATTCTCCAGCATCTGGGCCAGTGTTCGGAGGGAAAATCCATTGACCCGCGGCGTGAAATGCCGGTTCTTGGGCGGCATTGGGAGAAAATCGACCGGCCGTTCCTCCGCTATCCATTTGCCAAAGCCACCATCCAACACGGCCACATCGCTGTGGCCAAAATAGCGCAGCATCCACCAGGCGCGGCAGGCGGAGACGAGGTCAGACTTGTCATACAGCACGATGCGGTTACCATCGCCGATGCCAAGGCGGCGCATGCGGCTGGCGAATTTCTCTATGCTGGGAAGCTTGTCGCCGGGGTCGCTCGCGCCTGCCGTGAGCTCGGCTAAGTCCATAAACGCCGCGCCCGGAATATGGCTTTCCTCATACTCAGCTTTGGCATCGCGGCCTGCATCGGGCAAATGCAAGCTGGCATCCACAATGCGCACGTCCGGTGCATCCAGGTGCTCGGCAAGCCACTCCGTGGAAACCAGCATGGTGAAATCGGGCATAGAGGAAACTCTCCGGCTTAGTCTTGGCTTATGGCCTAATCCATTGCGGCCCACGTTGCCAGCGCTTTGCGCACTTGACGCGGCACCCAGGCCAAGTCATCAAACGCAGCATGACTGAAGAAACAATCTATGACTCTCTCTCCCAACTGGGTGGCAGCACCCCGCTGCCCGCGTCGCCGGAAGAGGCAACCTTAGAGCTGGTTGCGAACCCACGCCCCAGCCCCTATGTGGTCCGCTTCACCTGCCCGGAATTTACCTCGCTCTGCCCCGTCACCGGCCAGCCCGATTTCGCGCACCTCGTCATCGACTACATCCCTGCGCGCACCATCGTGGAATCCAAGTCGCTCAAGCTCTATCTGCACAGCTTCCGCAACCATGCCGGTTTCCATGAAGATTGCACCGTCGGCATCGGTGAGCGCCTCTTTAACGAACTCAACCCCAAATGGCTCCGCATCGGCGGCTACTGGTACCCCCGCGGCGGCATCCCCATCGATGTCTTCGCCCAATGGGGCAGCCCGCCTGCTGGGGTGTGGATACCGGATCAAGGCGTTAGTCCTTATCGCGGGCGAGGGTAGCACCAATCCGTTGTTCTGAACTTGATTCAGAACCTCGTTCCACTTGCTCAGTGCTTGCCTGACGGAGATGCTGAATCAAGTTCAGCATGACGGATACGTGTCCTAAGCAATATCCAAAATCTTATGCGTCTGCAGGCTGAGCCGCCATTGGGGATTGGCGAGGCAGTAGGTTATGGCCTCTTGGGTGAATTGGCGCTGGTTGGGGCCGTCCATTGGCTGCAAAAAAAAGTGGTTGAACTCTAGGTCGACGAGGCCGTCTGGGAGGAGGGCGTCTTGCCGATAGACGAGCTTAAGCTCGTTGCCCGTGCGCTGAACCAGGTCCGCGCCTGCTTTGGGGCTGACGCAAATCCAATCCACGCTGGGCGGGACGGGCAGGGTGCCGTTGGTCTCGATGGCGATTTCAAAGCCTTTGGCGTGGAGGGCGGCGATGAGGGGCTCGTCTAGCTGCAGCATCGGTTCGCCGCCGGTGCAGACGATGTAGGGCGTTGCTTTCTCCGGGGCGTGGGCGGTGCTCCAGGTGTTCCAGGCTGCCTTTGCGAGGGCCTCAGGTGTTTTGAATTTACCGCCACCGGGGCCGTCTGTGCCGATAAAGTCCGTGTCGCAGAATTGGCATACCGCATCGGCCCGGTCTTCTTCGCGCCCCGTCCACAGGTTACAGCCAGCAAAGCGGCAGAAGACGGCGCGCCGCCCGGTTTGCGCGCCTTCGCCTTGTAGCGTTAGGAAGAGTTCTTTTACGGAATAGGTCATTGATAGCGCGTTGGGTCTGGCAGGCCGGCGTTTTCAAAGCCTTGGCGGCGCAAGAGGCAGCTGTCGCAGCGCCCGCACGCTGCGCCGGTTTCATCGGGGTCGTAGCAGCTGATCGTCTTGGCGTAATCGACGCCCAGCCCCGTGCCGCGCTTGATAATGTCAGCCTTCGAGAGGTCAATGAGTGGGGTGTGGAGTTTGATGGGCGCGGTGCCTTCTACAGCAGCTTTGGTCGCCAGATTGGCAGTCGCTTCAAAGGCGGCGATGAACTCGGGGCGGCAGTCGGGATAGCCGGAATAGTCGACCGCGTTGACGCCGATGAAAATGTCGCTGGCCTCTAAGACTTCTGCAAGGCCGAGCGCGATCGACAGAAAGACCGTGTTGCGCGCGGGCACATACGTAATGGGGATGCCCTCGTCCAAGTCTTCCACGCTATCATGCTTAGGCACATCGATGTCTGCCGTGAGCGCGGAGCCGCCAAAGGCGCGCAAATCGAGGTCAATCACCCGGTGGCTTGTCAGTTTCAAACTGGCTGCGATGTCTCGCGCGGCTGTCAGTTCGACGCTGTGGCGCTGGCCATAGGCGAAGCTCAGCGCATGGACGGCGTATCCATCCGCCTTTGCGATGGCCGCAAGCGTTGCGGAATCAAGTCCGCCGCTCAATAGCAGCACCGCTGGTTTTGACATGCGCTCGCTCCGGTGAAAACGCGTTTGCCTTAGCGAAATCGGCCCGGAGGCTCAAGATGCCGGTTTCGTGCAGAGATGTTGTTTAAGCGGAGATATCCACCACGCCGCCAGCGTTGCTGCCGTGTGCGCTGGTGAGAATGGTGGCCACCTCTTTAAACATCGCCTTGCGCTCAGCCGCGCCGCGCCGTTCTTCAGAAAAGGTCATTTTATGCAGCGCTTTGAGGGCGTCATCGCCATATTTTTGGCGCAGCCGCTGGGCCACATAGGCCGGGTCGAGTGTTTTATTTCCGCGCTTTGACATATCTTGCCGATATCACGGGAATGCCGACAATACCAATCGCATTTAGCTCAAGTTTTAAGGAAACAGCTGCATGCCAAAGAAAAAGCCGCACACGAAGCTTAGCGTGTGCGGCGAAAGGTGGCTGGGGTACCAGCGTGGAAGCAGGCATCACTTAAGGGAAAGTGATGACAATCCTTATGGTTAACCAACAAGGTTAATAACCAGTTAACACCCTGCGAGAACGAACTGTTTCTTATCTGTATCCGTAGAAAAACTACAGTCAGACAAATTAATCCTCGTTTGTCTCAAGCGGGCAAAAGCATCACATGCTGCACAGTGAATGAAACGGTAGGGCGCGCTATGCGATATTATCCGACCTTCGTAGATATGCAGGGCCAAACCGTCGTCTTTTTGGGCGGCGGATCTGAGCTTGCAAACAAGATACGGCTGTTATCGAAAACGCCCGCCACCCTGGTGGTTTATGGCGCTCATATTAGCGACGATCTAACCGCTCTTGTGTCTCAGAATAAAGCAACCTGGGTTGAGCGGGAAGCTGCGCTGGAAGACCTGGACGGCGCGCGTCTGATTTATGTGGCCTGCGATGATGAAGACGCCCGGCCAGACTATATTGCGCTCGCCAAGCAATCCGGAGCGCTGGTCAATGTTGTGGATGTGACCGAGGCGTGCGAATTCATTACGCCTGCATTGGTCGAGCGGGCGCCACTGACCATTGCCATATCCTCTGATTCCGCTGCCCCGGCCTTATCGCGCCATGTGAAAGCCAGCCTCGAACAGTCGCTGCCCTCTGACTTGGGCAATATTGGCGCGCTGGTCGATGCCGCACGGCTCGAATTGAAGGCCGCGTTTCCGGATACGGATGACCGGCGCCGGTTTTTAGACAAGTTATTCAGCGGCTTGTTCGGCAATGTTGAGACCAGTGCACACTTGCAGGGCCTGATTGAGACGCACAAAGATGCGCCGCGTCCGGTTGGCCGCATTGCGATTGTCGGCGCTGGTCCTGGTGACCCAGAGCTCTTGACCATCAAAGCACACCGCGCGCTGCAGCAGGCGGATGTTATCGTCCATGACAAACTGGTCTCAGACAGCATTCTGGATTTGGCCCGTCGTGATGCGCAGCGCATTTATGTGGGTAAGTCGCGCGCCAATCATACGATGCAGCAAGAGGATATCAGCCAATTGCTCGTCACCTTGGCGCGGCAGGGCAAATATGTTGTCCGGCTTAAAGGTGGCGACCCGTTTATCTTTGGCCGCGGCGGCGAAGAGCTGGATAAGGCTGTGGCTGCTGGTGTTGAGGTTGATGTGGTGCCAGGCGTATCGGCTGCGCTTGGCTGCGCGGCAGCCAATGGCATTCCACTGACCCACCGCGACCATGCCTCCGCTGTCAGCTTTGTGGCTGGCCAGCGCAAGGATTTAGCGCAGCAGGATTGGCATGGCCTGGCCGGGCCAGGGCGCACTCTGGTGGTCTATATGGGCCTCAATGCAGCGGGCGATATTGCCAAGAAGCTGTCTGCTGATGGCGTACGCGCGTCGCTGCCCGTCGCCATTATTGAGAACGGAACGCGGCCTGACAGCCGAACCATCCGCTCAGACCTCAGTACCATGGCAGAAGACATTGAGCGCTTCGAGGTGCAAAGCCCCGCGCTGCTTATCATTGGCGATGTGGCGGCCGAAGACCGCGCGGCCCAGCTGGAGCAGACACTGGCCGAAGTGGTGCAGTTGCAAGCCGTGGGAGCGGGCCAATGAGCGCAGGTCATATCTTAACGGCCAATCTCCTGCTGACGGGGGACGTCGTGTTCCTGACGCCCGCTGGCGATTGGAGCGTGCGCGCCGACGAAGCGCGCTTTGCCGAAACAGAGGATGATGTTGCAGTTTTAAAAGCGGCGGAAGCCAAGGCCGTAGCGGCCAATATTGTCGTGTCTACGGAAATCATCGGCGCGGAAAAAACGCAAGTCGGCGTTTGGCCAACCCGCAACCGTGAGCAAATCCGTGCCAAAGGCCCAACGGTGCACGAAGCGTTTGGCAATCAAGCGCGCTTTGACCTTTCGGCTTTTGAAGGAGCCTGAGCCCCCATGTATCAGTATGATAATTTTGATAAGCAGGCTGTGCGCGAGCGGGCAGCGGATTTTCGCGACCAGGTCGAGCGCCGCATTGCGGGCAAGCTGAGCGAGGATGAGTTCAAGCCGCTGCGCCTGCAAAACGGTCTTTATCTGCAGTTGCACGCGTATATGCTGCGTGTGGCTATTCCCTACGGCCTGCTGTCGGCCAAGCAGATGCGCAAGCTGGCCCATATCGCGCGGACATATGACAAGGATTATGGCCACTTCACCACGCGCCAAAACATTCAGTACAACTGGATCAAGCTGGTAGATGCGCCGGACATCTTGGATGAGCTGGCGAGCGTGGAAATGCATGCCATTCAGACCTCTGGCAATTGCATCCGCAATATTTCCTCTGCCCAGTTTGCGGGTGTAGCAGCCGACGAGGTTGAGGACCCGCGCCCTTGGTGCGAACTCATCCGGCAATGGTCCACCTTCCACCCGGAATTCGCCTTTCTGCCGCGCAAGTTTAAGATTGCCGTGAACGCTAGCCCAGCGGATCGCGTTGGCGTGAAGCTGCATGATATCGGCATCACGATCACCCGCAATGCGGCTGGCGAGCGCCGCTTTGAGGTTTATGCCGGTGGCGGGCAGGGGCGCACCCCGATGATTGGCAAGTTGATGCGCGATGATATCGAAGCGCACCATTTGCTAAGCTATCTGGAGGCTATTTTGCGGGTCTATAACCGCTATGGCCGCCGCGATAACAAGTATAAAGCGCGGATCAAAATCCTGGTCCATGAGACCGGCGAAGACAAATTCCGCGAAGAAGTTGATGCGGAATGGCGCAAGATTGAAGGCGGACCGGTGGATGCCGATATCGCTGAGTTCGGTCGTATCGCGGACTATTTTACGGCGCCTGCTTATGATACTGAGGCGCAGGTTGATGCCCATAAAGCAAGGGCCGCCATGGACCCTGCCTTTGCCGCCTGGGTGCGCCACAACACGCTTGCCCATAAAGTGCCGGGCTATAAGGCCGTCACGATTTCTCTGAAGCCCCATGATGGTATTGCTGGTGATGCAACCTCCGATCAGATGGATGCGGTGGCGGACTTATCTGAGAATTTCGGCTTTGGCGAAATTCGCGTCACACACGCGCAAAATCTCGTCTTGCCCGATGTCCGCGATGCCGACTTGCCGGCGCTTTATGATGCGCTGTTTGCACAAGGTCTTGGCACGGCTAATCAGGGCTTGCTTACCGATATGATTGTGTGCCCAGGCCTGGATTACTGCGCCTTGGCCAATGCACGCTCCATTCCCGTTAGTCAGAAAATAGCCAAGCGCTTTGATGATATGGACCGGCTGCAGGATATTGGCGAGGTCAAGCTCAAGATATCCGGCTGCATTAATGCCTGCGGACATCATCATGCGGGTCATATCGGTATTCTCGGTGTCGATAGAAAAGGCACGGAGAATTACCAGATCCTGCTTGGTGGCTCAGCGGAGGAAGACACTTCGCTGGCGAAAATCCTTGGCCGCGGCTTTGATGAAGATGGCACGGTCGATGCCATTGAGACCATCATCGATGTCTACAAAGCCCAGCGCCAGGATGGCGAAAACTTCCTCGCCACTTATCGCCGCATTGGCGCCGAGCCCTTCAAGGAGGCGGTTTATGGTGGCTAACGCGCATCAAATTGACTTTCGTGACGTGGAACCGGCGGAGTGGACCCATTGCGAAACAGCGACGCAGGCAGCGCAGACGGCGTTTCCAGTTTTGCCTGCTGATGAGCTGAGCAGTTATTTTGAGCTCAACGATGTGAACAGCGTGGCTTTAGGCGTGCGCCTATCGCCCGATACCGAAGTTGAAGCCTTGGCTGATCGGCTCGACCAAATCGCGCTGATTGAAGTTGATTTTCCCGCCTATACCGATGGCCGCGGCTATTCGCAGGCGCGGGTGTTGCGCGAGCATATGGGCTTTCAAGGCGAACTGCGGGCGGTTGGCGATGTTCTTATCGACCAATTGCGGTTCATGAAGCGCTGCGGCTTTGATGTCGCCGTGCTTGCGGATCATGTGGACCCTGACGACGCCGAAGCAGCGCTGAAGCGCTACGGCGTTTGGTATCAACCAGCAGCTGATGATCGTCCCCCAGCGCATCGGCTGCGCAGATTTGTGCAGAACTGGGAAATCTAATGCCGATCAGCCAAGGCCAAGTCGACGCGCTCAATGCCAAGTATAAAAATGCAGCGCCGCAAGCCGTTATCAAAGGCATCTTGACCGAGGATTTCCCTGGTCAGGTCTCTTTGGTCTCGTCCTTTGGCACAGAGTCGGCTGTCCTCCTACATATGGCTGCCGAGGTGGATAAGGCCATTGATGTGGTCTTCATCAACACGGGTAAGCTTTTTGGCGAAACCATTCGCTATAAAAACAAACTTGAAGAGCGGCTTGGTCTGAGCAATGTGCGCGCCGTCATGCCCAAGCCTGCGCTGCTAGACCAAAACGATCCGAAGGGCGTCTTGTGGTCACAAAATGCCGATCGCTGCTGCTATACGCGCAAGGTAGAGCCCATGCAGCGCGCCTTGAAAAATGTGAATGTGTGGATTTCAGGCCGCAAAGGCTTTCACGGTGGTGAGCGGTCGTCTTTGCCGTTGTTCGAGCTTGTTGAGGGTCGCATCAAAGTGAACCCACTGGCCAACTGGGCCAAGCCGGACCTGGACCAGTATTTTGAGCAATATGCGCTGCCCCAGCACCCGCTGGTGGAGGACGGCTATCTCTCGGTGGGCTGCATGCCGTGTACCACCCCCGTAGCCGATGGCGAAGATGTGCGTGCCGGCCGTTGGCGCGGTGCGGACAAGACCGAATGCGGTATCCACATGCCCGCCGGCCAGCCTGGCCGACGGTCCATCTTGCCGCCCCGGCGGCAGGTCGCTTAAGCAGCGTCTAGAGGGTCCGGGCCGTATTGGTTGGGCCCTTCTTCGCCTTTCAGAATGCCCAGGTCGATGAGGCCCCAAAGAAAGCCGACAATCGGGACTAAGAATAACAGGCACCACCAGCCGCTTTTGCCGCGGTCATGACAGCGCTTGATTGAGACCGTCAGCCCTGGAATAACCATGGTTAGGCCCACCAAGAACACAATAATTCCGCCCATAAGAGTAAATGTCGCCGCGCTAGCGACTGCCAGTACAATCACGGCAATCCACCACAGCTGGCGACCAATTCGTCCATGAGCGATTAGAAATAGGTTCTGAAAGTCCACAGGCGCCCCTTGAAACGCGTCTACGCGGTCGAAAAAGCAAAGCAGGTCTGCCATGGTTTGGCAACTAAGCCAACCGCAGCGGCATACATAACTATTGGCGCGTTTCTTTAAAGCTCGCGGCTTCTTTAAGGAGAAAGTCTCTAAACGCCTGAATGCGCCGCGCATTTTTCATGGCCAAGGGATAGACCACATAAGCCTGGAACTCCGGACCTTCGACATCATGCAGCACTTCCACAATGTCCTCGGTGTGGCTGACGATATACTCTGGCAATGAGGCAATACCCAGTCCCGTCATCACCGCGCGGCGAATGCCATGGACGTTATTAATCGTCAGAATAGGCTTGCGCGGCTGCCCGGGCGGCCGTCCGATGGACAGGAGCCAATTCACGTTTTTAATAGGCGCAGAGACCATTGGGCCATAGGTGATGATCCGGTGGTGGTCTAAATCCGCGATTTTCTTCGGTTCGCCATGGCGTTCGATGTAATGCGGCCCGGCATAAAGCCTATATTTTATGGGCATGAGGGGGCGCTGGATATCATCGGCATGGGCCGCGCTGTGGAAGCGAATGGCCATTTCCGCATCGCCTTCGCCTAGGCTGATATCGCTGTCAGAGAGGACCAGGTCCAACTCTAAGTCTGGATAGGCATCGTGAAAGGCTTCTAGGCGCGGCACAAGCCACTGTGTGCCAAAGCCCATGGTCATGGTTACGGTGAGTTGGCCGCGGACCTCGGCGCCGCTTTCGCTCAAATCCCGCCTGGTCGTCTCAATAGACTTTGAAAAGCTAGACGTCTCTGCGTAGAGCGTTTGCCCATCATGTGTCAGCACTGTGCCCCGGGCATGCCGATGAAACAGCTGAACGTCCAATTCTTTTTCAAGGGCGCGAATTTGCCGCGACAGGGCTGGCTGGCTTATATCGAGTTTACGCGCGGCTTCTGAGAAGCTGCCGCTATCGGCAACAAGCGTGAAGAGCCTTAGCCTATCCCAGTCTTGCATGGCGCGCTGCTTGGCAGCTGCTATTCAGCTGCGACGGGAATATCTTCTTCCTCAGCCAGGAATTTTTCCGCCTCAAGCGCCGCCATACAGCCCATACCGGCGGCCGTGACGGCTTGCCGATAAACTTTGTCTTTAACGTCGCCCGCCGCATAGACGCCGGCTATATTTGTGGCGGTGGAATCGGGCGCGGTGATGATATAGCCCTCATTGTCCATATCGACTTTGCCCTTGAACAGGCTGGTCGCCGGATCATGGCCGATGGCGACAAAAACGCCGTGGCAGTCGATGTCTTGAGTGTCGCCCGTTTTGGTGCTTTTGAGGCGCACAGCAGTCACACCGAGCGGGTCGCTACCCCCTAGGATTTCATCAACAACATGATCCCAAACGATCTCGACCTTCGGGTGGTTGAAGAGCCGTGTTTGCAGGATTTTTTCCGACCGCAGTTCATCGCGCCGGTGCACAAGAGTTACCTTAGACGCAAAGTTGGTCAGGAACAGCGCTTCTTCTACGGCGCTATTGCCGCCGCCCACGACCACAACATCTTTGCCGCGATAGAAAAAGCCGTCGCAGGTGGCGCAGGCAGAAACGCCAAAGCCCTTGAACTTGATTTCGCTCTCCAAGCCAAGCCAGCGCGCCTGCGCGCCAGTGGCGATCACCACTGTGTCGCCAGTGTAGATGGTTCCACTGTCGCCTGTGGCTTTGAACGGGCGCGTGCTTAGGTCCACGTCGACGATGGTATCTGAGATAAGTTTCGTGCCGACATGTTCTGCTTGGCCCTTCATTTGCTCCATGAGCCACGGGCCTTGGATTGGGTCCTCAAAACCGGGGTAATTCTCAACTTCGGTTGTAATAGTAAGCTGGCCACCTGGCTCCATGCCTTGGACCAGAACCGGCTCCAGGGCGGCACGCGCTGCGTAAATCGCTGCTGTATAGCCGGCTGGTCCTGAGCCTATCACGAGGAATTTGGTATGTACGGTTTGTCCCATGAGGTCTGCCATTCTTTGCTCGTTTGGCCGCGCATATTTTACCGCGGCGCATCGCTTTGATTAGCGTATATAAGGCCTGCCGCGCACCCTGGAAAGGGTCGCTATCCCCAAGAAATACTATGCCGCGATTAAGCAATAGCAGCGACTTTTGCCGGCAACCTGAGGCTCAGCATGATGGGCCGCCCAGGGTCTGCCGTCAATGCCAAGGCTGCGCCCACGACGTCAAGGTCAGAGAGTACGGACGGCAAAGCGCGACCTTCCAGCGCTTTGTTTGCCAATGGGTGGCCAAACGGCAGTCGTGGCCCCTGACTGACGGGAAGCAAGTCACTGTCATCAGCGCCGCCGGTCCAGCCGGGAATACGGGCTCTTAAAGTGAGGCTTGTGTCATTTTCCTCGCCATCATCTTGCACCTCCACCGTGACGTGGACAGGACGGCCCACAGGCGTCCATTGCGCTGCATAATGGATAAACCGGTGCACTATCCTTGTGAGGAACTTTGGCTCCAAGGGCGTCACAAGGATAG
>ERZ1740067.2043-NODE-2043-length-12836-cov-5.609733_pt1 | contig 12836 bp, 11 predicted proteins | sample MGYA00581736_ERZ1740067 | MGnify/ENA primary metagenome ERZ1740067 (study PRJEB43018, sample SAMN04849236) | marine metagenome | isolation source: floating plastic debris | place: Pacific Ocean | collected 2008-08-27 | study: EMG produced TPA metagenomics... | reverse complement strand
CCAGGCTTTCCCAATAGAGTTCGTCAGCCTCTGCCATCTTATCGCGGCGTAACCGCGCGGTGTGAATGTCGCCCGTCTTTAGCGATCGCCGGACCATGGCGACAGGCGCCTCCGCCTTTTCGGCGGCCTGAATGAGCGGCTGAAAATCACCGGGAACGCGTCGCTGGTAGTGAAACCTGCCATTCCGATTTAAGATGAATCTGTCGGGATCTTCGCGGGACAATTGAACACTCATGTATCACAATTTGTAGCCCATTTGTATCGCAATTTGGTTTTGTTTCAAGAGGGGATGAATCGGAGAACTCCTGTAAATACTGGGTTTCAGGCCCATGAGTCGCGCTTTTTCCGACTCACTGTCTCTCCGCCATTTGGCTTATTGTCGTGCCAGCAGCCAATTTCTCTAATCCCAGACCTTAAAGAGCGGATCGCATGCAACTCTCCCTTAAGGGCGAAGTAGAAAGACATTAGGATGACAACGCCCTTTGACGATCCAGCCGTTGAGCGCACGTTTGCGGCTTTCCCTGAAGAGGTGCGCTCGGACCTCCTCCAGCTGCGGGAAATGATCTTTGAAGTCGCTGCACGGACGAAGGGTGTTGGGCGCCTGCAAGAAACCCTTAAATGGGGGCAGCCTGCCTACCTTACTCCTGAAACGAAATCAGGATCGACCATCCGGCTAGGCCTTCCAAAAGGGGGCGGGTTTGCCATCTATGCCCATTGTCAGACTACCATCATTTTTGATTTCCAAACCATCTTCCCCGATGACTTTGTTTATGAGGGGAACCGCGCCGTCCATTTCAAACCTGATGAGGATCTGCCCCTCGACAAGCTCGAAACCCTCGTCAAAGGGGCGCTTACATATCATCTCAAATAGGCTAAATCTGGATACACTGGGGCGAGAGGCTTTAACTGAAGCAAGATCTTCTCTCGACCCAGCGGCATCTGTTTGGCATTCTTATGAACGCTCACTCGGTCCATGCTAAAAGGTTTCAAGCTGGGTCACTCCAATCTCCTCCGTCAGGACCGAATGGACACCCTATCGAAACACCGCAGCTAGATGCTAAGCATCACTTCATGCCAATGTCTCAATTCATTTTAGGAGGCGCGCGATCGGGAAAAAGCCAGCGAGCACTAGAACTCGCGGAAGGCACCGGCGACCGCCGAACATTCATCGCAACCGCAGAGGCGTGGGATGAAGAAATGGCAGAACGTATCGCTCGACACAAAACCGAACGGGGCGCCGGCTGGTCAACCATCGAAGCACCGCACGATCTCGTATCGGCGATCCACGTCGCTGCCGAGCAAGCGGATGTGTGTTTGGTCGATTGCCTGACCCTATGGCTGTCCAACCTGATGCACCAGGATCAAGATATCGCGTTAGAGACGGAGCAATTATGTGATGCTATCGCACAGATGCCTATTCCAATTATTCTTGTCTCAAACGAAGTTGGCCTCGGTCTTGTACCCGAAACGCCCCTCGGTCGCACATTCCGCGATGCGCAAGGGCGGCTTAACCAAGCCGTGGCCCGTGTTTGTGAGCGGGTAGAGTTCGTCGCCGCCGGTCTGCCCCTTACACTGAAGAGTTGAGCGCCGCTTTCAGTCGGCTTGCCGCCTCAACGGTCGGTGGCAAACCGATGCGAAGATGAGACGGCGACCAGCCAAAGCGGCGCACATAAATGCCCGCACGGGCAAGCCTTTCAAAAAGGCCATCGGCATCCGGAACCTTGACGAACCGATAAAGGCTTGTCCCTCCGATAACGTCGAGACCAGACGCTTTCAGAATGATATCAAGCTGCGCAGCGGCCTTTGACAAGTTCGTCCGAGTCCGGCTCTGCCAATCATAGTCGGCATAGGCCCGTGTGGCGATGTCTAAAGCCGGACCCGAGATCGGCCAGCATCCTAAATGCCAAGCCATTTCATCCCGTATAGGTTGAGGAGCGATCAACGCCCCTAACCGAAGGCCAGGAAGACCAAAAAATTTACCGAAAGACCGAAGGATAATAAGACCATCAGCCCCCCCTCTTGGGCTCATACTATGCGTGAGCATAAGATCAGCATAAGCCTCATCAATGATCAGCCAACCACCGCGGGATAACAAATCACGACGTGCGGCCTCCAACATTTCACGATCAAAAACGCGCCCATCGGGATTATTGGGGTGGGTTACCACCGCGGCATCGACGGTGGCCACAAGACCAAGAGGGTCATCGGTTTCGATAACCTCTACGCCCGCCCTCTCCCAAACTGCAGCATGGTCGCCATAGGTTGGTGATAGAATAGCAATCCTTTGGGGACGGATCACATTGGGCAGAAGCCGGATGAGGAGTTCGCTGCCGGGTGCCAGGAGGAGCGCATCAGGTTTCACGCCGATGGCTGACGCCATCACCTCCCGGCATGCCTCCTGTGCCGATTGCGTTGGTAACTGAACGAGGGTGGCTTCCGAAATAGTGATGTTCGGATAAGGCCATGGGTTAATGCCGGTAGACAGATCAATCCAGGGCTCAGAGGCGCTCGGAAAAGCCGTCCGTATCTGGTCCAGCGCCCCACCATGGATAAGGTCATCACTCATGCCTTTAGTTCCAAAGCGATTATGACCAGTAGAATGGCGGCCAACACCATTGCGCGCCTATAAAGCGTCAGCCCCGTAACAATATCGACTGCCTGCGGATCACTCGCCGCGCCGTTGAGCCAGGGTTCATGGCTCACATGGCTGCCATAGCGGCGGGGCCCCGAAAGGCGAACACCAAGGCCACCGGCCATCGACGCCTCCGGCCAACCAGCATTAGGTGAACGGTGATGGCGTGCGTCCCGCATCATCACAGTGAATACGGACGGGTTGAAGCTTGCCGCTGCGATGAGCAAGCCGGTCAGTCGCGCTGGAATAAGGTTGGCAGCATCATCTAAGCGGGCAGCAAAACCACCGAAGGCCGTGTAGCGCTTATTTTTATGTCCTATCATGGAATCGAGTGTATTAATCGCTTTGTATCCGGCAAGGCCAGGCAACCCCAAAAGGCAGCCCCAGAAAAGGGGCGCAATGACCCCATCGGATGCATTTTCAGCCAGACTCTCAAGGCTCGCGCGGGCCACACCGGCTTCGTCCAGCTGGTTCGGGTCGCGCCCGACAATCAAAGAGACGGCGGCGCGGGCTCCCTCTACGTCACCCATCACGAGCGGCCGGGCCACACCGGCAACATGGGCATGAAGGCTGTGGGAGGCGATGAGACTTGATGCAATGAGGGCTTCGACAGCCACCCCCCATAGGGTCGCCGGTAAGAGCGTCGCTCCCCAAAAGCCGGCGCCTGTCGCGATGATGACACATAACAGTGTACTGATTACACCAGCGATGTACCGCACCTGATGGGACCATTCCATCCGGTTGAGGGCACGCTCCAACATCGCAATCAACGCACCCAACCAAACCACAGGATGGCGGATGCACCGATAGAGCCAATCGGGCCAACCAAGGACGATCTCAAGCCCCCAGGCGAACAGCATGAGGGCGGCTGCGCTCATGACGCTGTCGGTGTCCAGCCGGGTGGCTGTGCCAAGGCAAACAGAGCATCAATGTCAACAGACGCGTCTATGCCATCGGCAAGGGCATCAAGGGCATCCTCAACCGCCGCGCCATAGCAAAGATTGTCATCAGAACTGCCCCCAATCGCCTGGAGCCAAGCGCGACGGAACCCGTCATTGGTAAACGCACCGTGCAGATATGTTCCTTGGATCCGCCCGTCAGCGTTCATGGCGCCGTCGGCGCTGCTGTCGATCATCGCGAAGGGTCGGGCAGTATCGCGGCCCGCTGTCCGACCCATATGGATTTCATAACCGGTAATGACTTCGCCGGTTTTGGTGCAGGTACCGATCACGGGAGCAACGCGTTTCTCGGTCGTCATGACAGTTTCCACATCCAACAGGCCAAGCCCCTTGGCCTCGCCGGGCGCACCATCAACGCCGACTGAATCAATAATCCGTTGCCCTAACATCTGATAGCCACCGCAAATGCCAAGTACCCGACCACCCGTCCGTGCATGGGCAATAATATCGTGGTCCCAGCCCTGCTCCCGTAAGAACGCAAGGTCACCCAAGGTCGACTTTGTGCCAAAGAGGATGATAAGATCAGTATTTCGCGGGATAGACGTTCCGGGTGGAACCCATTCAAACGATACGCCGTGTTCCAATTTTAGGGGATCGGCATCGTCAAAGTTCGCCATTCGGCTGAGCATAGGGGCAGCAATCTTCAAAATGCCGTCACCGTCGGAGGGAGAAGAAGGCTGGCTTAACACGACCGCATCCTCCGCCGGCAGACGCGCCGTCGCCGTAAGCCAAGGGATACCCCCAAAACAAGGCCAGCCGGTACGGGTCTCAATTTCGGTGACGCCATCATCAAACAAGCGCGGGTCGCCGCGAAATTTATTGACAAGGAAGCCGCCGATCATCGCAGCGTCCTCTGGGTCGATCACATTTTTGGTCCCAACAAGACTGGCGATGACACCCCCCTTTTCGATGTCGCCAATGAGGCAGACCGGCACCCCGGCCCTCCGCGCGAAACCCATATTCGCAATATCGCGCGCCCGAAGATTGATCTCTGCCGGGCTGCCGGCCCCTTCCACCAGCACAAGGTCATGGGATGCCGCAAGGCGCCCAAAACTTTCCATGACGGCGCCCATTAACCGGTCGCGCCCGGCCATGTAATCGGCAGCCTCCATGGCCTCCACGGCGTGGCCATGCACGACCACTTGTGCAGTACGGTCGGTTTGAGGCTTAAGAAGCACCGGATTCATATCCGTGTGGGGATGAAGTCCGCACGCCACCGCTTGCAGCGCCTGGGCCCGTCCAATCTCTCCGCCCGTGGGACACGCCGCGGCGTTGTTGGACATATTTTGAGGCTTGAACGGGGCAACGCGCAAGCCCCGACGGCGCGCGATGCGACAAAGGCCAGCCGCTAACACAGACTTGCCCACGTCCGAGCCCGTCCCCTGAACCATCAACGCCTTTGCGGTCACCGCGGCCACTAGAGGGGCCCCGCCATGGTGACACGCAGAGCGTCGACGCTACCGCGAATATTATATACGTCTTCTAAACGTTCAGCATTCAGTGTTTCTGTGGGAGAGCCATCGGCGACGATGCGTCCATCCTTCATCCAGATAAGACGCGATGCGTAGCGCGCCGCCAGTTCGATATCATGGAGAACCACGAGGGCGCCGCCGCCGCGCGTGACAAACTCTTTGATGAGATCAAGAATGCGGAACTGGTGCCGTGGATCGAGGGCTGCGATGGGTTCGTCCGCAATCAATAAGGGCGCCTCGGCAGCAAACGCGCGGGCGCAGTGCATTCGCGCCAGTTCACCCCCAGATAAAGTATCGGCGCGGCGATGGGCGAGATGGCTTAGATCGCAAGCGACAATTGCGCGTTCGACGGCTTCAGCATCCGCGTCTCCCAAGCGACCCAATGCAGCTCCATGGCTAAACCGACCGAGCGCCACCACGTCCCGCACACTATTGGGCCACGCAAGGGGCCGGGTTTGCGGCAGGTAGGCAATACGGCGTGCCCGGACAATGGGACTAAGAGTGCCTACATCCTCCCCCCCCAGGGTGGCTCCCCCGCCACTTGGCCTCTCCAAGCCAAGGCTCGCGCGAAGGAGACTTGTCTTGCCCGCCCCATTCGGTCCCAGCAACGCCACAAACTCACCGGGCGCAAGGCGGAAACTGGCTGCTTCGACGAGGGCGGCATCCTTTGCCTTAAGGCTGAGATTTGTTGCGATGAGGTCAGTCATGGATAGCCCGCCTTTGCATGGCGACCCAAACGAAGATTGGCGCCCCCATGAGGGCCGCCACAACCCCAAGCTTTAGCTCATTGTCGGTTGGGATAAGACGGACACCAATATCAGCAATCACCAGGATCAGGCCAGCTAACAATGCGGACGGAATAAGCGACCGCGCCGGATCATGCCCCACAAAGGGCCGAACCAAGTGCGGCGCGACAATGCCCACAAACCCAATCGCCCCCCCGAGGGCCACCGATGCACCGGTGGCGAGCCCTGCGCCTAAAACCGTCAATATACGCTGCTTACGCAAATCGAGACCCACACCACTGGCGGCCTCCTCCCCCAGAGTCAGGGCGGATAGGCCCCGCCCGGTAGAAAGCAAGATGGCCGCGCCCAACACCATAAAGGGGAGAGCGAACCCAATCTCAACGGCACTCCGATTCGCGACCGACCCGAGCATCCAATTGATCATATCCGACAACGAGAAGGGGTTTGGCGCCAGGTTCATCAAGTGGCTCATCAACGCCCCCGCAAAGCTCGACAGCCCCACCCCAATAAGGATGATGGTCACGATGGAACGGGTACGGATCGCAGCGAGGGCAAGAAGCGCCGTGGCCGCAAGAGCCCCTAGGATTGCTGCGAGGGGTAAGATCCAAGGACTGAAGGCCACAAGCCCGTAATAAAGCGAGAACGTCGCGGCCAGGGACGCGGTCGCTGAGACGCCAAGCACCCCCGGCTCCGCCAGCGGGTTTCGCAAAAGGCCCTGTAGCGCCGCCCCACTCATCCCAAGGGCCGCCCCCACCAGAAAGGCGGCGACCGCGCGGGGCAGTCGGATGGACCAGACCACCAGCTGCTCGCCAGTTTCTCCGCCTCCGAATAATACTGCAATGACCCGGGTCCACGGCAATGGCGTAGAGCCAAGAAAGCAGGCCGTCACAATGGCCAGCACACACGCTGCAGCAAGCCCAAAGGTCAACCCAGAGGTCAGCCGGGGGGTCAGCCAACGCGCCAAGACCGTCATTCTGCCCCTCCCTCTGTAAGCGCTTCGATAGCCTCTAGAATGAACCAACCACCGCAGGCCGTCCACGCCCCCTGGAGCGGGACTACATCCGGCCCTTCAAGCTGCGTGCGGGCTACGGGATGGTTCGTCGGGCTCCAGGCATTAGGATGGTTCGTGAGCGTCTCAAAGAACGCCGCGGCAACCACATCGGGCTGCTCATACGCCAACCGTTCAAGCGGTAAGGAGCGCCAGCCTGGACTTTCCTGGAAGTTTTCAAGGCCAGCGGCGACAAGCATTTCATGCACGAGAGAGCCAGGGCCGGTCGTCACACCGGCGGGCGTCATATAAAGAGCATTACCCCCTTCGCGACGCACCTGAAGAGCCGCCAGCTGCTCGCGAAACTCATTAACGAGAGCGTCTCCGCGCTCCTCCTGCCCTAACCCCTCTGCCATCTGCCCGATGATAGTGGGGATCGAGCCGAGTTCCTCGCTATCGACAGTCGAGGCCCACCCCACCTGCAGGACAGGCACGCCTGCCCGCTCGAAAAACGCAACAGCATTGGGTCCACCCCCATAGGCGCGAACCACAAGGTCGGGCTTTAAGATGAGCACATCCTCAGCGACCGGCCTTACCGTCGGCACACCGACGGCCCTGTCCCGCATATAGGAGAAATCCTCCACCGCATCCGGTGAGACAGCAAGAATTTGCTCGCGGTCAGCAAGTTTTAAGACATATTGGTCAGCACAGTAATCGAGACTGACGATCCGTGTCGGCCGAATGGGCTCGTCACCCATCACCTGCCGCGATGAGGAATTACCGCTACAGGCGGTAAGCCACAGGCAAAAGGCAAGGACCGTCAGTCTCAACATAGAGCGTTAGTACCGAAGGCGGATGCCGAGATAGCCCGACAGATCTGGTGTGCCGTATCCTAAGATCTGTTGATACTCCTCATTGAACAGATTCTCCACCCGGCCGAAGAGCTCCACCTTGTCGTTCACATCGTAGCTGGCAGAGAGGTCCACGCGGGTCCAGCTGTCCACTTCCGTGGTTGCGCTGTTAGGTTCTTCACCATTGTACCGAACAAGGACGGCCCCAGAGAGCGGCCCCTCCGGATCGATCACAAACCGGACATCGCCGCTATGTTCTGGGATGCGGCGAAGGGGATTACCGTTCGTGTCGGTCGCATCCACATAGCCATAGCTGACATCAACGCTTGCCCACTCAGTGAGTTGGGCGCGGCCTGAAATCTCAACGCCCTGGGTTTCGACTTCGGCTTCATTGAAATAGCCGGTCGACGAGAAGCCAATGAGATTTTCAATGTCAGCGTCAAAGACAGTGAGACTGGCTTCAAAGGCCCCGTTGGACGACCGCCAGTCAATGCCAACATCAAAAGCCTCGGATGTTTCCGGCTGCAGATCTGGGTTGGGTAGGGTAAAACCACCGCCAGACAATTGCAAAAGGGTTGGCGCTTTAAACCCTTGCCCCCAACTGGCACGCAGGGTGAGGGTTTCAGTTGGATTATAGGCCGCCGCAAACCGGCCTGTCGTCTCTGTACCGAATGTTTCGTGGTCATCAACACGAATACCACCGGTCAAGGTCAGCGGCGCCACGGGTTTGAACTCGTAGAGCGCAAAAAGCCCGTCGATAGAGACTTCGTCGCCATCGAAACTAGTCTCTTCTCGCTCAGCGCCAAAGGCCAGCTTGTTCGCTTCATTTATGGCGAGGGTTCCCTGGTAGCGATAGATCATCCTATCGCCTTGCGCGTCAAAGCTTTGAACGCCGTCGGTAAGATTCTCCCTCGAAATGTCAGAGTACCCAATAAGGACAAGATTATCGAGACGGCCTTCGAACAGCGAACCTGTGAGGGAGGCGTTTAAAGCAACTTCTTCGGTTTCACTGACCTCATCACCATCTGCCACATTGCCTTGCGCGCCAAATAGAAAGCTATCGAACTCTGATTCAGCATCTGTCCAAAGAATATCGGCTGACAAACGTGCATCACCGGGAAGGTTGAGCCCCCCTTTGGCGGACAGAGTGAGCGCCTCATAGGCATCATCTTCCGTATTGCCATTATCCTCGTCGGCCTTTGAGATGCCGTCTGACGATGTCCCGACAACGGCCAGGCGGAAGTCGCCAGCGTCGCCCGCATTCTCCACCGAGGCGCCACCGCGGATGGTGTTGAACGAGCCATACTCGCCAAAAACGCTACCGCCGAGACCCTCTTCCGGGCGCTTGGTGGTAATAGAGACCACGCCGCCAATGGCATCAGTGCCCCAAAGGGTGGACTGCGGGCCCTTCAACACTTCGATACGGTCGATATTTTCCGTATCAAGACGGGCAAAGTTAAAGCCGCCGCCGGGCGAACTTGTGTCGTTCACCACGACCCCATCAATCAATACCAGGGTCTGTTCCGATGCGGCCCCGCGAATGCGCACGCTGGCCTGGCCGCCAAACGCGCCATTGGAATTGATCGTCACACCCGGCGCAGAGGCAATGGCATCAAGTGCGAAGTCATAACCGAGGAGGTCGATATCTTCGGCAGTGATGATGGAGACACTTGAGCCGACTTCGGTCGCGGTCTGATTAAGCCGTGAGCCTTTGACGATAATGGTGTCGGACGCTTGCGCCACTATCGGCAGAGCGAAGGACAAAGAAACAGCGCTCAAAAGCGCAGCTTTATAGGACATGAGGTAACCCCTCTACTGCGCCTCGCCGCCCGTTGGTGAAGACGCACATTTTCAACGACAAACGGCCCCATAGGATTGCGGTTACAGTACCCCATGCGGGCGGCCGAGCCTTACTAGTGTCGTTTCAAAGGAGAGGACCCAACATATCTGTCTGGCCTTCCCGCCCGCTGAGAACTTTTCCCGGCCTCCGGACGAACGACGCGATGGCAGGTCTCCTGGCTCACCAATCAACGCCTTTGGCCGCCTTCCCAGAACATAAGCGTTCCAGTGGCATTTCGGCCATCAGCTCCCGGCTGACAGTTGCGGGTACAGCGCCGGATTTACACCGACTTCCCTCTTAGCCCCCGATTAAGGAGGCACCATCTATCCCCGCTAGTGGTGCCTTTGCGATATTTTGTCAATCGGCGTGCAAAAGTAGGGACCAAGGGTCAATGGGCGCCAAGTCTGGAAATTCATTGGCCAGCTCAAGAGATATACAGCGGGCGAATAGGAGATATAAGCTGGACGTGTTCAACAGCGGAGACTGGCAGCGAATCGACGCTTGATTGAGTTATCGTCAACGCACTCAAAGCGTCATAGTAGAATGCCGCCATCAGCCTTTGATTTGCCATGCACCTTCGTCGAAAAGCACATACCCGGGATGGCGGGCCAGGGTAGGCTTTATCCGCGATGCACCCTCAAAAAGACAGCCTGCGTAGGGAATGACTTCCTCACCTTTCCACCGTAAACGCACAAACCAACGATCACCAGGCCACCGACCGATAGCCTCATTGCTCCTAAGCGTTGAGCCATGTTGTAGGATATGGCCGTTAGGCTCTACCGGTCAATGTTGCTTAGTAGGGCATCAACGGCGTCTTTTAATGTCGCGGTGTCCTGCCCAGCACGAGCCGCAGACGACAATCCACGCATTGTGATCAGCACAGCGTCAGCAAGCGCCGTGCTATTTTCCGACCCGAATGATGCAAATTGCTCAATCAGAAACGCACGTGTGTTCTCGACCATAACGCTCGCTGAACGCTGCGCATCTTGGTCCTTACTGTTGAAGGCGACCTCTAACGCCATGCAACCCAACCGACTAGGATCGGCTGTATAAACCTCCGTCGCTCGCATGAGGATGCGGCGCATCAGGTCATTTGATGATTTTGCGCATTCGGCTTCATCGGACAAAAAAGAGGCGAAAGGGCTTTGGCCGTAAAGCTCAAGAGCGGCATCGAATAGGCCTGCCTTGTTCTTAAAGACCCGATAAAGAGCCGGTTGGCGAACACCCAGTGCGTCACAGAGTGAAGCAACGCCAATTTGATCATACCCTTCTTGATGAAACAGGTGCGCCGCGACGGCTGCGCCGCGCGCTCTATCTAGGCGCGCGGGTCGTCCGCGAGATTTTTTTGTATCGACCACTATCTTTTTCATTGACGTCGCGCTTCTCTTTATTGTATCGACCGATACATAAATAACACCCCCCTCTTAAACAAGCGAAAAATCTGAAAGGATCAAACCAATGAAAGCTCTTTATGGCGCAGCTATGGTAGCCGCCCTCGCAACGAGCGCCTGTGCCCAGGATGCCGTGATTTCAGCCCCAAGTGACGGTGTCGTCTTCGTAAACCTTATGAGCCCAGCCGAAGGCGTTTCACTCGACCAACTGGCGGCAGAGTTGACCGAAGCAATGGAGAAAGAAATCCGTACTCAACCAGGATTTCGCGCTGCCTCTGTCCACATCGCGCGTGATGGCTCTTACGTATTGAATTACGCCCAGTGGGACGACACTGACAGTGTCGACGCGGTCGTTACGCAACTGCAAGCAGGTAACCTCCCCGAGCTTGCTGAAGCATTTTCCCTGTCAACACCTGAGTTTCATCCGTATGATGTTTCGTCGGTGACGCTGGCGGCGAAGTAATCCAACGCTTTGATGACATCTCCCACCTCCACTGAAGCCGTCTTGGCCAGATATTGAGCCCTTGAATGCGCTTAACATCTCCTGGGACAATCAGTGGAGGATCCTTTCAGGTTTGAGCTATAGCATCGCGCCAGAAGGACCACTAAAGCATAAAGGGATGACTACTCACCCAGGCTGAACCAGGCGTCGTTCCCTTTTTCAAAATTCACATCGGGGTCGTAGACATCCACCTCTAACCCCAAATTGGTAGCAGTAAAGCGGCCAAGGATTGCCAGCAGATCAAACGCTGCCGTCATTCGGTCGCGCTCCGCTGTCGCCAAACGAAGCTGCGCGCTATTATGCTCAAGCTCCGCATTAAGGACATCAAGGGTTGTTCTGGACCCATTGAGGGCCTCAACACGCACCCCATCAAGGGCAATGCGATTGGCCTCAACGGACAGTGCGTTAGCATCGCGGGCCGCTTGCGCGGTTTGGTAGCTGACCCAAGCGGTCTCTGTTGCAGAAATGATGGTCTGCCGCCCCTCGATAAGCTCTAATCGGCGCAGTTCACGCACATGTTTTGCCCGCCGCACTTGCGCCGCGACACCGCCCGCCTGGTAGAGGGGGACAGTGACCGTGAGCCCAACCGTTCCCAGGGTTTGTTCGATATCCACCCCTGTTAGCTCGAACACTTGGTCACGATACTGAATAGCAGCTTGGGCGCTGACGGTGGGCATGAGCTGCCCACGTCGTTGCCGGACCAGGTGGCTGGCGGCCTCTTCACTAGACTGAAGCCGCTTCAGGAAGGGGCTGTCCACTTTCGCGATGGAAACAGCCTCTTCACGGCTTGGCGGCAAAGGCGGAATGGTTTCGATAGGGGCCAGCTCTTCGCTGGGCGGGGTCCCTACAAGGCGGATAAACTCTTGCTCACTCGCGGCAAGGTCCTGACTTGCGATAGCCACCGCCGCACGCGCATCAGCAAGGCGCGCCTCCGATTGAGCGACGTCCGTCTTCGTTCGTTCGCCTTTTGAAAGGCGCGTTTTCTCAGCGGCTTTCAGCTCCTCAAGGATCGCCACCAGCCGCTCATTAAGCGAAAGAATAGTACGTGTGGCAATAACATCGACATAGGCCACGGCCGCATCCACAAGGATGTTGTTCTCTGTCTGCGCAAGGGTCGAGCGCCCTGCCTCCACATTGGCACGAGCCGCCCGAATGGCGTTACGGGTTTGGAAACCCCGGAACAGCGGTTGGATTAACCGCACGCCCCCCGTCACCCCCGTGTTCTCAATATCAATTTCAGTCCGCTGAACGGTTGCCTCAGCCAACAGGGTAGGCCTCCAGCCGGTGCGGGCAATGGCAATATCCTCATCCAGCGCCCGAAGGCCCGCCCGATCAACGGCGAGGGTGGGGTTGTTTTCGTAGGCGGTGGTGAGGACCTGCTTCAACTCATCAAGGGCATGACCGGGAACAGGCATCAGAGCCATAAGGCCGAGGGCCCGCGCCGCTGGCCCATTT
>ERZ1740067.2041-NODE-2041-length-12850-cov-6.589527_pt1 | contig 12850 bp, 8 predicted proteins | sample MGYA00581736_ERZ1740067 | MGnify/ENA primary metagenome ERZ1740067 (study PRJEB43018, sample SAMN04849236) | marine metagenome | isolation source: floating plastic debris | place: Pacific Ocean | collected 2008-08-27 | study: EMG produced TPA metagenomics... | reverse complement strand
AAGAGCGCGAAGAGCAAGAGCGCGCCGAGCGTGCCAAAGCCCGTGCCGAAGAAGACGAACGCAAGAAGCGCGAAGTGGAAGAGGCCGCGAAACTGGCCGCTGCCGCTCCGCCCCCTGCTGAGGATGCGCCGCGCGGTAAAGCTGCCGCAGCGCCTGCCCGCAAAGCTCCTGCCCGCGAAGAGCCGCAAAAAGCGAACCGCAACAAGGGTCGCGAAGACAATCGACGGTCAGGCAAACTGACGCTGAATCAGGCACTGTCTGGTGGTGAAGGCGGGCGGCAACGCTCGATGGCGGCGATGAAACGCAAGCAAGACCGCGCCCGTGCGAAAGCGATGGGCGGCACGGTCGAGCGTGAGAAGGTTGTCCGCGATGTGCAGTTGCCTGAATCCATCGTGGTTCAAGAGCTTGCCAACCGTATGGCCGAGCGTGTGGCCGATGTCGTCAAATCCTTGATGACCAATGGAATCATGGCGACGCAAAACCAAGCGATTGACGCCGATACGGCCGAGCTGATCATCGAAGAGTTTGGTCACAAAGTCGTTCGTGTTTCGGACGCGGACGTTGAGGACGTGATCACTCAGGTCGAAGATGACGAGAAAGATCTGTCATCGCGCCCACCGGTTATCACTGTCATGGGTCACGTTGATCACGGTAAAACCTCGCTTCTGGACGCGATCCGGAATGCGAAAGTTGTGTCTGGCGAAGCTGGCGGTATCACGCAACATATCGGTGCGTATCAGGTCGATCAGGATGGCACCAAGCTGACATTCCTCGACACGCCGGGCCACGCTGCTTTTACGTCGATGCGCGCCCGTGGTGCGCAAGTCACTGATATCGTGGTGCTTGTTGTGGCCGCTGATGACGCAGTGATGCCGCAGACGATTGAGGCGATCAATCACGCGAAAGCGGCGGAAGTGCCGATGATCGTGGCGATCAACAAGATCGACCGTCCTGCTGCGAACCCTGACAAAGTCCGGACGGACCTGCTTCAGCACGAAGTGATCGTTGAGAAGATGTCAGGCGAAGTACAGGACGTTGAGGTGTCTGCCATCAACGGCACCGGTCTTGACCAATTGCTTGAAGCGATCTCGCTTCAGTCCGAATTGCTTGAACTGAAAGCTAACCCCGAGCGTTCCGCGATGGGTGCTGTGATCGAAGCTCAGCTTGACGTGGGCCGCGGTCCTGTTGCCACCGTTCTGGTCCAGAACGGCACGCTCAAAAAGGGCGATATCTTCGTCGTGGGCGAGCAGTGGGGCAAGGTGCGCGCGCTGATTGACGATCAAGGCAACCGCATTGATGAGGCTGGTCCGTCGGTTCCGGTAGAGGTGCTTGGCCTGAACGGCACACCCGAAGCGGGCGATGTTCTGAACGTGGTCGATACCGAAGCGCAAGCGCGTGAGATTGCCGAATATCGCGAGAAAGCCGCGAAAGAGAAGCGCGCCGCCGCCGGTGCCGCGACTTCTCTTGAGCAGTTGATGGCGAAGGCGAAAGAAGACGAAAATCTGACCGAAATGCCGATCCTAGTGAAGGCAGATGTGCAGGGTTCGTCCGAAGCGATTGTGCAAGCGATGGAGAAGATTGGCAACGATGAGGTCCGCGTCCGCGTGCTTCACTCCGGTGTTGGCGCCATCACGGAGAGCGATATCGGCCTCGCCGAAGCCTCCGGTGCGCCCGTTTTTGGTTTCAACGTGCGTGCCAATGCATCGGCGCGGAACACAGCGAACCAAAAAGGTGTCGAGATCCGGTATTATTCGGTGATCTATGATCTTGTGGATGATGTGAAAGCGGCTGCCAGCGGTCTGCTTAGCGCCGAAATTCGCGAGAAGTTCATCGGGTATGCGTCAATCAAAGAGGTCTTCAAGGTGACGGGCGTCGGCAAAGTGGCCGGTTGTCTGGTGACCGAAGGCGTCGCGCGCCGCTCTGCGGGTGTGCGTTTGCTGCGCGATGATGTGGTGATCCACGAAGGGACGCTGAAAACGCTCAAGCGCTTCAAAGACGAAGTCGCCGAAGTCCAGTCGGGTCAGGAATGTGGTATGGCGTTCGAGAATTATGACGACATCCGCCCAGATGATGTGATCGAGATTTTCGAGCGTGAAGAGGTCGAGCGTACGCTGGACTAATTCCGCCAACATCCTGACATGAAAAAAGGGACGACCGACAGGCCGTCCCTTTTCCTTTGGTACATGGGTCTTAAAACGAGTTACGAGGCCTAGCCGGTGACGGGCATTCCAGTGAATGTCCGGTCGCCAACACGTACAAGGATCCTTCCGCATGACAAGGCACGCACAAACGTCCCCTGCACGGAAACACAGCTTCCCAAAGTGATGGTTCTTAGCATTTCATATCCTCCCCAGAGCATGATGCTGGCATGACAGTACCGAAACCATGTTCATAAATCACCTAAAAAGTGTGCAATTTATGGCTGATATCGTGCGGAATTATGGCGAAACGGTCTTTTTCTAAAGCCAATCGCGAAGGATCGGAATCAAAGGGATGTCCGCCTCAGGCATTGGATACTCCCGCAATTGCTGGGGTTTTACCCATTTCAACGCCTGATTCTCACGCGATTGCGGTGTGCCGTCCCATTTGCGGCAGGCAAAGAGCGGCATCAGAAGGTGAAAATTGTCATAGCTGTGGCTGGCAAATGTCAGTGGGGCCAGACAGCTTTTCCATGTGTTGATCCCCAGCTCTTCTTCAAGCTCTCGGATCAAGGCAATCTCTGGCGTCTCTCCGGCTTCGACTTTGCCGCCCGGAAACTCCCAAAGACCCGCCATGGATTTACCCTCCGGGCGCTGGGCAAGTAATACGCGTCCGTCGATGTCAATCAGGGCAACGGCCGAAACAAGGACGGTTTTCGCGAACGGTAATCCGCATTGATCGTGATGTAGCCGTGGGTGAGATCGCAGGTCCACACGGTTGCAGAGGATTGACCCATTCCAAGATCGGTGCAGATCACAAGGCTATCCTGCTTCATGTAAGCTGCGCCGTCTTCTTCCTTATACTTCGGACTGACCCAGCCGTTTTCAGCAACTTGAATATCCCCGAACGCGATGCTCAGCCGGTCCCGGTCAGCGCTTGCACCTGATTTGCCAACAGCCATGACCACGCGGCCCCAGTTCGGATCTTCGCCGGCGATTGCCGTCTTCACCAACGGCGAGTTCGCGATCGAGAAGGCAACCTTTTTGGCGTCCTCGTCACTTTCGGCGCCTTTCACGCGGATCTCGACGAACTTCGTGGCGCCTTCGCCGTCTTTGACGACTTGATGCGCCAAATCAAGCATCACATCGTAAAGTGCAGCACGAAACGCGACACTTGAGCAGTTGATCTCAACACCAGATGCCCCCGTGGCCGCGATCAGTACGGTGTCTGAGGTTGAGGTGTCGCTATCAACAGTTATGCAGTTGAAGGTCGTATCCGAGACGTCGCGTACCATCCGTTGCAAATCGGCTTGCGGGATCTTGGCGTCTGTAAAGATATAGACCAACATCGTCGCCATATCAGGCGCGATCATACCTGAGCCCTTGGCGATCCCGGCAATCTTGACGATCTTGCCGTCGATAAACAGCTCTTCGCTGGCGCCTTTTGCGAATGTGTCTGTCGTCCGGATTGCCTCTGCCGCTTTGGCGATGCTATCCGGGCTGAGACCGTCTTTCAGTGTTTTCAGGCTATCGACAATCTTTTTTTCCGGCAGCGGTTCGCCGATCACGCCGGTCGATGAGGTGTAGACACGACGTTGTGGAATATCCATGACGTCGGCCACAGCTGCCGTGATCGCCTCAACAGCTTTCTTGCCGTTGCTGCCCGTGAACGCATTGGCATTGCCTGAGTTCACCAGAAACGCAGCCCCTTCATCGGGGAGAGATTTCAATTTCGACTGGCAATCCAAAACAGGTGCAGCCCGCGTTGCTGATTTGGTGAACACCCCCGCAATCGTGGTGCCGGGCGCCAATTCGGCCAGCATCACGTCCTCGCGCTCTTCATATTTCACGCCTGCCGCGACGGTGGCGAAGCGCACGCCGTCCACTATCGGCATGTTTGGAAAGCGCTTGGGCGCAAGGGGTGACACAGTCATAACAGATTACTCCGACAGAATTTCCATGTCGCGCAGAATGCTTTTATCGACCTCGCCCAGTTCGGGGCGCGTGACCTCTGCGCCTTCTGTCAGTTCCGTAATATGAGCCTCAAGAGCGGCTTGCTGAACTTGGGCTTCCAATTCGGCGCGGACCGATTCAAGTGACGGGGCATCCTTCATCCGGCTTTCATCCAGCTTGATGACATGCCAGCCGAACTGTGTCTCAACTGGGTCTGAAATCGCGCCGTCTTCAAGCGTGACTACAGCATCCTCAAACGGTTTGACCATCATGCCGGGGCCAAACCAGCCCAGGCTGCCACCGCCCGGACCAGATGGGCCAGTGGATTTTTCCTTCGCAAGCTCAGCAAAATCGGCGCCGCCTTCAAGCTCGGTCACTAACGCCTTTGCTTCTTCTTCGGTCTCGACAAGAATATGCGACGCGTTGAATTCTTTCTCAGGCGCGGCAGATCCGTATTGTTCATCATAGGCGGCCTGCACCGCATCTTCATCGGCGCCGCTGCCAAGGAAGTCTTCAATGGCGACACCCGCCAACGCTGCGCGGCGTTCGTTCTCAAGGCTGATCTCAACGCTTTTAGGCGCGGTTTCGGTTTGCTGAGACAGGACCGTCTGCTGGACAAGTTGCTCAAGGATGCCATCAAACAGGACATCATCAGGAAGTTGCTGATATTGTTGGGGCAGCTGTGCACGCGCGGTGATCATGTGGCCGATCGTGATGTCGGTCCCGTTGACGGTGGCCACGACCGTATCTGCTGTTGCGTCTTGTGCAATGGCGGGAAGAGCGGCGTAGAGGGCGACCGCGGTGGCCAGCAGGAAGTTATGGTGTTTCGACATCTGTCGTTCCTTTGATCTGCCGCAGCGTTCGGCGACGTTGACACTATGTTTACTGGCCCTTACATCGCCTAAAGGTCGTGCGAGGGCCACCCTTCCCAGTGTTCTATGGACACCCGAAGGGGTCGGCAAGCAACCTTGTGACACGATCCTGTTAAGCCACCGTGCGGAGAGACTATGCTGGGTATCGGAACAATCGCCAAAAAGGTTTTTGGCACGCCAAATGATCGCAAGGTCAAGGCAACGCGCCCACTGATTGCAAAAATCAACGCATTGGAGCCTGAGTTTGAGGCGCTCACTGACGATGGTTTGAAAGACAAGACCGAAGCCCTTGCCAAGCGCGCAATGGCCGGCGAAAGCCTTGACGTACTTTTGCCCGAGGCGTTTGCCAACTGCCGCGAGGCTGCACGCCGCGCCTTGGGCCTGCGTGCGTTTGATACGCAGTTGATGGGTGGTATCTTCCTCCACCAAGGTAATATCGCCGAGATGAAGACAGGGGAGGGCAAGACCCTTGTTGCCACCTTCCCAGCCTATCTGAACGCGCTTACCGGCAAAGGCGTGCATATTGTTACCGTGAATGATTATCTGGCCAAACGCGACGCCGAATGGATGGGCAAGGTGTATGCCGCTTTGGGTCTGACGACAGGCGTGATCTATCCCGACATGCCCGATGATGAAAAGGGCGCGGCTTACGCTGCCGATATCACCTACGCGACCAACAACGAGCTCGGGTTTGACTACCTGCGCGACAACATGAAATCTGAGCTTAGCCAGATTGCTCAGCGCGGTCATAACTATGCGATTGTGGACGAGGTCGACTCGATCCTCATCGACGAGGCGCGGACGCCGCTTGTGATCTCTGGTCCCGCCGAAGACCGGTCCGAGATGTACCGCACCATAAATGCCGTGATTCCCGATTTGACGGATGAGCACTACACCATGGACGAGAAGGCGCGGAATGTGACCTTCACCGATGCGGGTAACGAGTTTCTTGAAGGCAAGCTGCACGAGGCTGGGATCCTCCCCGAAGATCAGTCGCTTTATGATCCTGAAAGCACGACCATCGTGCACCACATCAACCAAGGCTTGCGCGCGCATACGATGTTCCAACGGGACAAGGATTACATCGTGCGCGACGGCAAGGTGATGCTGATTGACGAATTTACCGGCCGTATGATGGCGGGTCGTCGTCTCTCTGAGGGTCTGCACCAAGCGCTTGAGGCGAAAGAAGGCGTGGATATCCTGCCCGAGAACGTCACGCTCGCCTCTGTGACCTTTCAAAACTACTTCCGGCTTTATGACAAGCTGGGCGGCATGACAGGTACCGCCCTGACAGAGGCCGAAGAATTTGCCGAGATTTACGGCCTTGGGGTCGTCGAAGTTCCGACCAACCGTCCCGTCGCCCGCAAGGACGATCACGACGCTGTCTACCGCACGGCTCAGGAAAAGTTCGGTGCCATCGTTAAATCAATTGAAAAGGCCCATGCCAAGCAGCAACCGGTTCTGGTCGGCACAACCTCGATTGAAAAGTCCGAGTTTTTGAGCCAGCTTCTGACCGACGCCAACATCCCGCATAACGTTCTGAACGCCCGCCAGCACGAGCAGGAAGCGCAGATTGTGGCAGATGCCGGTAAGCTGGGCGCGGTCACCATCGCGACGAACATGGCTGGGCGTGGCACCGACATTCAACTGGGCGGCAACGTTGAAATGCGTGTGCTGCAAGCACTGACCGAGACCCCCGAGGCTGATCCTGAAGAGACGCGCAAGCGGATCGAGGCTGAGGTTGCTGCCGAGAAAGAAAAGGTCAAAGAGGCTGGCGGCCTCTTCGTGCTGGCCACCGAACGTCACGAGAGCCGCCGCATCGACAACCAGCTGCGCGGTCGTTCGGGTCGTCAGGGTGACCCCGGCAAATCCTCGTTCTACCTGTCGCTCGAAGACGATCTTATGCGAATCTTTGGCTCAGACCGTTTGGACAAGGTGCTGTCGTCGCTTGGCATGAAAGAGGGCGAGGCCATTATTCACCCGTGGGTCAACAAGTCGCTCGAAAAGGCGCAGGCGAAGGTCGAAGGGCGCAATTTCGACATTCGTAAGCAACTTCTCAAGTTCGATGACGTGATGAACGAACAGCGTAAGGTGATCTTCTCCCAGCGTCGCGAGATTATGGAAACCGAAGATCTCCATGAGGTTGCGCAGGACATGCGCCATCAGGTCATCGACGATCTGGTGACTGGTTACATGCCGCCCAAAAGCTACGCGGATCAGTGGGACACGGACGGGCTTTATACTGAGCTGCGTGAGAAACTGGGCGTTGACGTCCCGGTTCAGGACTGGGCCGGCGAAGAAGGTGTCGACGACGAGGATATCCGTGAGCGTCTGGAAGAAGCGACCGATGTCTACATGCAGGAAAAGTCCGAAGCCTTTGGCCTCGACACGATGCGCAACATCGAAAAGCAGGTCCTGTTGCAGACCATCGACACCAAATGGCGCGAGCATCTGGTAACGCTCGAGCACTTGCGCTCTGTCGTGGGGTTCCGTGGCTATGCACAGCGTGACCCGCTCAACGAGTATAAGAATGAATCGTTCCAGCTTTTTGAATCCATGCTGAACTCGTTGCGCGAGGATGTGACGCAAAAGCTGTCGCAGATCCGCCCGATGACGCCAGAAGAGCAAGAAGCAATGATGGCGCAGATGCGTGCGCAGCAAGAACAACTTGCCGCAGCTGCAAAGCCCGCGGCTGAACCAGAGGCTAAAAGCAAACCGACGCCCGCATTTGATGAAAACGATCGGTCAACTTGGGGCAATCCGGGTCGCAACGACCCGTGTCCCTGCGGATCGGGAAAGAAGTTCAAGCACTGCCACGGCAAGGTCTGATCGCCATAGGGGTGTCACCTACTCGCCTCATTGAAACACCGCCCGCGCCCTAAAGCGGTCACGATTGATCGGCAATATCCCGCTCAAAGCCACGTTTTTTGGCACTGGAGTTGGGTATGTTGAACAAGAAGCAGATCGTTACCGCTGGCGCCACTTTGGGCATTGCTTTGGCGACGGGGTTTGTGATGCAGAATGGTGATGCCGTTGCGTCCCGCTTTGGCGATGCTCCAGCGCCGGAGGAGCAACTTGTTGAAAAAATCGCACCCGTTGTTCAATCTGGGTTTTTGCCTGATCTTGCCGAACCTGTTGCGGCGCCAGAGCCCGTTAAAGTTGTTGCGGTAAAGCACGAGACGATGACGGACGCGACCACAGGTTCGCCTGAAGAACAAGTTGTGGTTTGCCAAACGGACATGACGACAGAAGCGATTGCAGCTGCCATGGTTCGCCTCAATCTCACCGCGGCATGTCACCCGAATGAACGTGTGACCATTCATCACGAAGGCATGATGTTCACAACGCAAACCGATGATGCGGGTCTTGTGTCCATCGACGTCCCTGCCTTGAACGAAGACGCAATTTTTCTTGCCGCTTTTGCGAATAATGAAAGCGCGATGAGCCAGATCGACGTACCGTCGCTTGGATTTTATGATCGGGTCGTCTTGCAATGGCGCGGTCAGCACGCGCTGCAACTGCACGCTTTGGAATTCGGTGCGGATTATGGCGATGACGGCCATGTCTGGTCGGCTGCATCCCGCGATGCGACCATCGCTGCAAGCGGTCAGGGTGGCTTTATCACGACGCTGGGCGAAAGCACGGATGACACAGCGCTGGTCGCAGAAATCTACAGCTTTCCCACCGGCTTCATGACAGATGACGGCAATGTCTCGCTTTCGGTCGAAGCTGAAGTGACCGCACAGAACTGTGCTCGCGATATCGAAGCGCAGTCGATTCAAATCGGCCCAAATGCCGACACGTCGGTCGTTGATCTGGTGCTGTCAGTGCCGGACTGCGATACGGTTGGTGACTTTCTGGTATTGAAAAACATGGTGCAAGACCTGAAACTGGCCGCCAAGTAACGCTGGCCAAAGGCACCACCCCCGATGATGATCCTGCGTGCGGCGAGCTTTGCCGCACTTTTCCTTTTCTGGCCCTTCGTCTTGGCCGCCGAAACGGTGACGTTGTCTGCAAAAGACGGCGCGTTGATCATGGAAGGGCGTGTGCTTGGCTATGACGGGCGCTATTTTCGTCTTGATACCGTCTATGGAGAGGTAACGATCGACGGGCGCGAGACGCTCTGCGCTGGGCTGGGCTGCCCGACACCAACTTCGACCAAGATCAACCTGCGCATTTCTGGTGCGCCATCCGCGACGTCCGTCTTACTGCCCGCCTTGGTCGAAGGGTTCGCGCTGCGCAACGGCTATGCGTTTGCTCGCGTGAACCAGGACGCGACCCATTTCAATTATACCCTTGTCGACGGCGCCAATGGCGCGTCCCTGATTGAGATCGGCTTTCGTATCAGCAGCTCTGCCGAAGGCTTTGTGGATCTTATCGTTGATGAGGCCGACCTCGTCGCAAGTCTCCGCCCGATCCGCGCGCAAGAGGCCACGTTGGAGGAAGAGGCCGGGCGTGGGGACCTCACGCAGCCTGGTCAGGTGACGATCCTTGCCCTTGATGCGCTTGTGCCTGTCGTCAGCCCGCAAAGCGATTTGACCACGATCACGCTTGGCGATCTTGCGGCTGCTTTTGCCGATCCGGAAGACGGCCAAACCGTTCACACCTTGGCCCGTAACTCGGGCGTCTATGAGCTTTTCGTGGACCGTTTGCTAACACCGGAAAACCTGACCCCGTCAGATCGCATTGTCTTTCACGATAGCGTCGGCGCGCTTGCGAACGCCGTCTTGGATGATCCCAAGGCACTTGGACTGACAGTTCTTTCTGGCCGTACCGGCTTGCGTCAATTGTCTATGACAACCGACTGCACCATGACATACGAGACCGATTTGAAAGACCTCAAGTCCGGTGATTATCCTCTTGTCGCGCCGATCTACCTTTATCGTCCTGCCCGGCGTCTGCCACCCATTATGCAAGACTTCTTCGCCTATCTTGAGACGCCTGCCGCGCAGGTAGTCGTGCAACGTGCAGGTTTTGTGAATCAGCAACCGGACTTGGTCCCCATATCGGTGCAAGGCACACGTTTGATGGCCGCCATTGCCCAAGCCGGGTCTGAGGTACCGCTGACAGAGCTGAAATCCGTTATGGCAAAGATCGCAGGCTACGAACGGCTTTCGGTGACATTGCGGTTTACTGGTGATGATCTGACGCCACGCTCTCAAACCGCACTTGCCCGTCTGGAGACACGGATATCACAGGGCGCCTATGCGAACGACGCGCTTTTGTTGACGGGTCACACCGCCCGCCCCGGGCCATTTGCCACAAATCAAGCTGCATCGACGGCGCTTGCACAGATTATTCGCGATAGGCTGCCCCCCGATCAAAGCATCGAGGTGTTTGGTGCTGGTGACGCGATCCCGGCTGGGTGTGAACAGACGGCTTTGGGTCGATCCCTTAACCGTCGGGTTGAGGTTTGGGTCAAATAAGACCCTGTGCCCGAAAGCTGAGTGTATCAGATTTCCCGATTATAAGATGATCATGCAGCGTCAAATCAAGCGCCTTCGCGGCAGCCTCAATCTGGCGTGTGACGACAATGTCAGCTTCTGACGGTGTCGGATCACCCGAGGGATGATTGTGCACAAGAATCACCGCTGAGGCGTTTAACTCAAGCGCGCGTTTGACCACTTCGCGGGGGTAAACGGGGACATGATCGACCGTTCCTTTGCCTTGCGGTTCATCGGCAATCAAGACGTTCTTTCGATCTAGATACAGCACGCGAAACTGCTCTGTCTCAAGATGCGACATGGCTGTTTTGCAGTACTCCAGCAAGGCATCCCAGCTTGAAACGACAGGGCGTTGCAGGACCCGTGCGCGGGCCAACCGATGTGCGCTAGCCTCAACGACTTTCAGCTCACAAATCACGGCGTCGCCGATTCCCTTCACTTCGGCCAGCCGGTCAACAGGTGCGGAAATTACACGGTTGAAATCGCCGAACCGATCCAGCAATGCACGGGCCAGCGGTTTGACATCCTGACGCGGGATGGCCCGGAACAGGACTAGTTCAAGTAACTCGTAATCCGGCATCGCATTGGCGCCACCTTCCATAAACCGGGCACGCAAACGCTTGCGATGGTCGCGCAGATAGCTGGGTAACTGCGGGCCATTTCGAACGGGTTCGCCTTGAAACAAGGGGAGCGGGGCTTCGGCGAAGGCATCATGGGTCATGCCCCGATCCTTCGCCGAAAGAATGAAAAAGCGGTTAACTCTTCATGCTGTCCCAGAAGGTTTTCACCGACGAGAAGAACGAAGACGACTCGGGGTTATTGTCTTCTGACAGGTCCTCGAACTCGCGCAGCAGATCTTTCTGCTTGGAGGTGAGGTTAACCGGCGTTTCGACCGCCATCTCGATATACATGTCGCCCTGTGGGCCCCCGCGCAGCGCGGGCATCCCCTTTGAACGTAAGCGCATCTGACGCCCTGATTGACTGCCTGCGGGGATCTTCACCCGACTGCGGCCGCCGTCGATCGTCGGTACTTCGATATCGCCACCCAAAGCGGCTTTCGCCATGGATACGGGCACGCGGCAGAACAGATGTTGCCCGTCGCGTTCAAACAGATCGTGTTTTTCAACTTCGATGAAGATGTAAAGATCACCTGTCGGCCCACCGCGCATTCCGGCCTCGCCTTCACCGGCAAGCCGGATCCGCGTGCCCGTTTCAACGCCTGCCGGAATATTGACGCTTAGCGCCTTTTCCTTTTCCTCACGGCCGGTGCCGCCACAGGTCTTGCAAGGGTTCTGGATGATTTGGCCAAGACCGGAACAGGTCGGACAGGTGCGTTCGACCGTAAAGAAGCCCTGCTGCGCGCGCACTTTGCCCATACCCGAACAGGTGGGACAGGTCACAGGCTCCGACCCGCCTTCAGAGCCGGTGCCGTTGCACGATCCACAGGTAACCGATGTCGGCACGGTGATCGTCTTCTGCAAACCGCCATAGGCGTCTTCCAACGTCACGCGCAAATTGTAGCGCAGGTCCGATCCGCGCGAGGCACGTTGACGCCCGCCAGCACCACGTTGGCCGCCCATGAAGTCGCCGAAAAGATCGTCGAATACGTCTGAGAACGCCGAAGCAAAGTCGCCTTGTTGACCGCCGTATCCGCCGCCGGGTTGTCCGCCGCCGCCCATGCCACCTTCAAAGGCTGCATGACCATAACGGTCATAGGCGGCTTTCTTGTCACCGTCTTTCAGAACCTCGTAGGCCTCGTTTGCTTCTTTGAATTGTGATTCGGCGTTGGGATTATCGGAGTTGCGATCCGGGTGCAGCTCTTTCGCTTTCCCGCGATAGGCTTTCTTGATCTCATCCGCAGATGCGCCCTTTTGGACGCCAAGAACGTCGTAATAGTCACGTTTACTCATGGAGTTCCCCCTTGAGAGAACGCAAAGACCGGCCCGCTTTTCAGGGCCGGTCCTGCGAAGTCCATGCGAGCCTTAAGAGGCGCGCTTGTCGTCGTCGAGATCTTCGAAGTCGGCATCCACTATGTCGTCATCGACGCCAGACGGCTCACTGTCGGCTTCGGGCGCTTCGCCTGCGGCTTCTTCCTGGCTGGCCTTGTAAATGGCCTCACCAAGCTTCATCGCAGCCTCGGTCACGTTCTGAATACCGCCTTTGATCTTGCCGGCGTCTTCGGTCTCAAGGTCGTCTTTAAGCGCCGCGATTGCGAGCTCAATGGCTTCGATCGTGGTCGGGTCCACCTTGTCGGCATGCTCTTCCATCGACTTCTCGGTCGAGTGGACAAGGCTCTCGGCCTGGTTCTTGGCCTCGACCAGTTCTTTGCGCTCTTTGTCGGCTTCCGCGTTCTCTTCAGCGTCTTGAACCATTTGTTCGATATCCGCGTCCGACAGACCGCCAGAGGCTTGGATCGTGATCTTCTGCTCTTTGCCGGTGCCTT
>ERZ1740067.2039-NODE-2039-length-12854-cov-5.595906_pt1 | contig 12854 bp, 9 predicted proteins | sample MGYA00581736_ERZ1740067 | MGnify/ENA primary metagenome ERZ1740067 (study PRJEB43018, sample SAMN04849236) | marine metagenome | isolation source: floating plastic debris | place: Pacific Ocean | collected 2008-08-27 | study: EMG produced TPA metagenomics... | reverse complement strand
ACTACCTTGCAAACATGGGTTCTCAAAAACACCCGTTTTTTCAAACTAATTTACTCTGCTATTTTGATGATAAATTCTTGATTTTGCTAGGATTTGATGGTTTTCGTAAGGATTATCTCGAGTTCGAGAAAAGGACCCGTTCTATAAACCCATAATGGTAATTCATGAATCAAATACTACCATTGATGAATTTATCCGAATAATTTTCCTGAAAGTCACGTTCTTGGAAGAGAATATACACAGGCTCAGACTAAACATACAGACATTGCCTGTATCACTAATCATCAACTTATAAACAATTATGCTAAAAGAACACCTTCAAAGTTATTTGGCTTACGCAGGAATAAAGGTTCCCGACCTGCATTATTCGGAGTCAGCCACTCAAACCATTCGCAAAAAGATTCAAAAAACACATTTTTTACAATCCAACATTTTCTTACGCCAAGGGTGGCATACCCTCAAGACCAAGGCTCTATTGGAGAATACAGATTGGTTTAATTATCTAAACTTTATTAGTCAACAAGCTACCGTCACCAAAGACGGACAATTGCCCAATGTAGCGCAAGAATTGGTAGGTATGCTGCACCGAAACGGGCTTTTCTTATTGCACGCAACCCTCAATCAAAGACTTGAAAGACAAAAAAATGAGCAAAAGTTACAAGAGCTGTTGACGCAAGTGGTGGAAAACAAAGAAGAATTACTCCAACAACTCAAAGAAAATTTAGAGGTAGCACAAGTCAAGTTAGACGAACAATTGCTGACTTTTTATCAGCTTGATTTAGCTCTTGAGTTCAACCAAGCCGATTTTTATCAAAAGTCGGTAGCCTTTAGCGAGTATGTACAGGCTACTTTGACCGAAATAGCCAATGTGTCTAACTTTCTTACAGAGACCATTGAGGCTTTGCAGGCAGATCGTAAACGTAGTTTTTCTGAAAAGGTGGCTTTTTATGCTGCCCAATATGGTACACTCAGTCGCCACTTGTTAGCTGCACAAGCAGGCGTTTGGCATTTGTTTTTACAAAAGAGTTTTGGGCTCTTGAGCGATTTTAGGGCAAGTACTTTGCCATTTCAAGCAAGTAAGTTACCCAATGGTAAAAATGTAGATATTCACAAAGTAAGCCAATGCAACGAAGATGACTTCATCGAAACCAAAGGCTTTGTACAAGAGGTAATCAGCACTGAGGCTGCCGACAAAAGGGTGGTAGGGCAAGTAAAACTATACGATCCTTCCAGCAAAAAAAGCGTTTGGGTTGCCACTCCTTTTACCCATTTGCGTCACTTGGGCATTGAGGTAGGCAGTTATTTGATTGTGCACGGACAGGTGAAACACCAATCAGATTTAGTCGCAGGTGAGTTGGCCATTCATGTTGACCGTTTGCCCTTGAGTACACTTAAAGAAAGTTCTTGGAAAATAGCTTTGCTCGACAGCGCCAAAATCTATTACCAGGCCTGGTACAATGGGCTCAACTTGCATTGGTCGCTAGTGAGACACGAGCAAGACCTTAAGGAAGCAAAGGTTGTGAAAATGGGAGCAGGAGAGTTGATCTACCAACCCTTGTACAAAGGTCAAGCTTTTAAAAATTACCGTAAAACCAAATATTCATCTAAAAACTAACCAGACCTATGCCTGTAGAACATAATGCTCAAATTCCACCACCACCTTTGCCCTCACTCACCATTCTTGATTTGATATCGCAGGGGTATGGCGATGTCAATGACTATTTTCCCCAAAGTGGACAAGGGCAAGCCATTGTAGCCCCTTATTTAGATGAGGTAGATAGGCTCAATGATCTTTTAGAAACCAACGAGACTGACCTGCAGCAAACCCTCAATACGCTAGATCAACTGTTGCCTCAAATACTAGACAATGCTCGCTTTGTGCCTTCGGATGACTTTCAGCAAAAAGTAGATGAGCTAAGGGTTGAAAGCTTGCAAAGCCCTCAGGACTTAGCCAAAATGTTGCAGTTGGCACAAGATGCCTTGGCAGCCTATAACGCACTGAGCGACGAAGAACGGCTGGAGGAAGCTTGGAACAAGGCTCAAGAGAGTTTTCGGGATGCGTACCAAAGAGCAGACTATGCTAGCCAGTTTAATAGCCAAGATGAAGACGTCTTCAAGAAAGCTCAAGAAGATATGCAAGCCTTTCAAGATTTGTATGATAATCTCAAAAACGACCCTGACTTGAGTGAAGATGCTCAACTAAGGTATGAAGCTTTGAACAATGATGCCGCTATTTATCAGCAGATTTTGGACCTGTACCTTGACAATATTAACGTACTACTTGGGGGTAATTTTTATATAGATGAGGTAAACCTTTACTGGGAGTTGAGCAAAGGAGCTTGGTTACAGTTTTTGGGTCAAAATAAACCTAACGCAGACATGACAAACGATGATTGGCGTATGTTTGCTGATAAAGTCAACGGCTTAAATCAACGTAGATGGAGCCTTACCTTGACAGAGGTTGATAAAATGGATATGGACAATGCCCAACAAAAGCTGCAAGATTATATCTATAGGTACGAGAATAATGTGACTGATTTTGGGGTGCCTGCCAACTCAGCTAATGAAACAAGTGCTCGAGATGACCTCCAAAAGATTAGAATGTGGCAGGGTAGCTATGACGAATCAGAAGATAGATTTGACAATTCGAAACCTTTGAATGATGCTCAGCCTGATTTGAACACCTACGCCACCCAGTACAATACCACCCAAAGCATGGGACTTACCCAACTCTACCCCGCTGGGGGCAACTTGGCTATGAACGATATTGTACAAGGACAGTTGGGCGATTGTTTTTATTTGGCGGCAATAGCTGCCATCGCAGGCAAAGACCAAGACTTGATTAAAAACAATATTGTAGACAATGGTGATGGCACTTATGAGGTAACCTTGCACCTACAGGGTGTACAAGAAACCACTGATACCAATGGCGATGTGGTGCTGGAAAGAACAGACGATCCCAGCGAAAGAAACCCAATCAAAATCACCGTTACGCCTACTTTCCCAGTAGATGCCAGTGGCGAGTCTGCCTATGCTTCGTCTGACAATGGCAACAATGTGTATTGGGTACATATTCTGGAAAAAGCCTTGGCACAAGCCATGGGAGGGTACGACAACATCACAGAAGGAGGTTTTAGCGATGAAGCGCTCAGAATGCTCACGGGTGATGAGGTAAGAGAGTTTAATAATTGGAATGATCCTGATAATTTAAACAAGCTTAAGACCCAACTAGACAAAGGTAAAATAGTAACCACGGGTTCGGCAGGAATGCAAGTAATCAGTAATTTTACTCTATCGCCTGGAGTGACCAACAATAATGCAGGCACCATTATCTTAGAAGGAAACCACGCTTGTGCCGTAACTGGGTATGATGCTGCCACCCAAAAGTTTCAATTATACAACCCTCACGGTTGGTCTTTTGAGGTAGATGAGGCTGACTTCACTACTTTTTTCTCAGGGTTTAATGTCCTCGATTACGAAGACTAGCCTTACCTAAGAGAAGCATAGCCCTGACAGACTTCTATAAACTATCAGGGCTAGCATAACATTCAAAACCTTTCTTTTTTTATCAAAAACACTTGATTATGAATCAGTTATTAGACGACTATATAGTAGAGCTAAACAACGCCATTGCGCTCGAGAAACAAATTGCCGAGCAGCAAGAAGAAATAGAGAGCAACCTAAGACAAGCGCAAGAAGAATATGAAGAGTGGTATGAGGGGCAGTTCCAACAAAACCAGGAAGACCAAGCAGATGCCATTGCCAACGATTGGGTAAGGAACTTTACGTGTAATTATCCTACTTTTTAACCAAAGCAAACTTTCAAGTAAGCAAAAAACTATCAGGCTTTGGCATCTTTCAAATCAAATAAGAGGTTCAATAAGACCTCAAAAGAGGAATTTTGGAGACGGATGCAAGAGGATTGACACGTCACCTCTTGCGCCAAGGTCAAGCTTTGAGCAATTTATTACAGTACAATATTCATCCTAAAACAATATAAAACATGCCTGCAGAATATAACCCCAATATTCCTCCACCACCTCTGCCTTCGCTCACCATTTCGGACTTGATTTGGCAAGGGTATGGTGATATCAATGACTATTTTCCGCAAAATGGACAAGGACAAGCCATTGTGGCCCCTTATTTAGATGAAGTGGATCGACTCAACGATCTTTTAGAAACCAACGAAACTGATTTGCGGGATACGCTTGATACACTTGACCAATTGTTGCCTCAAATACTAGACAATGCTGGTTTTGTGCCCTCAGATGATTTCCAACAAAAAGTAAGCGAACTAGAAACCGAAAGCTTGCAAAGCCCTCAGGATTTAGCCAAGATGCTACAACTGGCTCAAGAAGCGCTGGCCATGTATGATGCACTGAGTGATGCAGAACGCTTAGAAGAGGCTTGGAATAAAGCCTGGGAAAGTTTTCAAGAGGCTCAGTCCGCGATTCACAATAGTCAGCCCCTTTTTGAGCAAGCCAAAGTAGATATGCAGGCTTTTCAGGATTTGTTTGACCAACTCGAAACCTCTCCTAACCTTGGTGAACAAGATTGGTTGAGGTATCAGGGCTTTGCTGAAGATGCAGGGATTTATCAACAAATTTTAGACTTGTATATAAACCCGCCATCAAACGGTAATTTTAATGACAATGAATTGGTTCTATACTGGGAATTAGCAAGAAATGCAAGAAATCAATTTTTTGGTAGAAATGACCCTCACCTGTCTAGTAACGATCCTAGCTGGAGCATAGTGGCAGATAAAGTTACTGGTATAGACCAACGTTTTGTAAGTTATACGATGGTAGAGGATGATAAAAAGGATTTGGCTCATGCCACACAAAAGCTGAATGATTTTCTTGAACGAGCAACTAAACTTTCTTTTACCCTTGGGCTATCTACTCCACCAGACCAGGACTGGATTACCCAGGCTGAAAAAGATCTTGACAGTATTCAACTTCGCCAAAAACATTACAATATCTCAGAGGATAGACTTGATTCTTTAAAACTCTTAAATGATGCAACGCCAGACTTGAGTTCGTTTAGTACTCAGTATAAGGATGCGAGCTTGATGGGGCTTAATCAACTTTACCCCTCTAATGGCAATTTATCATTCAACGACATTATACAAGGAAAGTTGGGGGATTGTTTTTACCTGGCAGCCATTGCTGCTATCATAAACAAGGATGATAACCTCATTAAAAACATCATACAAGATAATGGAGATGGTACTTATCAGGTAACCTTGCACATGCTGGGCGTAGTTCAAGTAAACAATATTCAAGGAGAACCAATACTCAAACGGACAAACGACCCCAGCGAAAGAAACCCTATTAGTATCACAGTAAAACCTACTTTTCCAGTAAATGGTCAAGGTAACCTGACTGGTAATAACTCTAATAATAGCAATAGTGGATATTGGATACTTATTCTGGAAAAAGCATTGGCTCAGGCTATGGGAGGCTATGACAATATTGACGAAGGAGGATCCAGTGGCGAGGCCCTGAGTATATTGACTAATCAAGCGCATACATCATTTGACTGGGCAGACGCTACTGGTTCTGATGCTGTAGATGGTTTGGCTAAATTGAAAGACCAAATCACCCAAGGTAAAATGATTACGGTTGGTTCCGCAGGTTCGCATCTGATTAGCAATTTTACATTATCACCAGGGAAAACGTTGCCTATGGGGGTGACTGCGCTTCTCTTGGAGTCACAACATGCTTGTGCAGTAATGGGGTATGATGCTACCACCCAAAAGTTTCAACTATATAATCCTCATGGTTGGCTCTTTGAGGTAGACGAGGCGGACTTTACCACTTTTTTCTCAGGGTTTAGTGTACTTGATTAGGTGCCTTACTTTTTTGTAGCTGCTACTTACTAATCAAAACAAGTCTTGTTGCATACACAGGACCAACAAACTCAACATCTTTCAAATCAAACAACTTACAATTCATGAAAAACATAACCATCGAGGACCTTGCTGGTCAAGAATTTCAACTTTCTTTTGACTTTGAGGCACTTGCTCAGTCTACCAAAGTAGTAGATAGGCGTTTATGGACTTACCTCACCTCTTATCCTTATATCATTGATTTTTTCCAGAAACTGCCAGCCATCAATCCTACCGAGTTGATCATTGGCAATGCAGTGGTCTACGGCTGGATGCCTACCACCATGAACATTAGAGAGAACTACCTGGAAGACATGCTGGCTCCCCTTAATCGCCTCAAGCAAGCAAACCAATTGCTTGGCTCAGAGGAGTTTGAGCAATTGAAAAAACTGGTAAACAACTCGGTTACGGGTACCTCTAAGCTATTGCATTTTATCAATCCTGCGATTTACCCCATTTGGGACAGTAGAATCAATCGTTTTATCAATGGGCAAGCCAAAGACACCAACTCAATTGAAAAATATGAGGTATACTTGCAAAACTTTCAAGAGATTAGTCAAGATGCAAGGTTCGCCCAAGTGGTAAACTCGTTGCAGGAAAAACTAGACTATTCCATTACGCCAGCGCGTGCTTTTGAGATGCTGATGTATCTGTCTGACTTGTTGAAAATAGCACGTAAACCTATGAAAATAGCGTTGCCCGAGGACAAAAAAGCTACTCCTGAGATTAAAATCCCTAAATACAAACGAGATGCTTTTGTGTTTATCTCTAACCTGGGAGATGTTACCGCCGACCCACTTCACCCTATTACTTTGAAAAGAGATGGATACTTATTGTCGGAACACTATACCAATGCCAGCGCTATAGAAAAAGCACGCTGGGTAAGAAGCCGAAAAAACTTACTCATGAGCGATAATGGCAACTGGACTCGTATGGCGGCGTTGGGAAAGAAGTTTTCGGACGAAGGGGAAGATATTTTAAACCAAGCCAAAGGTGAATTGGCAAGCCAAGGAACAATCGCTGCCGAAACTTTGCAAAAAAGAGCAGCTTTGATCCAAAAAATAGCCGAAGCTTGTAGGTCGACTACTGAGCAACTAGCCATTGATGAAATCATAGCAACACAACTCACTATTCGCCCTCATTACATGATTGGCATGGAAGATTTTACCATTCCTGTGATGATGATGTGCGGGATGCTAGATGAGGTCTTCTCACCCAAAGCAGCCGATATTGTGCAATATCAGCGTAAAACTGTAGAGGTGTTTAGCAAACAATACCAAGGAGCGTTTGGGCACAAGGAGGAACTTGACAAGGTTGCCAAGTTTTTGGTGTTGCACGCCTACGACTATGAAAGTGCTTTGCTAGGAGGGCAAGAAATAAAAAACGTGCCCAAAGAAGGAGTGGCGATTAGTTATGGAGCACCTATGAAGAGCAGACGGTGGATCACACGCCTACAGTTTGGCCAAGCCTGGGAAGAGTTTGACGAAAAACTCCCCGAAGCCTATCTTATCGCTCAGGCACTTACTTTGGGGGTAGTCAATGGGCTCCAAGACGATACGCCTATCCATATTTTAGGAGTAGGCACCCCTATTCTTATTGCCCTTACGGGATACCTCTTGAGGCAATCCAAAGCGGTAAGTATTGATTCTACGGCTCCTTTTAAAGATGCTTATGCCAGCAAAATTTATGGCAACCGCCATGCCTTCCTTAAAATGGATATGTACCGTTTGGCAGCCCTCTCGCTCATTAATCAAACGCCTTATGAAAGTAAAACGCCTTTCTTTATGCAGTTCGAGCAAAAGTACCCCTCCAACTGGGAAAAATTACGAGCAGAGCTGAGCGTGTCTAGCAGTACCAATTATAAAACATTGGCTAAGGAGCTAGAAAAGCAACAAGCCTTGGTGCAGCAATACATTCCTTTTTTCACCAAAATGAGAGGGGGCAAAGATGATTTTGTTTGGGATTTGCGAGTAGCACGTGCAGGTCATAATTATTGGGTACTGAAAGAAATTTGTGAAGATATAAAAGCCCGCAGAGATCGCCCTGAAAAGCTCAGAGAATGGACCGAGTATCAAATCAGTCGTTATCAAGCAATAGGTTCTCGTAAATGGGCTAAAGCAGTAACCAAAGCTTATGAGGTAAGCGAAAAGTATCGTCTGGTGTAGAAAAAATCATAGGAGCATCTGAAAAGCCAAAGTACTTATCTTATTCTTACTGCAAATCCAAAATATCTGAAAAACAAACACGCTTTTTAGATGCTTCCATATATTATTTTATCTGAATAAATTCCCGATCTTGACAGAAATGTCTCGAGCTCGAAAAAAGGACCCTTTTAAAAAACCGCCAGCAAGAAAACCCACTGGCTAATTTATGTACCGAATCTAATCTTCAAGAATAGACTCAATCTTGTTGTGCGAAATCGATTTTCTCTTCAAAAAATCATTTTGAGCATCTTTGTATTTCATCTTTCTTTCGGGTGGTAACTTTGGATAGACGTGATCCAAGAAATGCTGAAAAGCATCTTCGAGTGTATCATTTTTTTCATAACGAAAGATAGTTTTATTAGACTTATGATCTATCAACTTGAAAAGGAATTTCAACCGTTTTTTAATTCAATTATTTTTGACTGCAAGGATCCTTTGTAGGATTAATTCATGAAGTTTTTTTATCACTTTCTATTCCCTGAACACTTGGTGAGCATAAGTGTAATTAAAAATCTTCAGGTCATTTTTTACCCTATTTTTACACTATGTAAAACCAACCGTAAAAATGAAGTAGAAAGCCAATCAAAAAATGGCGGCCGCTCTAACCTTACGGCCGCCGTACCATAAGCGGGAATTGAACCCGCGACCTACTGATTAGCAGTCAGTTACTCTACCAACTGAGCTATAATGGTTGGTTGACTCTGGAGGCAAGCTCCATTGTCAAGGTTACTTTTTGTTTATCATACCATTTGTTCTTATCTGCTACCCTTGCTCTGCCACTGAGCTACTCTCTTAGATAATAATGGTAGACGATACCAGATAATATACTTGGTAAGAGAGAGGGGAATCGAACCCCTGCACTGGGTGTTTACAAACCGTTGATGGGGGCAAAAAGCAATTGAATCTTACACTACAGAGCAAAAATCTATAGCTAACGAGACAGCAAGATGCATTAGCACAGCACCCACTATCCGAATGACAATAAATATAAAACTAAGGCTATCTCTGTAAAGTAAAGATAATGAATCTTTTGAGAGAATGAAATGGAAATAAATCAGAATCTATTCACGCTCATCATCTATCCGCTGGGCTGTCAGGCAATTGAGTTGTAACTTACGATCTTCTCACCTAACTTTAACTTTGATTTAAGTCATTAGTAAAAAATAAAATTTCGTTTTGTTTATAGTCCAATGCTGTTTCCATAAGCCATGTTTTATGTTTTTAACTTTCGCTTTTGAAACACGGATCGTACTGATCAAACGGATTTTCGCCGATCATTGGTGAAAATCCGTGTTACCGGAGGTCATCAGTGTTTTTTTAACACGGATAAGCAAGCTTTTACGGATCAAAAACGGATCAAATCAGTGTATATCTGTGTCATCAGTTGAATCCGTGTTCCAATTATTTTGATAGAAACACCAAGGAAATAGCATTGGTCCATAGTCCACGGTCGATGGTCCACAGTTTTTTAGTTCAGAGTAGTGATCGCTTCGCGCAAGATTGGCTACACAGAGCTACTTTTGATCAGTTCTTCCTTCGTCAGGACAGCTTTAAACATAGCACAGTAATTTTTTCTAACTTGTGCAATCGAGAGGTTATTTTTTCAACTTTACCAATTATTGTTGTAAGGATTATGTATACCAAAAGAATATATTCGGCCAAAGCCATGGCCCGCTGGACCAGGTACAGTACTTATCAATTTATCGGAATTATTATTGCGTAGAATGCTCTTTACTTTTTTCTGGAGTTAACTTGGCTCAAAATCCCCTGGACACCCCTGGCTTTGATTGGTACCGCAGTGGCTTTTGTCATTGGTTTTCAAAACAACTCGGCTTATGGACGTATTTGGGAAGCTCGTAAAATTTGGGGAGGGATAGTGAACACCTCGCGATCGTTTGGCATGTATGTACAAGACTTGGTAGACAACGAAAATGCCTCTATCCCATTGAGTAATGAAAAGCTCAAAAACGAAATGAAAGTTTTGACCCATCGTCATATTGCCTGGATGACTGCGTTGCGTCACGCTATGCGTGCCCCCAAACCTTGGGAGATTGCTTTGAGCGAGCGTACCAATATAGAATGGGATTTGCTACCGCCCGAACAAGAAACTGATTTAGAAGAAGACTTACGTCCTTACCTTCAGGAAGAAGATTTGCAATATGTAATGAGTAAAAACAACAAGCAAACGGCGGTATTGTACTGCCAATCGCATCATTTACGTCGTTTGAAAGACAAAGGCCACGTTTGGGAGTTTTCTTTTTTACACTTAGAAAGCGTTCTACAAGAACTATTTACCCTACAAGGTAAAAGCGAACGCATCAAAAACTTCCCCTATCCACGCCATTTTGCTACCTTGAACCATTTCTTTATGTGGGTGTTTGTATTGTTGCTGCCAATGGCATTGGTTCCACAATTTACCGAAATTGCTCAAGGCCTAAAAACTAGTTTTCCGGTCCTCAGTAAGTATTTTACTTGGCTTTCTATCCCATTTTATGTAGTAGTAGCGTGGGTATTTCATACCATGGAGCGGATTGGTCGTACTGGTGAGAACCCTTTTGAAGGTACTGCCAACGATGTGCCCATATCGACCATTGCCCGAGGAATAGAGATTGACTTGCGCCAAAACTTGGGAGAACCTGCCGAAGATATCCCAGCACAGTTTGAAACCCGAAAACATGTTCAATTTTAATCTCTCATTGAGAAGACATATAAGTATCTAAGTAATTAACCCAGTTTAAATCGTTTGAACTGGGTTATTTTTGTGGTGTATAGGTACGAATTATTGTGATATTTGACATAAAGATAACCTCAAGGCAAACTTTATTCCCATATTTTTGTTTAATATTATACAAAATAACACCGCAAATATTTAAACAAAAACTTATGATATCTGAATTTGACAATCGGTATGTTCGCTATGAGTACCATGGATCCCAGCATACGCTGGTTCAAAAATGGTTCTACACTGGCCACAAAAATGCCCTTCATTTATTACCCCATTTCAACGAAGTGCTTGATCTACAGAAAGCTTACCAGGCCCAACACTTGGTTTTTGATTTTCGCCACTTTGTCTATTGTATTCCAAGTGATTTGATTTATTCTCTCAGAATGGATTTCATCCCACGCTTGCAAAAATTAAAGATTCAATCGACCAAGCTGATTCCTAACCGGGATTTGGTCATAAGAATGCAACTTGAACATTTATTTGCCCGTTGCACGCATTTGAAAATACAGCCGCTGAAAATTCAGGAATACCCTACCGCCCACAAACAGGAACAATTGATGATGATTTAGGGTAAGGAAAATGGCATTGTAAAATGATATAAAACCAATTGGTTGCGAGGCAGTCAGTTGGTTTTTTGGTAATTTAGGAAGCGCCCAATGTCATTAAGCTAGTGAAAGAATGTTGATTGACGAACGCTGATCAACGATGTAAGAAGGAGGCTGACGCTTCCAATAACTAAGCGTATTGCCATTTTTCACCTCATAACTGGGAGTTCATTGATCAATATTCGTCATTCATTTTTTTAAATAGTGCTTCACTTGATGACATTAGACTACAACTGATTATCAGCAACATTAAAACAATCCTAAAAGCCTAATTTGCACTCACAAAACCTCCCTCCACCCTAGATTACAAAAAAAGGGGCTTTCGCCCCCAAACAACAAGCCACTATTTAAGTGAGCTATGCGACCTATTTTGGTGTAACTAGTTCGAACGGTAAAGTAGGAAAATCCTCTTTAAACAGCCTTCCTTCCTCGAGCAACTCTTCGTTGCTGGGTGGCACCAACCAGGTTACTTTGATGGGCACCTTTTGCTCCAAGTAAGATTTTTCTAACAGCTTCAGCATTTCATAAATGATGGCAGATGAAGGCGTATTGAAGTAAGTAAACTTGAACTGAAAAGTAAGTGGAATTTGATTCGTATTCAGGTAATTTTTCAACCAGTTCATTACTGGCTTATAAAATTCGTACGCATATTCTACATAAGATTCACCCGATATGGTAAATTCGTTTTGTTTGATATTAAAGGATATTTGAGGGGTGCAATAATCCGCTTGTATTTCAAAGTTTTTCATAAATCATTCAATATTTAGGGTAAGCTGGTTTAACTTTTAGTTGATAATAGGCGCTTTTTGAGGTTTGCGAAGCCAAGTTTCTTGATAAGTAGTCGGATAGGTAATCGCATTGATTCTAAACTGGTAGTATTCTATCAAGTCTTCAATGTCTTCCAACACATCCAAGTCGTCTTGATGATAATACCAATTGATGATGACCCGACCTCCCTCCGAATGGTAATCGCTCAACTGACGAATGATACTGGTCAAGCCTTTTTTTGAACTGGAATTGTAGTAGCCCAGGCGAATGTCCCAGCTCAGGGCTCCTTGGCGTTGTTGGATGTAAGTCGCTAACCAATCCAAAATCTGATGATAAAAGTTACAGGCATTTTCCATATAAGAATTTCCCGAGATCTCACACTTGCCCGAAGCCACATCGAGCATTACATTAGGCATAGACAGGTTATCCTGGTTTTGAATATATAAAGTCTTCATTTTGTTGCTTGTTTGGGTAAATCATTGTGTTATATTTATTGGTAGATTCCATATTGTTTTCTACAAAACAAGGTGTTGACTTGAAACCATTCTGGAATTTACTCCCCCAAATTCCAAGTCACTCGGTCAGTCGAAAACTTCGCCGCTATGATGATAGCTCACCAAAGCCAAAGTTGCTGACCAAAAAAGCATGCTTACCCTTATATG
>ERZ1740067.2038-NODE-2038-length-12855-cov-4.474219_pt1 | contig 12855 bp, 11 predicted proteins | sample MGYA00581736_ERZ1740067 | MGnify/ENA primary metagenome ERZ1740067 (study PRJEB43018, sample SAMN04849236) | marine metagenome | isolation source: floating plastic debris | place: Pacific Ocean | collected 2008-08-27 | study: EMG produced TPA metagenomics... | reverse complement strand
AGGAGATCGAGCGGTACTTCCGCCCCGAGTTCATCAACCGCCTCGACGACGTGATCACCTTCAGGCCGCTCAACAAGACGGACCTGGAGACGATCGTCGAGTACGAGACGGGCAAGCTCCGCGACCGCATGAAGGAGCAGGGCTGGCACCTCTTTATCGACGAGACCGCGATGTCGTTCCTCATCGAGAAGGGGTACAACCCGGATTACGGCGCCCGACCGCTTCGCCGAGCGATCTCCAACTACATGGAGGACCCGCTCTCTGAGTCCTTGCTCTCTGGTGAGTTCCAGGGCAAGAACAAGGTGGTGGTGTCGAAGGTGGAGGGCGAGGAGAAGCTGAGCTTCTCCGCCGAGCACGACCCGTCGCTCGACCCCCCCGCTCCCGAGCCCGAGGCGGAGGCTTCGGGTGATACCGAAGAGCCCGCCGAGGCCGGCGCCTGATTCTCGGACGCCAATCCTACTAAAGCCCTACCAAAGCCCCGCCCAGCGGGGCTTTTCCTTTGCGCTGTGGCCAAGAACCCGACTTCAAGCGCGCCAAATCTGCACAGAACCCTTGCACATCGCGGCTCATCCAGTATCGTTTGTTTCGATGGACCGGGTTCCACGCCCGTTCCACGTTGGAAGAGAGCGCGAAGAGACACGTCCCGATCAGTTCCGCTGAAGTCCCCCGGACTCGATCTGCCCCTCACGGGCGGTTGATCTGATCACCCCCTTCTTCTTCAAGCACTCTGCCATATCCGCCTGCCGCGGCGTGCGAGTCATCGTGCGCCGACGTCTTCGGATTGGTGCGGCGTCAGCGTTGGCGCGGGCCATTCCGTGCACGCGAGAGAGCGTGTGTGTTTCGCGAACACGTCAGAGAGATCGGGGGCAATGGGCCCCCAGGAGAGAAGCAGACATGAAGAAGACACTTTCACTTGCCGCCCTGATGGCCCTCGCTGGTGCTGCCTCCGCGCAGTTCACCTTCCCGACCTTCACCGGCACCCTCACCACCGCGGACTCCTTCGAGACCGCGAACCTCGGTGCGGCCCCCGCGGGCACGTACGACATCGCCACGATCACCGCCGACTACACCGATTTCATGGCTTCGGGCTCCTTCAGCTCCGAGGCCCTCGTGGGTCTTGGTGACGGCGTCGACAACACCATCTTCTCGGATGGCTTCGTCTTCCAGGCCACCAACGGCGTTGGTAACGGCGACCCTGTCACCCTTGAGTGGACCATCCCCGTCACCGGTTACGCCGGCGGCTCCGATTTCTTCTTCGGCGTTGGCAACCAGTTCCTGGGCTTTAACCTGAACCTGACCAACATCAGCGTGACGCTCGACAGCCTCGGCCCCCTGCCCGCGTACGCCCCCGGTGCCCCCGCGGCTGTCACTCCCACCGCCCTTGACCTCGGCGTCATCGGCAACGAAGGTGACTCCTTCGTCTTCGACACCCTCGGCTCCGGCTTCGACACCGAGCTCGGTCTGTACGACCAGGCCGGCGTCCTGATCACCAACAACGACGATATCGACTTCGATAACGGTATCACCCAGTCCTCGATCGAGACCGAAGCCATCGACTTCAGCGGCCTCGGCGCCGGCACCTACTACCTCGCGCTCGGTGCCTTCAACACCTTCTACGGCGGCACCGACTTCGACGCCACCACCACCGCCACCGCCGGCGGTGACTGGGACCTGAACATCGACGGCGCGCTCGCCCTCGAGGGCACCCTCGCTGATGGCGAAGTCCAGTTCATCTCCTTCACCATCGTTCCCGCTCCGGGCGCCGCCGCCCTGCTCGGCCTCGCCGGCTTCGCGGGTCTCCGTCGTCGCCGCGCCTGAGCGCTGCTGACAGCTGAGTGAATCTTCCCAGCGCCCTCGTCTTCGGACGGGGGCGTTGTTTTTTTGGGTACACCGGGTCGAGCGGTACTTCCGGCTCAGAAGGGCACGTCGACGTCATCCCCGAAGCCGCCGGCGTTCTGGCCCCGGTCGGAGCCCCCGCCGTCGCGGTGGTCCTCGACGGGGCCCGACTTGGTGCCGGGCGCGAAGCCGACCTTCTTGACGACGGCTTCTGCGGGCGGGCCCTGGTGCTGCGGCACGTCGTCGCGGTAGCGGGTGTGGCTCGCGAAGCGGGTGCTGTTGGCGATCCATGAGAGCTTGACGACGTCTGTGGGGCCGTTGCGCTGCTTGGCGACGATGAGCTCGGCGACGCCGACCTTCTCTGGGTTCTCGAGCGCCCATTCCGGGTTCTGGACGTGGTAGTACTCCTCGCGGTGGAGGAGCATGATGATGTCGGCGTCCTGCTCGATGGAGCCGGATTCGCGGAGGTCCGCCATGCGGGGGCGGTGGCCCTCGCGTTGCTCGCTCGCGCGGTTGAGCTGGGCGAGACAGATGATGGGCACTTTGAGCTCGCGCGCGAGGCTCTTGATCTGGCGGGAGATCTCGGAGACCTCGTTCTGCCTGCCGTCGCGTGAGACGTGCGGCGCGCTCATGAGCTGGAGGTAGTCGACGACGAGGCACTTGACGCCGTGACGCGCCGCCATGCGCCGGGCGCGGGCCTTCATCTGCATGACGGTGAGGCCCGGGGTGTCGTCGAGGATGATGGGGACGCCCGCGAGTTGCCCCGCGGCCTCGTGCAGGCGGGCGTGGTCGTGTTCGCTCAGCATGTTCCGTCGGAACTTCTGGGCGTCGACTTGTGCGCGCGCGGTGAGGAGACGCTGGACGATGGCCTCGCGGCTCATCTCGAGGCTGAAGAAACCGACGGGTGTTTCGGGGCCCGCCTCTGCGTACGGCTGCCCGCCGAACGCGATCTGCTCCGCGAGGTTGAGCGCGAGCGCGGTCTTGCCCATCGAGGGACGGGCGGCGACGATGATGAGCTCGCCCGGCTGGAGACCCGTGGTGAGGTTGTCGAGGTCCGTGTAGCCCGTCGAGATGCCGGTGATCGCGCGGCCCTCCTGCTCGATGACGCGCTCGAGGAGGACCTGGAGGATGGCGGAGACGGAGGCTTCGTCGTTCTCGCCGACGCTCTCGGTGATCTTGAAGATGCGCTGCTCGGACTCGTCGAGCACGTGCTGGACGCCGTCTTCGCCGAGCTCGCCCGCGTGGTAGGCGTCGTAGAGGGTCTGCTCGGCGGCGGTGATGAGTCCTCGGAGGCGAGCCTTGTCGCGGACGACGCGGGCGTAGTGGATGGCGGCGGCGGCGGAGGGCGTTTCTTCGACGATGCGCGCGAGGTACGAGACGCCGCCGACCTCGTCGAGGAGGTCCTTGCCGGCGAGCTTCTCCTTGAGGAGCACGAGGTCGCCCGCACGCCGGTGCTCGTGCAATTCGTGGAGGGCGTCGAAGATGGTGGCGTGGGCGGCGAGGTAGAAGCTGTCGCCCGTGGGCACGAACTGGATGACCTCGTCGGTGACGGTGGGATCGATGAGCATCGCCCCGAGCAGGGCGGCCTCGGCCTCCGGGTCGTGGGGGGGCAGGCGGTCGAAGAGCTCACGCATCGGGGCGCCGGCGGTCCCGGGGCGGCGCGCATCGCGACGACCGTTGTCGCGTGACCCGTTCTGTGCTCCATTGGTGAACTCGTCCATGATCGTCTTCCGTGCTCGTCGTCCCCTCGGGGCGAGATTCCGAAGAGAGAGTGAGCAGTGATACCCGAGACCCTCCGTGGCGTCGGGGTGAGTACAGCTGGCCCACTGTAAACGACAGCTTGCTCATGTCCCGCGGATATTCTTGGATCATGAGCGCCGACCCCTTCACGACCCACGAGTTGCTTCCCGAGTCCCTCCCAGCCGATCCGATGCCCCTCTTGAACGGGTGGGTGGAACACGCGAAGGCGGAGAAGGTCCAGCCCAACCCGACGGCGATGACCCTGTGCACGGTCGATCCCGACGGGATGCCCTCGGGGCGTGTGGTTCTGTGCCGGGCGATCGTGGAGGATCCGGGGTTCCTGCGGTTCTACACGAACAAGAACTCGCAGAAGGGGCGTGCGCTGCGTGCGCACCCGCACGCCTCGGTGGTCTTCCATTGGGATGCGCTGGACCGCCAGGTGCGTGTGTCGGGGCCCGTGACGGACGCGACGGAGCAGGAGTCGGACGACTATTTCAACGCGCGCCACCCGATGAGCCGGGCGGGGGCGTGGGCGAGCCAGCAGTCGGAGCCGATCGGGTCGCGGGACGAGATGCTGTCGCAGGTGATGGGCACCGTGCTCGACATGGGCCTGGATTTCGACCAGCTGCAGGACGGCGGGGAGGCCAAGATCGAGCGGCCGGCGCACTGGGGCGGCTTCCGGGTCTGGGCCCAGCGTGTGGAGCTCTGGGCGGGGTCGCCCGTGCGGATCCACGACCGGGCGGAGTGGAGGCGTGAGCTGACGCCCGAAGGAGAGGGCTTCGTGGGCGGGCCCTGGACCTCGACGCGCCTGCAACCCTGACTGAAGCTGCACGGACCGCGTGGATCGGACGATCTATCGTGGGTGACCATGACCCCGCGCGAACCCCACACCCCGCCCGTTGACGCCGACCTTGTCGATCGCGTCGTGCTGTCGATCTACGAGGAGCCGCTGCTCTGCTACCTGGGCAGCGCCCGCCTGCCTTCGCGGGAGTCGATCGACGAGCTGGTCGAGCTGCTCCGCGAGATCGTCTTCCCCGGCTTCTACGGCAGGCGCGGGCTGACGCACATCTCGCTGCCCTTGCACGTGCAGGAGCTCTTGTCGGGTGTCGCGATCCGCGCGGAGGAGCAGATCCGCTCGTGCCTGCGGTACCGGAACGACGTGGATACGCGGGACGCGGACTGCCCCGAGTCGGCGGAGTGCGACCGCATGGCGCGCGAGGCGACCCGCGCCTTCCTCGCCTTCATCCCTGAGCTGCGCGACATGATCGCGAGCGACGTGCGCGCGGCGTACGACGGCGACCCCGCCGCCCACCACCACGACGAGACGATCTTTTGCTACCCGGGCGTCGAGGCGATCTTCTGCCATCGCATCGCGCACTTCTTGTACACGCACAACGTGCCGTTGCTCCCGCGCCTGATCCAGGAGGGTGCGCACACGCGCACGGGGATCGACATCCATCCGGGGGCGACGATCGGTCGGTCGTTCTTCATCGATCACGGCGGGGGCGTCGTGATCGGCGAGACGGTGCGGATCGGCGAGGGGTGCCGGATCTACCAGGGCGTGACGCTCGGCGCCAAGAGCTTCGCGAAGGACGAGAAGGGCGCGCTCCTGCGCACGGGTGAGAAGCGTCACCCGACGCTCGGCAACCGCGTCACGATCTACGCGGGCGCGGTCGTCCTGGGCGGCGACACGGTGATCGGCGACGACTGCGTGATCGCGGGTTCGGTCTTCGTGACGCGGTCCGTGCCGGAGGGGCACGTGGTGCGTCAGAAGTCGCCCGAGCTCGTGCTGCGGAGCAACACGGAGATCATGGGCGTTGTGAGCGACGACGAGATCCCCGCGGGCGGGTGAGGTTCAGGCTCTTCGCAATGCGAGCATGAGTTCGACGCGACCGACCTGCTCGCCCAGCTCTTGAGCGATCTGCACGGGCGTGAAGCCCTTGCGGGCGAGTTCCATGACGCGGTCGGATGTCGGGTCACTCGTGAGCGACGGGCGCGATGCGTCGAGTGCGCGCTCGGCAGTCTGCGGTCGGGTGTGCACCGTCTGGCGCTCGACGGGGAAACCGACCTGAGCGAGCTGCTCGTTGGTCACGGGCCCCGTGGCTGGGCGCATTGCGGGGGCGACGTGCTCTCCTGAGCGGGCGGCCGCGAGGCGGGCGATGGTGGCGTTGGCCTCTTCGATGAGCGATTCGAGCTTGGCCGCCTTGGTGTCGAGCTGCGCGCTGCAGGCGCGGGTCAGCTCCTGCGCTTCGACCATGAGCGTGCGGACCTGGGCTTGGGCGGGGTCCTCGCGTCGGGCCTCGGTGCGGACACGCTCCATGCGCTCTTTGGGGGAGAGCTGGGCTTCTTCGCGGTCGCGCGTGGCGTTCTTGCGCCTGCGCTTCCACCAGCTCCGCAGCATCACCAGGGTGACGAGCGCGCTGCCCGCCGCCAGCATGGCGCCCGGCATCCACTCGTTCGGGATCATCGAGGTGATCGGGTCGGCCGCACCGGAGGGTGTGGTCGCCACTGTGATGGGTGGTGTGATGGATGGAGTGATGATCGGTTGCATGCGCTCGCCTCCTGCCGTGATCGCGAGGCGCGTCCTGCGCCTGGTGTGCAATCTACCGCGACAACGCGCGCGCGGGAACCGTCATTTGCCCTGGTCGTCGCCTCTGATCGCCCCCTCGGGCGGCTCGGGCTTGGTCCAGGGCCAGTCGGGGTCTTTATGCAGCTTGGTACCGCCCTGGCGGAGGCACCGCCTGCAGACGTAGGCCGCTTCGCGGACGGGGCTGGCCCACATGGGGCCTGTGCGTTCCTCGAGGCACATGGTGCACGTCGCGCCGGCAGGCGCGCCGTTGTAGCCCATGTGCACGACCTCGGTGTAGGCGACGGTGAGGCAGGCGCCGCAGATGAGCGAGCCCTGGTGCCCTTCGACGAGCGGGAAGGCGCCGTCCCACGCGCGCCCGCAGAAGTCGCAGAGGAAGTCCGAGACCTTCATGTTGGACTTGTCGGCGCCCTCGCGTTGCACTGCTCAGTCCTTCGCGGCCATCTGCTGTCGGTACCAGGCGACCTGCTTGGCGACGCCGTCTTCGAAGGCGGTTTGCGGCTCGTACCCGAGTTCTTCGCGTGCCCGGGTGAGGGCGGCGAAGGTGCGCGTGACGTCGCCCATCTGCGCGGGCTGGTGGTCGAGGACCGCCTCTTTGCCGACGCACTCCGCGACGGTGTTGATCATCTCGTCGAGACGCACGGGGCGGTTGCCCCCGAGGTTCCAGATGCGGAAGCCGTGGTCGGGTGTGCGGTCGTACGCGCTGAGGACGCCGGCGACGATGTCGTCGATGAAGGTGTAGTCGCGCGAGGTGTCGGCGTTGCCGAACATCGGGATGGGTTGGCCCTCGTCGATGAGCCTGATGAACTTCGCGATCGCGAGGTCGGGCCTCTGTCGCGGGCCGTAGACCGTGAAGAAGCGGAGCATGCTGATGGGGAGGTTGTAGAGGTGGTGGTAGGTGTGCGCGACGAGCTCGCAGGCGCGCTTGGTGGCGGCGTAGGGCGAGATGGGTTCGCCGACGAAGTCTTGCTCGGCGAATGGGACCTTCTCGTTGTTGCCGTAGACCGAGCTCGAGGATGCGAAGGCGAAGCTCTTGACGGTGTCTGTCTTGCGCGCTGCCTCGAGGAGGTTGATGGAGCCCTCGATGTTCACGGACGAGTAGAGGGCGGGCTCGGCGATAGAGGGGCGCACGCCGGCGCGGGCGGCGAGGTGGATGACCCCGTCGAAGCGTTCCTGCTCGAAGAGAAGGTGCGCGTCGGTCGAAGAGCGGATGTCGAGCTCGATCAGGCTGAAGCGGTCGGCGTCGGGCCTGGCGCGGAGCGTGTCGACGGTGCGTCTTTTGAGCGACGGGTCGTAGAAGGTGTCGAAGCAGTCGAGGCCGACGACGCGATCGCCGCGCTCGAGGAGCGCTTCTGTGACCGAGGATCCGATGAAACCGGCGGCGCCCGTGACCAGCACCGTCTTCGACTCTGACATCGTCCAAACCTCCGTGTTCCCGGACGCGGGCGGGGGAGTGTACCCGCGCTCCCGGCCATCCCCCTCGTACGCGCCCCGGTGCGGCGTCGTTCGCATCGCGTGGGCCCGGATCGGCTCGGCGCAAAAAGAAAGCAGGGCGCAATCGTTTGAACTGCGCCCCGCTGGAGGAGAGAGAGATCTGTTCTTGTCTATTTTATCGTCAACGTGTCAAGTCCTCCATGCAAAACATGTGTGAGAAGAGGACCAACCCGCTTACATGTCCCAGAATACAGGCTGTAGGGGCCCTGTATCCCCCCACATCAAGAGGTGTGTTCGTGGTGTGTTCAGGTAAATGGGCGATTCGGCGGTGTATGAGCGGTGCATAACCCGGTGGGTGAACCGGAGGGTTAGCCCACGAACATGGTCACGGCGGCGACGGTCACGACGGCGCACAGAAGCGTGAGCGGCGCGCCGAAACGGGCGTAGTCGCTGAAGCGGTAGTTGCCCGGGCCCATGACCATGAGGTTGGTGTGGTACCCGATGGGGGTCGTGAACTCGGCGGAGGCGGCGATCGCGATGCAGATCGCGGCCTGCATCGGGGGGACGCCCATGCTGAAGGCGGCGCTCATTGCGACGGGGAACATGAGGGCGGCGGCCGCCGAGTTGGTGACGAAGGTCGTGAAGACGACGGTGATGAGGTAGATCGCGCCGAGGAAGACGAAGTCCGGGCTCGACTGCGTGAGGTCGGCGATCGCGTTCGCGACGGTGGCGGCGAGGCCCGAGTTGATCATCGCCTGCCCGAGCCCGAAGGCGCCGCCTATGACGACGATGACGGACAGGTCGACGCCCCGCCTGGCTTGCGTAAGCGTGCAGCAGCGGAGGCCGATCATCAGGGCGGCGCCCAGCATGGCGCTGGTCATCGGGGCGAGCAGGCCCGTGGAAAGGGCAAGCACCACGAGCGCGAGGACCGCGATGGAGAGGGTGGCCCTTTCGTGCCTGGGCGTGGTGTCTTCGAGTTGGTTGACGAGGTGGAACTCGGCGGAGTGCGCGTAGCGGTCGATGAAGCCGGGCGTGGTCTCCATGAGCAGCGTGTCGCCCTGCTTGAGGACGATGTTGCCCAGCTTCCCGCGGAGGGTGTGCCCGAGGCGGTGGACGGCGATGACGACCGCGCCGTAGCGCGTGCGGATACCCGCCTCGCGCACGGAGGTCCCGACGAGCGGTGAGCCTGACGAGACCACAGCCTCGACGAGCTGTTGGCCTCGGGTGTGGTCCGGCTCGTCCTCTTCGCCGTCGGCGACGGGTTTGAGCCCGCGGATCTGCTGGAGATCGACGACGGACTCGAGGCGCCCCACGAAGACGAGCACGTCGCCCGCGCGGATGCGGAAGTGGGGGGGAACGGCGTTGATCGCCTCGTCGTCGCGGTCGACGCGCGAGAGGAACAGCCCCGGCAGGTGGCGGAGTTGTGCGCGCTCGATGGTGCGCCCGACGATGGGCGAGTCGGCGAGAACGCGGAGGGCGGTCATGTACTGTCGGACGCTGTCGGAGTCGGAGGCGGCGGTGCGGTCTTTGGGGAGCAGGAGGCGCCCGAAGAGCAGGATGTAGGCGAGGCCCGCGCCCGCGACGCAGAGGCCGACAGGGGTGATGGTGAACATGCCCATCGTGCCGACGTCGCCCGGGCCCTCGTAGACGGACATAAGGCCCGCGACGATGAGGGTGGTCGAGGTGCCGATGAGCGTGCAGAGCCCTCCCAGGATCGCGGCGAAGGAGAGGGGCATGAGCAGCCGGCTCGCGGGGATGCCGGTACGACGGGCCAGCGCGGTGAGCATCGGCATGAAGGCGGCAACGATGGGGGTGTTGTTGGCGAAGCCCGACGCGATCGCGACGGGGAAGACCATGCGCACCTGGGCGGCGAGCGTGGTCTTGGGTCGTCCGAGGACGCGGTTGGAGAGCAGCGCGAGGGCCCCGGTTTTGCGCAGCCCTGTCGCGACGATGTAGAGCAGCGCGATGGTCATGACGGCGGGGTTGCCGAAGCCGGAGATCGCTTCGTTCGGCGCGACGATGCCGGTGAGGAGCAGGACCACGAGCGCGCCCATGACCGCGGCGTCGGGCGGGACGCGCGTGCGCGCCATCGCGATGAACATCGCGACCAGCACGCCTCCCGTGCACCACATCTCCCACGCGCTCGCCATCGTGTCTGTCCTTCTACGGGGTCACGCGGTGGTGGGGGTCTCTACTCGCGGTCGTATCCGAGCGCGGCGCAGGCGCCGAGCACCGCGCCGTGGACGGTCGGGTCGGAGACGGCGAGGCCGAAGTTGCTCTCGAGGCCCACGCCCTTGGAGAAATCGAGCGGGTTCCCGCGGAGGTCGCTCACCGCGCAGCCGCACTCAGTGGCGACGATGGCACCCGCGGCGTGGTCCCAGATGCGCTCGATGTAGCGGCCTTTGGTGGGGTCCTTGGGCGGACGCGGGAGGCGCAGGTACACGTCCGATTGCCCGCGGGCGACGACGGCGTACTTGGCCTGCGAATCCAGGCGCACCCCGGTGTGCTCGCCCTCGAAGCCCATGCCGGCGACGATGGCGGCGTGCTTCTCGTGGGCGCTGTGGGACTTCTCGACGGACTCGCACAGGCGGATCTGCGACGAGGTGTCGCGCTCGAGGCGGTGGATTTTTTCCATCGTCTGGGCGCCCGAGGGATCGTCCGCGGGGCCGGCGAAGGCGCCGTCGCCCGCGAGCGCGAGAAAGAGTGTGCCCGCGGTGTCGGGGGTGTCGAGCGGTTCGGATTGGTCCATCGGGAGATTCGGGCAGCCGACGGCCCCGATGACGGGGGCGGCGCCCTCGATCCACGCGAGGCTGACGGCGTACTGCTGGCCCCGGAGGAAGCCCTTGGTGCCGTCGATGGGGTCGCAGGTCCAGAAGCCGTGGAGGCCGTCGACCTTCGGGTCGGCGTTGCCGAGATCGATGGCGTCGAGCATCGATTCGAGGGTCGCCTCGGGCCAGACGAGCCGGACCGCTCCGAGCACGGTGTTCGGGAAGGTGGGGTTGCCGCCATCCAGCGCCTCGCGGAGGGCATCGGCGTCCTCTTCCGCGACGAGCGTGACGGCACCGAGGGCTTCACGGAGGCGGTGGGCGATCACCGCCTGGCTCGCGAAGTCGGCGACGGAGACGGGCGAGCGGTCGTCCTTGAGGAGCCGGGCAGTGTCCCCCGAGGCCTTCTGTACAGCCCGGCAAACAAGGCACGCCTGGGCGACGGCTCGCTTGGCGGCCTCTGTCCGTTGCACGATGGTGGAGGTCATTCGGCAGAGTGTACCGGGGAACTTTTTGTTGCGATTTGGTCAAATGGGACGTGACACGTTCGGGAAAACCCTGTAGTTTCCTCGGACTGCCCTTTCTATTCGGATAAAGATATCTGTAAATCCCATCAGGCTGAGGTGAACATGCCCTTCCGAGTCCTCCTTACCGGCGTCGCGACGGCGAGCCTGATGACCTCCGTTGCGTGGGGGTCTGATGCCCAAGACGGAGCGGTGACGGGGGCGGATGAGGTCAGGGCCATCGTTGCGGAGATGATGGCGGACGCCGAGCGTCGTTCGAGCCTGATGCAGACGGGCGGGAAGGTCAGCGCTGGACCGGGAGGCTTCGTCATTTCCTCCGATGACGACGCCTTCCGACTCCGCGTGGGCGGCTACACGCAATTCCGCTACCTCGCCAACTTCCGGGGTGACGAGGGCGGGACGGTCGACGACTTCGAGTCCGGGTTCACGCTCCAGCGGACGCGCCTTCTCTTCTCCGGGCGGGCCCACGACTCGATCGACTTCCTGCTGCTGCCCTTCGCGGGGCCCAACGGCACGTGGTCGATCATCGACGCCTGGGCGCGCTTCGAGCTCGCGGACAATTGGAAGCTACGCGTGGGTCAGTTCAAGCTGCCCTTCTGGCGGGAGTGGCTGATCTCGGAGCGGTTCAACTTCGCGGTGGAGCGCTCGGAATTGACGGCCGTCTACGCCTCGATCTACTCGCAAGGGGTGCAGCTGGAGTATCAGGACGATGCGCTGCGGGTGCACGCCGCCTTCTCCGACGGCATCCGCGCCTTCAACAGCGACTTCACCTCGCCCGCGGAGTCGGACTACGCCTTCACCGCCCGCGCGGATCTGCTGCTCGATGGGGAGTGGGGGATGTTCGCCGACAACACAGCGCTCGGCGAGACGCAGCAGGGCGTGCTCCTCGGTTTCGGTGCGCACTACCAGGGCGAGACCGAGAGCCTGCGCGGCGTCGAGATCGACCGCGAGTTTCAGGTGACGGCGGACCTGTCGTACCAGAACACGGACTTCAGCGCCATGGTCGCGGGGGTGGCCCGGTGGCTCGACGCCGCGAACGCGCCGACCGAGGAGTCCTTCGGGTTCCTGGCGCAGGCGGGGTACTTCCTGACCGACAAGACCGAGGTGATCGCGCAGTACGAGGTGCTGATCCCGGACGCTGACGCGATCGGTGACGACCCGTTCAACGCGGTGACGGTCGGCGTGAACCACTATTTCCGCGGTCACGCGCTCAAGCTGACGGCGGACGTCATCTACTTCATCGACGACACGGACGGCACGACCATCGTCGGCTTCGGGCGCGACGACGCCACGGGCCTCTTCCCGACCGCGGAGACCGGTGAGTTCACCATCCGCCTGCAGCTCCAGTTCGTCTTCTGATCGCGAAAGGAACCATCGTGAACGATCACGACACCGAGCAGACGCCGACGTCGCCGCCCGAGGGGGCGCAGCAGACTCCCGAGATCGACGAGGCGCACGAACGCCACGACTACTGGCAGACCAACATCCGCTACCTGCTGATCCTGCTGGCGGTGTGGTTCGCGGTCTCGTACGGCGCGGGGATCCTGTTCGTCGACCAGCTGAACAAGATCACGCTGCCTGGCTCGAGCTTCAAGCTCGGGTTCTGGTTCGCCCAGCAGGGCTCGATCTACTGCTTCGTGATCCTCATCGCGATCTACGTGGTGCTGATGAACAAACTCGACAAGCGTTTCCACGTCCAGGAAGACTGAGGTACCGCCATGACCGTCCAAGCCTGGACCTTCATCATCGTCGGGGCGACGTTCGCCCTGTACATCGGGATCGCCATCTGGGCGCGCGCGGGCTCTACGAAGGAGTTCTACGTCGCCTCGGGCGGTGTGCCGCCTCTTGCTAACGGCATGGCGACGGGCGCCGACTGGATGTCCGCCGCGGCGTTCCTCGGGATGGCGGGCGCGATCTCGTTCCTGGGGTACGACGGGTCGGTGTACCTGATGGGGTGGACGGGCGGCTA
>ERZ1740067.2037-NODE-2037-length-12855-cov-7.608125_pt1 | contig 12855 bp, 11 predicted proteins | sample MGYA00581736_ERZ1740067 | MGnify/ENA primary metagenome ERZ1740067 (study PRJEB43018, sample SAMN04849236) | marine metagenome | isolation source: floating plastic debris | place: Pacific Ocean | collected 2008-08-27 | study: EMG produced TPA metagenomics... | reverse complement strand
GACAACGACTTCTGGGCGATCTCGTTCGACGGTGAAATCGGCGCATTCGCATTCTCGATCCTCGTCGGCGACAGCGACAGCAACGACGAAACCATGTACGGCTTTTCGGTCAAGTACGACGTCACGGACGACACCGAAATCCGCTTTGTCTTCTCCGACTCCGGCCTCGACGCCGAAGACGAAGTTGTCGCAATCGGCTTCCGTCACGGTCTGGGCGGCGGCGTGTCGCTGCGCGGCGGTGTCGGTCAGGACACCGGCGGGAACACTCAGGCCGACCTGGGTGTGATCTTCAACTTTTGATCCCATCTCTATCTGAATGCGGGGCGCGCCATCGGGTGCGCCCCTTTTCTTTTGCCGCCACGCTATATTTTTACCGTGTCACATGACGACGGAACGCTGCCCATGTCCCTCACCGACATCACCACCCGCATCCACCAGGCCGAGGGCAAGGCGGGCCGCCCGAATGGTTCCGTTCACCTGATTGCCGTCAGCAAGGTGCAGCCCAATGAACGCGTCGCCGCGGTGCTGGACGCAGGCCACCGCTGCTTTGGCGAGAACCGCGTGCAAGAGGCGGCAGGCAAGTGGCCGGAGTTTCGCACACACTACGACGATATCGACCTGCACCTCATCGGCCCGCTGCAAACCAACAAGGCCCGGCAGGCGATGGAGCTGTTTCAGGCCATCCATTCGGTCGACCGCCCGAAGCTGGCCAACACCCTCGCCCGCATCGCGCAAGAGAGCGGCGCGTGCCCCGACCTCTTCATTCAGGTCAACACCGGGGAAGAGGATCAAAAGGCTGGCGTGCTGCCCGCAGACACTGACGCGTTCGTGGACCGCTGTCGCGACCTCGATCTGCCAATCCGTGGCCTTATGTGCATCCCGCCCGTGGACGAGGAACCCAGCTTGCATTTTGCCCTGCTCGCCAAGCTCGCCGCGCGCAACGGCCTCGACCAGCTCTCGATGGGGATGAGCGCGGATTTCGAAAGCGCCATCGCCCTCGGTGCGACCCATGTCCGTGTCGGATCGGCCATCTTTGGCGCACGCGTCAAACCGGACTGACGCCCGCCCGTCTTTGTCCTGAAAAATCCTCCCCGAAGGGCCGATTTGCCATTGGGCCGTCCGTCAGGGCACGATCAACCGCGTCTCGAACCCGATGCGCGGCGCGATCCAGCGCAGATGTACCGGATCCAGCGCAACGCAACCTTCGGTCGGGTACCCGGGTTGCCGCCAGCGATGGATAAAGATTGCCGACCCCCGCCCCGGCACAGCATAGGGCCAGTTCCAATCCGTCAGCAACACCAGATCATAGAGCGGATCGGCCCGCCGCAACACCTCGTGCGAGGCGGCATAGGGCGCGCGGACCATATGGTTGTAGTCGTCATCCCCAGGGTCGTCCGACCACAGATCGCCCGGACGGATCGGCACCGCCCAGTTTGCCGGCGGCGCCATACGGTCAGGTCTGTAAAGCATGCCGACCAGGCGGTGCACTCCGCGTGGTGTGGCCCCGTCGCCCTCGGCCTTGCGGGCGCTCAGCCCGCCCTTGCCGATAGCGCAGGGAAAGTACCGTCCGCGAAAGCGCAGCCCGCGCGGGCTCAGCACCAGATCGTTCGGGGTCACAGCAGATGCCCGGACTTCGCCGCCTTCGTCGCCAGATAGGCCTGGTTGTGCTGCGTCTCGCCCACCTTCAGCGGCACCCGCTCGGCCACGGCGATGCCGCTGGCCTCCATCATTGCGACCTTGGCCGGGTTGTTCGTCATCAGCCGCACCGCTCGGAAGCCCAGCGATGTCAGGATGTCCGAACCCAGCCGGAAATCGCGCTCATCATCCTCGAACCCGAGCCGGTGATTGGCTTCCACGGTGTCAAAGCCCTGATCCTGCAGCGCATAGGCCCGCATCTTGTTGGCCAGCCCGATGCCGCGCCCCTCCTGATTGAGGTATAGCAGCACGCCCGCGCCCTCTTCGCCCATCTGGCGCAGCGCTCCGCGCAGCTGTGGCCCGCAATCGCATTTCAGCGAGCCCATCAGATCGCCGGTAAAGCATGCCGAATGCAGCCGCGACAGCACGGGTTGTGATCGGTCTGGGCGGCCAATTTCGACGGCGTAGTGCTCTTCGCCGCCATCCTCGGGCCGGAACACGTGCAAACGGCCCGCTTCGGACACTTCGAGCGGCAGGCGCGCCTGCACCACCGGATGCAACGGGCTACGCCCCGCCAGATGGCCCTGCGCCGCCGCCAGATCAACGACCGTGAGGCCCAGCCCGGACACCGCCGCGATGTCGACTGTCACGCAAAACGCCGCAGGCAGCAGTCGTGCCGCCTTGCACAGCTGGATCGCCGCGCGGTGCCCGCTTGCATCACCGTCGCGGGCGGTCATCAACGGCCCCTTCATTGGCGTGGCAAGATCATCCTTGGGGTCCGCCAGCGCCTGCAGCGTCGCCAGTCCCATCTCCGCCCCGACCTCGATGCGCGCCAGATCACCGTCATAGGCCCGCGCCTTCAGGGTCTCCGCCCGCCAGGTCGTGATGGCCAGCACCGGATCGTGCCCCAGCGCCCGCATCCTATCCAGGCGCGCGGGCGACAGCGTCTCTGCCGCGACCACCAGCACCGGCGCTGATCCGGCAATGACCACAGGCACACCCATCCGCAGGTCGCTGCGCGCCCGTGCCAACGTCTCGATGATGTCCGGCCCCAGCGCCATGTTGCAGTCCTATGTTACAATGTCGCCACCGCGCGCGCCTCCACATAAGCAAATCACAGCCGAATTGAAACAATTGACGCCAAGGCGACACATGGGCGTGAGAGCCTTTGTGTAAATCTTGCTGAAACGCACCGTCCCACACATGTATTATCGCAAGCAGAACGGAGGTTTAGACCCATGGCCCAACTGAAGAAGATCTTGCTTGTCGACGATGACGAAGACCTGCGCGAAGCGTTGAGCGAGCAACTGATCATGACCGAAGACTTCGACGTCTTCGAGGCGGCCAACGGTCAGGATGCCCTCGTCCGCGCCAAGGAAGCGATCTATGATCTCGTCATCCTAGACGTGGGTCTGCCGGATACGGATGGGCGCGAGCTGTGCCGGGTCATGCGCAAACAGGGCGTCAAATCGCCGATCCTCATGCTGACCGGCCATGACACCGACGCTGACACGATTCTGGGCCTGGATGCCGGTGCCAATGACTACGTCACCAAACCGTTCAAGTTCCCCGTGCTGCTCGCCCGGATCCGCGCCCAACTGCGCCAGCACGAACAATCCGAGGACGCGGTGTTCACTCTCGGGCCTTACACGTTCAAGCCGAGCGTCAAGATGCTGGTCACCGAAGATGATCGCAAGATCCGCCTGACCGAGAAAGAGACGAACATCCTCAAGTTCCTCTACCGCTCGACCGATGGTGTGGTGGCGCGCGATGTGCTCTTGCACGAGGTCTGGGGCTACAACGCTGGTGTGACCACCCACACGCTTGAGACGCACATCTACCGCCTACGCCAGAAAATCGAACCGGATCCGTCCAATGCCCGCCTTCTTGTGACCGAATCCGGCGGCTACCGTCTGGTGTCGTGATCCCTTTGATCTGGGTCAAGGTCGCCTTGATTCCGGTCAGCTAGAGATTAGCTGATGCTGCACATGGCCAGCGGTCCTTCGGGGTCAAGCCATGTACCTCCCTGTTGGACTTGCCCGGGCCTCGTGCCCGGGTTTTTTTGGTCCGGGCTTGATCCCATTGCCGCTACGCGACGACATTTTTACGGGGCTTTGCCCCCGGCTTCGCCTCCCCCAGGATATTTTGGGACAAAGACGGGGGCTGTGGATTGGCTCTGGTGGCGCTTTCGCGGCGCCGGTAGGGTCGGGCGCAGGAAAACCCCGGAGTTGCCCCATGCCCTTCACCCTCGCCACCTGGAACATCAATTCTGTCCGTCTGCGCGAGCCCATCGTGCTGAAGCTGCTGGAGGAAGAGGGGCCCGACGTGCTCTGCCTGCAGGAATGTAAAAGCCCGGTGGACAAGATCCCGCGCGAAGGCTTTGCCGCGCTCGGTTATCCTCACATGGTGGCCCGCGGCGACAAGGGCTATAACGGTGTCGCGATCCTGTCGCGGACACCCATCGAAGAGGCGGGGGCGTATGATTTTGCCGGCCTTAACCACGCGCGGCACATCGCCGGGCGGCTGGAGAACGGGGTTGTGATCCACAACTTCTATGTGCCCGCGGGCGGCGATTTGCCGGACCGGGAGAAGAACGAGAAGTTCGGCCAGAAGCTCGACTACCTGACTGAGATGCGTGACCACTTCCACGCCGAGGCCCCGGCCAAGTCCATTTTGGTCGGTGATCTCAACATCGCCCCGCGCGAGGACGACGTCTGGAGCCACAAGCAGTTGTTGAAGGTGGTGAGCCACACGCCGGTGGAGGTTGCCGCACTTGGTGAGGCGCAGGATGCGGGCAAATGGGTGGATGTGACACGGCAGGACATTCCCGAGGGCCAGCTGTATAGCTGGTGGAGCTATCGTGCCAAGGATTGGGATGCGGCCGACAAGGGCCGCCGGTTGGACCACATCTGGGCGACACCCGACATCTCGAACGCGGCGCATTCGAGCCGCGTGTTGCGCGACGCGCGTGGCTGGGAAAAGCCCAGCGACCATGCCCCGGTGTTTGCGACGTTTGATGTCTAGGTAAGCCTGCCGGCGCGTTGCTGCGCGCGCAGTATTGCCGCGTCGTGTTCGAAATCTCAACGATTGCGAAAACCGCCTCTTTAGGTCTTCGATTTTCTGTGGGTGGCGGCCGCTCCCAGCGTGGGACGCCTCTCCCCCCCTTGGCAGCCCCTCCATTCCAATCCATATAACTCCCGAGAGGTGATGGAAGGATCAGGATCATGGATTTGGGATTGTCTGCCGGGCCGGATGCGGCTGATCTGATCAAGGATGGGTCCGAGGCGACCTTTATGGCCGATGTGGTCGAGATGTCTCAGACCACCCCCGTCATCGTTGATTTCTGGGCGCCATGGTGTGGGCCCTGCAAGACCTTGGGGCCGCTGCTCGAAGAGGCCGTCAAGGCCGCCAAGGGCGCGGTCAAGATGGTCAAGATCAACGTGGACGAGGCGCAGATGATCGCCTCCCAGCTGCGGATCCAGTCGATCCCGACGGTCTATGCGTTTTGGCAGGGTCAGCCTGTGGACGGGTTCCAGGGGGCCGTGCCAGGCTCGGAGATCACCGCCTTTGTGGATCGGGTGATCCAGGCGGCGGGCGGCGAGGCGCCAAGCGACAGTCTGAACGATGCCGTGGCCGCCGCCGAAGAAATGCTGGCCGAAGGGGCCGCTGTCGATGCCGCCCAGACCTTTGCCGCGATCCTCGGGGAAGAGCCGAACCACGCGGGGGCCTACGGTGGGCTGGTGCGCGCGCACATCGCGATGGACGACCTGGAGCAGGCCGAGGCGATCCTGAACGGCGCACCCGCCGAGATCTCCGAAAGCCCCGAGCTCGAGGCTGCGCACGCACAGCTGCAACTGGCCAAGCAAGCCGCCGATGCGGGTCCCGTGGCCGAGCTGCGCGCCGCGGTCGAGGCGAACCCCGACGACATGCAGGCCAGATTTGACCTTGCGCAAGCCCTTCATGCCAGCGGAGATGCCGAAGCGGCCGTGGACGCGCTGCTGGATCTCTTCAGGCGGGATCGGGAGTGGAACGAGGGCGCGGCCAAGACCCAGCTCTTTACGATTTTCGATGCGCTCAAGCCCAATGATCCGATTGTGTTGAACGGGCGGCGGCGCCTCAGCTCGATGATATTTGCCTGATGGGCCACACGGGCTAGCTGACCTGACATGATCAAAGTGGCGGACCTTCCGGGGACGATCCCCGTGTTTCCTTTGCCGGGTGCGCTGTTGCTGCCCCGTGCGCGACTCCCGCTGCATCTGTTCGAGCCGCGGTACCTGCAGATGTTCGACGATGCGCTGAAAACGCCCGGCCGATTGATCGGCATGGTGCAGCCAAACGAGGTCGAAGGGCGCAAGGGCAACGGATTGCACACCATCGGGTGCGCGGGCCGCATCACGCAGTTTTCCGAGACCGAAGACAATCGTTATCTGATCACGCTGTCGGGCATTTCGCGGTTCCGCGTCGTGTCTGAAATCGAGGGGTTCACGCCGTACCGCCGTTGCGAGGTCAACTGGGACGGGTTCGACCGTGACCGAGGCCGGACCGAGGCGGACCCAAGCTTTGACCGCGAGCACTTCCTCGATACGCTGGGGCGCTATTTCGATGCTCGGTCACTGTCGGCGGATTGGGAAACGCTCAAAGAAGCGGATGATGAGCTGCTGATCAACTCGCTGTCGATGATGCTGGACTTTGACGCCGAGGACAAACAGGCGCTGCTCGAAGCGCCGTCGCTCAGCACACGTCGCGAGACGTTGATCACGCTGATCGAGTTCGATCTGCGCGGTGGCGAAGGTGAGATGATGCAATGAGCGTCAGCACCGTGGACCGTCGTGTGCTGGAGGCGCTGATCTGCCCGGAAACCCATGGGACGCTGCGGTATGACGCGGATGCGCACGAGTTGATCTCGGAAGGGGCCGGGGTCGCTTATCCGATCCGAAACGGCATCCCGGTCATGCTGGTGGATGAGGCGCGGTCGCTGGACGACACACCCTAGAGCGCTTGGCCCTTCATCAGACGCGGGAGGTCGCCCGTCAGCCCAGCCGCCTCGCGGATGAAGCTGCGGCGGAGACTGGGTAGAGCGTTGACCACGCCCATACCGAGATCGCGCACAGTGCGGACCATCGTATTATCATTCGAGAACAAGCGGTTGAAGCTGTCGGTCGCCATCGCAAGTGCGGTGTTGTCGAAACGCCGCCACGCTTCGTAACGGGCGAGGACCTGGGCGCTGCCGATATCTTCGCCCCGGCGCGTGGCATCCGTCAGCACTTCGGCCAACGCTGCGATGTCTCGCATGCCTGCGTTCAGTCCCTGTCCCGCGATGGGGTGCACGCCGTGGGCGGCGTCGGCAATCAGGGCGACGCGGTCCGCGACCAGGCTTTGTGCGAGCGACAGCGTGAGCGGGTAGGTATACCGCTGGCCTTTCAGGCCGATCTCGCCCAGGAAACCGCCGAACCGGGGGCGCAGCATGGTGAGGTAGTCACCATCGGCAAGCGCATGGAACGCGGCGGCGTTCTGCGCCGTCTCGCTCCAGACGATTGAGCTGACGTTGCCGGGCAGGGGCAAAATGGCAAGGGGCCCGGGCGGCATGAAGAACTGGTGGGCGATACCGTGATGCGGATGCTCATGCTCGATCGCGCAGACAAGCGCGGTCTGGCCATAGCTCCAGCCTGTGCGTTTGATGCCCGCACGGTCGGCCGTGCCACTGCCCCGCCCGTCCGCGCCGATCAGAAGGGCCCCTTGCGCCCTATCGCCATTGTCCAGCGTCACGGTGACATGTCCCGGCCCCGCCTCTTGGTGAATGACGGAGCGGCCCGACAGATGGGTGATGGCGTCATTGTCCTCGATCGCGTCGAGCAGGGCGCGCCGGAGATAGCGATCCTGCACCATGTGGCCCATCGGGCCTTCCTCGATCTCGGCATGGTCGAAATGCATGAAGAACGGCGAGGGCCCTTGGCCCGCGCGCCCGTCGGACACTTTGATCTCGAGGATCGGCTGGGCGTTTTCTTGCAGCTGGTCCCACAGACCAAGACCGGATAACAGGCGGCAGGAGGTGAGCGCCACCGCATAACTGCGCCCATCGAACGCCGCGTTGCGCCGCACCTTTTCAGGGCGCGCGTCGATCACGGTCACACGGTGCCCCGATTGGGCCATAGCGAGCGACAGAAGCGGGCCGGCAAGCCCGCCACCGGTGATCAGGATATCGCTGCGGTGCGTCATTCCGGGCAATATGGCTGTGGCCTTGGGATTGTCCATGCGATGCGACGTCGCTACCGTCGCCGACAGGCGAGGTGGAGGGCGAGATGTTTGACAAGACGGCGGCGGAGTTGGGCCGCGCCATCGGCGCGGGGGACATAGACCCGCTGGAGCTGACCGAACTCTATCTCGAAAGGATCGATGGGCACGATCTGCGCGATCGGGTCTATGCGCGACTGACACGCGAGCGGGCATTGGCAGAGGCGGAAGCCGCGTCGCGACGCGCCAAAGCGGGCCGGCGTCTGTCGCCGCTCGACGGTGTACCGATCAGCTGGAAGGACCTGTTCGACACAAGCGGCGACGGGACGGAGGCAGGGTCGAACCTGCTCAAGGGGCGCGTGCCGGATCGGGACGCCGTGGTGCTGGCCAATGCGACCGCGCAGGGCCTGATCTGTCTGGGCAAGACGCATATGAGCGAGCTGGCGTTTTCGGGGTTGGGCTATAACCCGGCGACCGGAACGCCACCCTGTGTGAACGACGCCGAGGCTGTGCCTGGCGGGTCATCTTCCGGCGCTGCGGCATCGGTGGCCTTTGGCTTGGCACCGGCAGCCATCGGGTCGGACACGGGCGGGTCGGTGCGGATCCCATCGGCGTGGAACGATCTGGTTGGGTTGAAAACGACCGCCGGGCGGCTGTCGCTGGAAGGCTGTGTGCCGTTGAGCCTTAAATTCGACACCGTGGGCCCACTCACGAGGTCGGTGGAGGACGCCGCACTGCTTTTCGCTGCGATGGCAGGCGCGGCCGCGCCGGATTTGCGGGGCGTGTCGCTGCAAGGCGTGCGCCTTGCGGCGCTGCAGACGATTGTGCTGGATGATATCCGCGATGCACCCTTGGCGGCATATCAGAGCGCGGTGGAGCGGTTCGAGGCGGCGGGCGCGGTCGTCCTACCACTGGATGTGCCTGAATTGGCGGAGGTTTTCGGCTTGTCCGGCCCGCTTTTGACGGGCGAGGCCTATGGCCTGTGGCGCGATGTGATCGAGGCCAACCCCGAGGCGATGTTTGCGCAGATCCTGGAGCGGTTCCGCGCGGGCGCAGATGTGAGCGCGCCGGAATACCATGCCGGTTGGGCCAGGCTGGAGGCCGCGCGGGCGGCGTGGGACGCAGCGGTGACACCGTTCGATGCGGTGATTGCGCCGACGGCGCCGATCCTGCCACCCAATCTGGAGCGGTTGAACGCAGACGGCGATTACTACAAGACGGAAAACCTGATGGCGCTGCGCAACACGCGGGTCGGGAACCTGATGGGGCTTTGTGCGCTGACCTTGCCCACGGGCACACCAAGCTGTGGCGTGTCGTTGTTGGGCAAACCGGGGTGTGAGGCTGCACTTTTGCGGTTGGGATCCGCTGCAGAAGCGGTGCTTGGCTGATCCAAAGGACGCTGCGCGACGCTACTCATTTTTATGAATGGGGGCTCTGCCCCCAAACCCCCGCCCAAATTTTAGAAGAGAAGAAGAAGCGGGTTGGCGGAATTTTAACCAAGCAGCGGTTTGGTTTGGTTTTTATGGGCGCCGGAGTTACGCTTGGGTTAATCTGGCGGAAACGGGGCATCCATGATCCCGAGACCGAGGCAGTTTCATGAAGTTTCCCGAGCGGTTTTCGAACCTTCCGGCTTACGCATTCCCGCGTCTGCGCGCGCTGCTGGATCATCATGCGCCCGGTGGCGACGTGGTGCATATGACCATTGGTGAGCCGAAACATGCCTTTCCAGCATGGGTGACGGATGTGATCACGGAGCATGCGGCCGGGTTCAACAATTATCCGCCGAATGAAGGGATCCCGGAACTGCGGTCGGCATTTTGCGACTGGCTGGCGCGGCGTTACGGCGTGGACGTGGATGCCGATGCTCATGTCATGCCGCTGAACGGCACGCGCGAGGGGCTGTACAACGCCGGGATGGCGCTGTGTCCGGAGGAGAAAAACGGGCAGCGGCCCGTCGTGCTGATGCCGAACCCGTTTTATCAGGTGTATATGCTGGCCGCGATATCTGCGGGGGCGGAACCGGTATTGGTGCCAGCGACGGCCGAGACGGGACATTTGCCGGATTTTGCATCGGTGGATGCCGACCTGCTCAACCGGGCGGTGGCCTGCTACATGTGTTCGCCCGCGAACCCGCAAGGGGCGGTGGCAACCAGGGACTATTGGCAGGATCTGATTGCGCTTGCCGAACGCTACGATTTTCAGATCTTCGCCGACGAATGTTATTCCGAGATTTACCGCGACGTGCCCCCTGTCGGCGTGCTGGAGTGCATCGGGACCGCAGATCCTGAGCGTGTCGTGGCCTTTCATTCGCTGTCGAAACGGTCGAACCTGCCCGGGCTCCGCTCAGGCTTTGTCGTGGGCGGGCCGGGCACGATCCGAGAGGTCAAGCAGCTGCGTACCTATGCGGGCACGCCGCTGCCCTCGCCCTTGCAACATGCGGCGGCGGCCGTGTGGGCGGATGAAGCGCACGTCGTCGAGAACCGGGCGCAGTATCACCAGAAATATGACATGGCGGACGCGATCCTGGGCCACGTGCAGGGATATGTCGCGCCTGAGGCCGGGTTTTTTCTGTGGTTGCCGGTGGACGACGGCGAGGCTGCGGCCCTGGATCTGTGGCAACAGACAGGCGTGCGGGTGCTGCCCGGCGCATATCTCGCCCGCGAGATCGATGGGTTGAACCCTGGGCACACATATATCCGGGTGGCTCTGGTCGCCCCAATGGCAGACACCAAGCGCGGGCTCGAGGCCGTGCGCGACGTGATCTATGCCGCATAATAGACGAGGACGAGGCATGGCATTTCAAACGCGGCGTGACCCGCTTTTTGACCCGAACACCAGCATGGCGCTCGAGCGCCGGGGGCGTGAGCTTGTCGGGATCGGCCTGTGCGTGGCCGGGTTGCTGTGTGCCGCCCTCATGCTCAGCTATACCCCCACCGACCCGAGCTGGATGGCCGCGACGGACGCGCCTGTGCAGAACTGGCTGGGACGTCCGGGCGCATCCGTGGCAGCACCGCTGTTTCTGATCGGCGGTTGGGGCATGTTTGCCTTTGCCTTGGTGCTGATGGTGTGGGGTGTCCGCTTTGCCCTGCATTGGGGTCAGGATCGCGCGCTGGAGCGGTTGATCTTTGCCCCGATTTTTGTGGCCTTTGCATCCGTCTATGCCTCGACCGTGCAGCCGGGTGCGGAATGGGTGACAACCCATGCCTTTGGCCTGGGCGGTCGTGGTGGTGACACCGTGCTGGCGATGATGCTGGCAGTGCTGCCGCTCGGCTCGAGCTTTGCGGTCAAGCTGATGTCGCTGTTGATGGCCATTGGCGTCGTGGTTTTTGGGGCCGTTGTGCTGGGTTTTACGCGTGTCGAACTCACCCGGTTGGGTCGGTTCCTGTTGGTGGGTCTCGTCGTGACCTATGCAGCCATCATGACGGCGGTGACGCGTGGTGCGTCGGGCACAGCACAGGTGGCGCGCACGCTGCAGGAGCGGCAGGCGCTGCGCCGTGCCGAACGCGCGGCTGCCGCCGCCGAGACGGAGGCTTACGCCCATTCCATTCCCGCCATGCCCGATGTCCTGGACGCCGCTGAGGACGCGCCGGAAAGGCCCGGCCTGCTGGCCCGCATGCCCACACTGATCAAACGTGCCGAAACGGTGTCCGACGCCATGCCTGAGCCGGAGTTGGTCGAGGCGCCCCAAGCCCCAGACATGCAAGCGCCCAGCGATGAACGGATCAGCGCCAAGATCACGGATGTGATCAAGGCCCGCGTGCGGTCCAATCCGGCCGTCCGGATCGCGGCTGTCGCCCCGCTGCCCACGGGCCGGGGCAGGGGCCCCGTGCCCCTGATCGCGGATACGGCCCCGCGCGTCGGGCTGCCGCCCGAACCGCCGTTGACCGCTGGCCCGGTGGTGGCAGCGCCCGAGCTGGTGCTGGAGGAAGACGACGATATGGCGCTTTTTGAAGCGCCTGAGCCCGTCATGCCTGAACCTACACCGCGCATTCCAACGCCCGAGCCGCGCAAGGTCGTGCAGCAACCGGTGCGCAAGCCGATGCAGCCCAGCACTCAAGCCAAGGCGGAAGCCCAGCCCAAGCTGCGGTTCGAGGACACGCATCCCGGTTTTGAGCTGCCGCCCTTGAACCTGCTCGAAAACCCCGTCGCGATCGAACGTCACCACCTGAGCGACGAAGCGCTCGAAGAAAACGCGCGCATGCTGGAAAACGTACTGGATGACTATGGTGTGAAAGGCGAGATTGTGTCGGTCCGTCCGGGCCCCGTGGTGACCATGTACGAGCTGGAACCGGCACCGGGCCTCAAGGCCAGCCGCGTGATTGGCCTCTCTGATGACATCGCCCGTTCGATGGCTGCGCTGTCGGCCCGTGTGTCCACCGTGCCCGGCCGCTCTGTGATTGGCATCGAATTGCCCAACGAGAACCGCGAAAAGGTCCTCTTGCGCGAGATCCTCGCCGCCCGCGACTTTGGCGACAGCACGATGAAGCTGCCGCTGGCGTTGGGCAAGGACATTGGCGGCGATGCGGTTGTGGCCAATCTGGCCAAGATGCCGCACCTGCTGATCGCGGGGACCACGGGCTCGGGCAAGTCGGTGGCGATCAACACCATGATCCTGTCGCTGCTTTATCGCCTCACGCCCGAGGAATGTCGCCTGATCATGATCGACCCCAAGATGCTGGAGCTGAGCGTCTATGACGGCATTCCGCACCTGCTCTCCCCCGTTGTGACCGACCCTAAGAAGGCGGTCGTGGCCCTGAAATGGGTCGTGGGCGAGATGGAGGAACGCTATCGCAAGATGTCCAAGATGGGCGTGCGCAACATCGACGGCTACAATGGCCGGGTCCGTGATGCGTTGGCCAAGGGCGAGATGTTCTCGCGTACCGTTCAGACCGGCTTTGACGATGACACCGGCGATCCGATCTTTGAGACCGAGGAATTCGCGCCCGAGGCGATGCCCTATATCGTCGTGATCGTGGACGAGATGGCCGA
>ERZ1740067.2035-NODE-2035-length-12855-cov-10.653750_pt1 | contig 12855 bp, 9 predicted proteins | sample MGYA00581736_ERZ1740067 | MGnify/ENA primary metagenome ERZ1740067 (study PRJEB43018, sample SAMN04849236) | marine metagenome | isolation source: floating plastic debris | place: Pacific Ocean | collected 2008-08-27 | study: EMG produced TPA metagenomics... | reverse complement strand
AAAATTGAAGGGTTTCTTTGGTATAAAATGGGGGTCTTAGATTCACGTCAAAAACGCTGAACTTAGATTTATCCAAAAGTTGCATCAAAGTATTTTTGGACACTTTATCCCTGCAAATTAGACTCCCGAATATCAGCGCATTGGATTCGGCCACAATTTCAAGCATTTGCTCAGATACAGGTATCTTATCCCAAGCACATGGATATATTATATCATAAGAAGCATTGCCATTTTCATTCAGTTCTACATTTACCAATCCTGTATCATATTCATGGTTGACTCCTATATGCGCTGTGGGCATATTTTGATCTTCCAAATATGTTTTTATATCCTTACCTGCGGGGTCTTTTCCGACTTGACTAATCATTTTTACCTCAATACCGAATGATTGTAGGCGTAAGGCCACATTTAAAGGGGCACCCCCTATTTTTTTGTGCGTAGGAAAAACGTCCCAAAGAACTTCCCCATAACAAACTGCTTTACTCATTGCAATCAAATTTTCGAAAAGACAAACCCATTCCGTTATTTATTTTCTTAGTTCCCTTTTCAAAATCTTACCTGTTGCGCTCATAGGTAATGAGGGACGGAACTCTATGATTCTAGGATATTTATACGCAGCTATTCTTTCCTTAGTCCATTGGACTAAATCACTTTCGGCCATATTTTCCCCTTCATGTAGGACAACACATGCCTTTATTTCTTCTCCCAAACGACTATCTTTTACTCCTACCACCGCGACAAGGGATACTTTTTCATGCTCTATGATTACTTCTTCCACTTCCCTTGGATATACATTTAGTCCCCCACGAATAATCATATCTTTGGTACGGTCCATAATATAGATATAGCCTTTCTCGTCCTGGGTTGCAACATCCCCTGAATGCATCCAACCACCTTTAAGGGCTTCTTTGGTTTCTTTTTGCTTTTTATAATAGCCTTTCATCACATTATGACCCCTGTAAAGTAATTGCCCTTTTTCTCCATGTTTAACAACTTGGCCAGTTTCATTTACCAACTGCACCTCAACTCCCCAAATAGGTGTTCCAATGGAGCCTGGTTTGCGCTTATTTCCGGGGTGGTTAAAAGTCACTACTGGAGAACCTTCTGACATTCCGTATCCTTCATAAATTTCAATTTCATATTTGGTTTCGAAATCCTGTAGAACTTGTACAGGTAAGGAAGTTCCTCCTGAAACACACAATCTTAGATTGCGTTTGACGATTTCAATGTTCAACTTATTGGAATCGTCTGGGTAATTTAGCAAGGCCCAATACATTGTGGGAACACCCGCAAAAATGGAAACTCCTGTAACCTGCATTGCTCGCAAAACATTGGACGGGTCAAACCTAGGAATGATCACATTGGTAATACCATGCATGATACTAGCATTCATCAAGCAAGTTTGTCCAAAAATGTGGAACATAGGTAGGACCGTTAGAGCAACATCCTCTTCTTTAAATTGAAAAAGAATCCTACTTATATTTGCATTCCAAGCCAAATTGGAATGTGTTAATTGAGCACCTTTGGGTCGACCTGTCGTTCCAGAAGTGTAAATAATTACAGCTGTATTTTCGGCACTGGTTTGTACCATTTCAAATTGACCGGATTGTTCGAAAACAAAATCAGCAAACGATATGCCCACATCAAAGGGATTCTTTCCGGTGCTACTTGAAGGGATTAAAATAATTTCCTTGCAAGTAGACACTCTTTTGAAACCTTCAACTCCGGCTTTGCCCATGGGAAGGGCATCATTACCCTCAAAACAGAAATAAAACTTTACATCGGCATCATCGAGATGATATTCCACTTCATCTTCTTTGAGCAATATGCTCAAAGGGACAACTACGCCCCCCGCTTTTAGTATGGCGTAATAAATTATGGGAAAGTAATGACTGTTGGGGCAACTCAGTCCCACATTATCTCCATTTTTAAGCCCACGTGCAATCAGTCCGTTTGCCACTTCATTAACATATAGGTCCAACTCCCTAAATGTAAGTTCCAAAGAACCACTAATTATAGCCTTTTTAGAAGGATATCTACGGGTGCTGTCTTCGAGTCCAATTGCAAGATTAAACATGGTATGGAGGTATTATTAGATTAAAAAAAATTATCATCATCGGTACTTATTCGTATGTATTTTGCCGTTAACAATCTAATCGATCAACTCATCGAAGGACTCTGCTACCTGAGCATTGGTAAAATTGCAATGCTCATTGCGGACCACATATTTTTGGCGAAACAAATGACCTGTCCCATTGATATGAGCAGCCCTTTCATAATAATCGTAATTGCTATTATTGGTAGGTAAAATCTAATCATATGCAGTATCCATAGCGATTACAGGGTCAGAAATCCTCCTGCTGGGGGTATTGTAACTTAGAAGGTATTCCAGTGCATCTGGATTGGACTTGTAACGACGAACATTTTTGTTCAATGTGTCATCTTTAAAACCAAAGCCGTAATAAATGGTTTGAAGGTTTCCTATTGGCAATCCTCCCTGCAAACCGACAGTTTCTTTGAAATAGGCCTGTCTTGAGTAAATCACATTGGCCAAAACTTCCTTTTTGATCTGAAAATGTTCAGTGAATCGTTCTATCATTGCTGTATTGTTGTTCACTTGCTCTTTCAGCGTGCCAAGCGATACCATATCCTCAGTGACCAATATTCCAGAATTGTCTCCGAAAAAATAGTCAAAGGTGACCAACATGTCCAACGATCTTTGAAAGGCACAGTATACCGGCGCCAAATAGCCACAAAGCGGCAGGGCGCCCTTATATTCGGCCGGAAATTGCTCAATTGTAGCTATGTTAATTATTCCACCCATGGAATGACCTGTAATGATAGTGAGTTTGGGCTTTCCATGTTTCTTTTCAAAAAAAGCGTAGTGGCCTCGGTGTCCTCAATCCCTTCTTTGATAACCAATCCTTTTGACCTGTAATCAGAAGCGGCAACAGCATAGCCCCTACTGGTGAAAATTTCATGGAACTCACCGTCTTCTTGCTCTTCAGTTGCCTCCGAATCCTGTTGTTCCCACATCTCCTCGCCATCTTCCGAACTGTATGCTTCAGTCTCTTCATATCCGTGGGCATACATCATGAGAGTTCCGTTCCAATCTTTTGGGATGATGATGGTGTAGCCAGCCCCATTGATCGTTCCTTCATCTATTATTTGTGCCTTGGAGATTGCTACTAAACCTAGTGAAGTAACTATTGCAAAAAATTTTCTCATTTGTTCATATTGGTTATAGTTTTACCCTAGTGTGCGTTTCGATAACCGGCCATCCTTCCTCCCAATTCAAGTTCCAAATGGCGGTAGAAGGTTTACCCAATTTTGTCCTGTCATAAAAATGATGAGAGAAATAGAAGCTACCATCAGTATGCCTATAAATCCCGGCATGACCGGGACCTACAAATCTATCATCCTCCAATATTTCGCCATTGGCATCCAAAAAAATGGTGCCATTTCCATCTACCAAATCATTTCCATCTTGATCCAAATAAGGTCCAGTGGGTGACGTCGAACGCCCAACTTTTATATTGTATGAACTATCTAACCCACTACAACAGACATCCCAATTCACGAACAAGTAATAGTATTCGTTATCTGGATGATTGTATACATAGGCGGCTTCGATATTGTTTTCATCCAACCCCCCACCATAATTGGCAATATTGGTGAATCGCTTATCATCTGGGCTCCATATTTTATCTTTTGGATTCGTTTTCAAAAGCCCAGTAACATCGTCCAATTCTGTAATATAAATCCCTTTAGCATGGGAGCCATATACCAACCAATGCTTTCCTTCCTTGTCTATGAACAGCGCGGGGTCTATACCAAAAGGTTGTTGCATATTTTCGGACTCCAATACATAATCGGCAGCAGGTGTAAAGGTGAAACCTTTTTCAGGAGAACCATGTAAATCAGCGAATCCAATTCTTGAATTATGGATTTCTTCATCGATTACCGAAGAATGGTAAATTCTGAATGCCCTAGGTTGATGTTCAAAAATTGAAGGGGCCCACAAACTTTTTTTTGTATACCACTTTGGTTGTCCAGAAATATACATGTTATCACCTTTTAATTCCCATTTTTCACTTCCCAACTTATAGGTTGACCATCGCACAGCACTTCCAAAAAGGACAAGATAATCTTCCATCTTTACTATATGTGTGGGATCGTGGGCACTTGAATATATCATTGCTCCATTTTTTGAATAACTGGTTTCTTGCCCTCCAAAAAAGTAGCCCCATCCGTGACTTCCAAAAAATCGTTTCATAGCGGTAAAATACCTATCCGCAATTACTTTGCCCCCTGCTTCATTATAGTGTACCTCATCTGCCATATATTCATCTTTCCAATCAGTTCCCATAGTTACCGGAATAACCCTTGAAGTAGTTATAGGTTGGGTCCAGCCTTCTACAGGTTCATTCTGATTTTTGGCAACAACTAAAATACCTTCATTAAATTCATCAATTGTTGCGGCAAGTTCAGGGGTCATAAAATCGGAACGACCAGGGGCTATTTGTTCTAGAAAAATGATTACATTTTCATTGACGCTCTGCAAAACATCAATAATCTTGTTGATATTTTCAAGTGTTTGGGATACGGTATTCACCTCATCTACCAAATCGTTACCGCCAATTCCTAAAAGCACTATGTCCCCTACATTTCCTCCTTTTGCCAATCGCTGGGCAATTTCTAGGGTATAATCTGTTGTTGCACCACCTGTTCCTTCGTGGTCAAGGTCAAATGGCAATCCTTTAAAATCTTCAAAAGTGCCATCATCCTCAATAGAACCAATAAAGTCAAAATCTTGTATCCCAGCGGAGACAAGGTTTTTCCATAGCTCATATCGGTAGCTCTCAAATGTTGGTCTTCCTCCTTCTACTCTGGAATCTCCTAACGTCAAAATTTGGATTTCACTATTGGAGGTAAGTGTAATCGGGTCTTTACTTTTGCAGCTTACGGAAAGTAGGCCTAAAAATATTAAGGTATATGGAAAAAATCCATGTTTGATTGTAGATTTGGGTTTGATATTATTTTTCATTGTTTTTTTTGAGTTTGATTAAGATTGCAATACCTATTAACGAAGAATAACCTATCTAATCATAATTCGATTTATCACAACTAACAAATATGATAATGAGAATGGATAGAAGAAGAAATTTTTATTTCTTGATACTAATTTTACCTTAGACTTATTTTACCTGATAGCATGTATTCAGTTCATTCAATCTTTAATTATGTGCGCTCTTACTTTTAATTTATCAATATTTACAGGCACTTCAGATTTAAGCTCGATAGATTCAGGCTCAATTGCTTTTTCAGTCTTTAAGGGTCCGTACATTTCACTGCTATTCTGATATTTCAAATGACTAACATCAAAAAGTAAACGGATATTCAAACTTGTATCTATAATTTTAGCATATTCAATTTCCAAATCCCCAATCATAATCATTTGTTGAGATAAATCGAATTTTGATTTTTCTTCCATTTGTGCCAAATAAAATATTAGCTATGAAATTTCAGGAAAGGCTTACTTCCATATCGACTTTAGTTCATAAATATCAAGTATTTTAAATTGTAAATCTGTACCATTGTCCAGCCAAAATTCTAAACCTTTCCTATCAACGTTAAGATTCCTGGGAAGCACCATCGTGAAACGACCCTCATCTACAAATACTTCAATACTCGTTCTATCTACAATTATTTCATATTTTATTTTTTTAGATCCACGTTGAGGGAGGTATTTGCTGGTAAATGCCTCCTCGTTAAAAGAAAACCTATTGTCACGAATAGAATAGCTGATTCTGTCGTCACCTATCCGAAGACCGTAGTTCATCGTATTTATATTTTCAACTTCAAATTTTAGGTGGAGTAGTTCACCCTTAATATCTTTCAACACAATATTGGCTTCTTCAAAAGATAAATTATTGAAATTATATGCTTTTGAATGCAAACTTGATATTTCATCGATAGGCTCATTGAACATTCTGACTCCTTCCTCGGTATTCCTTAGTGTAAGCACTGTTGGAAAAGTCATCATCATATTGAAAGGCATGCCTTCAGTTTCAATCGTTCCCCATCCTATTTGAATTTGCCTACCATCAGAGTCGGGAATATTTTCAAAGGTTTGGGCAGCAAAAAATTCACCATCTATGTAGGTAAATGGGCCTTCTTCGATTGTAAAATTCTTACCGTCAAAATCACCTATCACATAATCTCCACCTGCATCATAAACTACCCATTTCATAATATCTTTATTACCATCAACAGGCAGTTGAAATAGTTCAGGACATTCCCAGAAACTCTCAAAATAACTTTCATGGTTCCATTCCTTTAGATTATCTGAAGTGAAAATGGATAAACCAATTTTTTCGAAGATTATCATCACCCATTTTTGTGTGGCTTTATGCCAAAAAACGTTTGGGTCACGATCGTTCCAAGAATTTAATTCCTCGCGCCTAAGCCCGATTACAGGATTGCCCTCATATTTTTTCCAGGTTCTGCCATTATCGTTTGAGTAAGCCAGGCTTTGACGTTCCTTAGCTTCAAACCCCTCCTTTTCCTGCTTTTCGTTGGGAATAAAGGTTGATGTATATATTGCAACCATCACATCATTGTCTCCACTTTTGAACCCGGAAGTGTTATTGTAATCGATCAAAGCACTACCTGAAAAGGCGACTCCCGTCTTATCAGGATATAATGCTTCTGGAAGTTGCTCCCAATGGAGTAAGTCCTTACTTATCGCATGACCCCAATGCATATTACCCCACACAATACCATAAGGATTATGTTGATAAAAAAGATGATATTCTCCATCATAATAAACTAATCCATTAGGATCATTAAGCCATCCCCGCATAGAGGAGAAATGAAGCTGTGGCCTAAATTTTTCATTATATACATTTTCTAGATAGATTCTGTCATCTGATTGGTAGACCAAATTGAGTCCCTTATTTTCTTTGCCTGTGTGGGTTCTTAATTTAGCTTTTTCTTCTTTGAATTGTCTAATATCCAGAAATACCCAAAAGTCTGGTTCAGAATCCGCTAGAAATATATCAAACTCCCTAGCCACTTCGCCATCAATAATTAGCTCTAAGCGTATGTAGTCGTCCTCTTCAAAGGATACTGGAAAATGCAGATAATCATTTATCAGCTGGAGATTAATTGAATTTTGAGCCCAAATGGATGAGGATAAACTGAGTAGTGGAATAATCAAAAGAATTGTACATCTCATTTTTATATTATTATTGGGTTTTTAATACTGTTGCAAGTACCTCATAATATCGGCTGGCTATGAATTCTGCACCTGCTTGATTATAGTGTACTTCATCTGCTAATAGATTATCTCTAAAGCCAGTATGCATATCAACTGCAAGAACTTTTGATGATAGAGTGGTTTGTTCCGTGGCTATTATTTTCACTTCCTGCTGAATTTTATTGAAATCTTGTCTCATTTTAGTAGACATAAAACTTGATTTACCTGGAGCGAGCTCTTCAATAATGATTATTACGTCAGGATTTCTTGACTGAAATGAATCTATTATCTTATTGATGTTTGAAATCGTTTCATCATAGGAAGCCAAACCGTTCAAAATGTCATTACCACCGGGTGAACTGAATAATACTATATCAGGAATGCCGACAGCATCTAACCAGTCATCAACACCCTCCAAGATTTCTCCTGAAGTCCAGCCACCTCTTCCTTCATGATCTACATCAAAATTATACCCACTAAAAGATGGATAATTGGCTGCATCGGTCTGGCTACCTATAAAGTCAAAATTCCATTCATTCTCTAGCAGATCTTTCCAGAGCTCATACCTGTAACTTTCAAACTCAGGCCTTGCCCCCTCTACCCTTGATGCACCAAGTGGCATAATTATGTTAATGGAGTCACTTGGTGGTTTTGCTGTCACCAACTCTTTGCTGCATGAACAAGATACTACGGAGCACATACCACCTAGGATGAAGACTTTTAATACAGTTCGCTTTATATTTAACATTTAAAATGATTTTATCTCGAAAGCATCTAAACCTACCTTTGTACCGCGGTCACCTACATTTATAAACTCAATGGTTAATGATTCTACATGATTGGACTCAATGATCTCCTCATCCAGTTCTATTTGTAAAGGCTGCCAAATAGTTGGCCACCCATCGAACCAATATATCATTCTAATCCCCATGTAATCCATTTCTTCAACATCAGAGGGCCGCCTATAATCATATCCTAAGAAATGCTGGCCATTTTCCTCCCAGATATGTGGATGTCCAGGTACCATCCTGCTGCCCTCGTCCCCAAGCAACATCGTGTTGCCAAAAGTGCTTCTCTCCAAATCAAATGCCATTAATTCGATTCCTTCTTTATCATAAAAAGGACCCTGAGGACTGTTTCCCCTGCCCATCCTAATTGTATAGTTAGTGCCTAGGTCACCGTAGGATCCGAAAAAGTACCAATGACCATTATTCTTGTAAAGTGCAGCCCCCTCCATCCAGCAAGATGACCAGTCATCACCACACCAACCAGACTTTGTTGCAGACCAAGTGGCTACCGGTACATGCATTTCCTCCGGATGTGTGTAGAATTCCGTTTCTTCCACTTCGGTCAGGAACAAACCTGTACGAGGATTCATCTCCGTTACATAGCATACACCACCCCCCCAGGACATCCAAAGTCTGTCAGTATCCGAATCATAATAGAGATGCGCATCCAGTACCCAGGGAAACTCCGATCCCGTATGTGACAGGATTGTCACTGGCTGCGTCCAATTGTAATCTGGTTTACCCTGGGCATCAGCCGCAGATAATAGAATGGAAGAATATGGCTCATCGGATACATCATCATAATCGGTACCGTACATTAACCGATTATAGGGTGTAATTATATTACCTACCGCAAATCCCAAACCCTGACCCTGTGCTTCATTGTATCCACTGCCTGTTATTAGTTGCCAGGGGTCGTGAATCGGATGTTGATCGATATTCTGATAAATATGCTCGTCTGCAAATTGATGTCGGTATGGACCGTCTATCCAGACGTTGGCTCCGTCATCATTAGGGATACTTTCAGCTACTCCATTGAGCGTAGGGACATCAACCTGCCAAACTTGGCTTGTTATTATCTCGTCACCATTTCTTATTATCATCCTCAGCTTGGTTGTACCATTGTTGCCCCGCTCATTCAAACTTCTCGCCCAAATATTGAACTTATAGGATTTTTCCGTATCCAAAGAAGTGATTGTCCGGGTCATGATGCCTTCGCTTTCTAATAAAGCAAAGCTTTTACCTTCGGGAGGGGCAAAGTAACCGTTTTCGGATATAATTACTCTTTCATTTGAATACCAATGACCAGGTATTGGCAACGTATTTGAGCTTTGCTCAAAGCCATCGTTTAATTCCAGCTGATTGCTTTCCAGACTATCGCCAAATTGGTCAGGCCCACATCTATTAAATAACCAGATTGAAGTAATAATATAGAAATTAAATTTATGCATAATTTAGACTCTACTTAACAAGCAACTATTACCAGATTTCAATTTTAATCGGCTCAACGGCGGTATATTCCAGCCAGATTACTCTGGTATTTGTACCATCTACATTCCGCACATCCCCTTGCCTCGATTTGATGAACAGGTCATCTATTTTGATGTTTGATTTTTTACTTTTAGGCCATTGATTAATCACAAATGCAAGGTTTACTACTGGCTGTTTTGGAGAAGCATTGATTCTGAAAATGATTTCATCTCCTTCCCTTTCCAATTTGTAGGCCCGTTGTGCCCGATCATATTTTCCTGTGGCTCCTGTTAGATCTATGATTTCCGGTGCACGCATCCATGACCTGGCCACGGGCACAACATCTTCTGGTCTTATGTCGAGCATTCCTTCCATTAAAAGCTTTTTATAAAATGGAGTTGACCCATCAAAATCCTCTTCATAAACACTCGGAGGAACATGTGTAAGGGAGCTATGGGCAGTACGATCTGGGTAAATTGCATACCTGCCATCTGATGGCATTTGAGAAACCGGCCAGTGGTTCCAGGTGGGAAATGCTGCATAGGATGTTAGCTCCCCGCTATATACATCCGACTCAGTAAAATCCCCGACCGTTATAGGTTTATATTCACCTGTATAATTGATGTATTGGATGCTTTGACCTGCTGGCTGGCTTAAGTCCTTTGGTGGACTACCAACCCAATCGTAGGTGGCCATTTCCCCATCCAAATTAAGCATTGTGAGCGCACCTTTTGTATTAATAATTTCTTCGGGGTGTTGGTCAGGCCCGAAAATAGCCATAGATTCCTGCCATTCATGATTTCGTTCACCATCTGTCCATAAGAGCATATCTTTAACTGCTATACCGTCCGGGTATATATAGAAATACCAATCACTCCAGTCACACCAACCGGTTTCATTATTGTAATTTGCCATTACACGATTGACATCAAGCAATGGATATCGCCAATGTATTACAACTCTTGCAGGTGTATTTTCAATAATTCTAGCATGATTTGTGAAAGCTTCTTTATCTGACATAGGTTCCATACAACCCTCTCCACCTGACTTATTCCATGTTTCATTGAATTCATTGCTATACCACTGTCCTTTTTCATTTGCCATCATAGGTATATAGCCTGTACCCCGCCAGAAGATAAATTTCGAGGGGTTCGCATCAAATTCTACCACAACATCCGGATGATCACCAAATCGCCAAAGATTATCCCAAACATCATAAAACTTTAAATGGGTATAATATGCGCCAAATTCTTTTCTATTCTCTCCAGCAGGTAGAATGCGTTTATCCATATCGACTTCTGCGATAGCATTAAAGTTGTCTTTGTAAGCATTGTATGTGGCACTTATTTGACTTTGGGATAAGGCCGTATCATAAATTTTTATTTCATCGATCAAACCGTCCAAAGAATAGGTATCTGAGAACGTGTTGTCCCTCACAGGCCTAATGGGTCTTCTATTTTTCCCTTTACCTATTCTTACATCCCTATCGGCCAGCTCGATTGGTGCTGCCTTGGTCACTTTTTTTGACCCAACTTGCTTTCCATTTACATATACTTTCATGTATCCCGTGTACCTGTCATAGGTGGCGGTTATGTGATACCATGTTCTTCTTTCTAAATGAAAATCCGTGGCCAATTGTTCCCATTTACCACCTGTACGAATTTTAAATGATGGATTGCCATATCCATCAAGGCCCAAAAAGTAACCTGTATCGTCTTCCTCTTGTAACACAAAATCGAATGCTTCGTCTTCATCTTCCAAGGATGCTTCAAATTGCTCTCTTCCTTCTTCACCGTGTAAAAAGGCTTCGCCTCCTTTCTTAGCAATAAGGATCTCGGGGTTATCGTCAGATTGTTGTACTATGGGCACAAAACTCCAAGGATATGCCCCTATGGCCACCCAGCTTTCCAAAGTAATAGCATCCACAGGTTTTGGTGCCTTATCCGCAGGAAGGCTGATCTCGGAAAAATAACCATCCAACTGTAATGCAGTACCAGAAACACCTTTCCTCCAAAGCGTTTTGTTTCCTTTTACTTCTGATGCTGTATTGCTAATGGTTTCACTGGCCATATCTCCCTTGGCTTCATCAAATTTCCACCAAGCAACAGGTTTTGTAGAAGGTTCTATAATAGGGGTTCCTGAGACAGCAATTACTTCTGAAGGATAAGCAATGTTGGTCAATTCGGCGGAGGTAATCCCCTTTTTCGTCAAACTGAATGTCTGAACCTGTAATTTTTCAGAGTTTCGCCATGCATCAATTCTTGGCGTACCTTTCTGAATGGTTCGTTTAACACTCCCGTCTTTATTAATAAAGAAATATTCATCCACAAAATTTTGGGCCGCAACACCTTGCTGGGGATTTCCACCCAAGAATTGTGGTAAGTATCTCCAATGTACCACAACTTCATTTTCACTGCTTTTGATAAGCTTTACAACCGAATAGGCATTGGTCCGATCAGGCATAAAATCAGTTCCGTCACCGGAGCGGGGAACAATCTCATCTACATACCACTTACCATTCGGTGTTTCTAAGTAAGGGAGGTAACTGGACCCTCTCCAGAAATTGAATGTTGCTCCGTCTTTTCCAAGATCCACTACAATATCTGCATGTTCGCGAACACGGGCATATTTCTCAAAAGGTTCGTTTGAATCCATACGAGTATAGAAAGCACCAAACTCTCCTAGTTCGAATGCACTATCGCCTTGTTTTTCCGAACAACTGGACAATAACAACAGGAATACAAACAATGCCTGTAATTTTTGATGTATTTTCATGATAGTATTTTACTTTTTGGGTAATCTATTTTTTTACTTTAAAACCATATACGGTCCTGCTTGTATACACTTCGCCGGGCTTTAATAGGGTTGATGGGAAATTGGGTTGGTTTGGAGAATCGGGAAAGTGGTCGGTCTCGAGACAAAATCCTGTTCTATGTTCATAGGCAATTCCATATTTGCCGGTAATATCTCCCCTCAAAAAATTACCGGAATAGAATTGGATTCCAGGTTCTGTGGTCAAAACCTCTAGTATTCTTCCAGACTCAGGCTCATAAACGGTGGCTACTAAGTCAAACTCATCCTTTTTTTTATCGAGCACATAATTATGATCATAACCTTGGCCATATTTAAGCTGTTGATTTTCCTCATTTATAAGTTTTCCGATAATTGTTGACTCCCTAAAGTCAAAAGGGGTTCCGGTAACCGTAGCCAATTCTCCAGTAGGAATCAAACCACCGTCTACAGGGGTATAGCGGGATGCATTTATTTGCAATTCATGATTTAAAATTGGAGAAGCGCCACCATCTTTCAAATTAAAATAAGTGTGGTTGGTAAGGT
>ERZ1740067.2034-NODE-2034-length-12856-cov-8.522928_pt1 | contig 12856 bp, 8 predicted proteins | sample MGYA00581736_ERZ1740067 | MGnify/ENA primary metagenome ERZ1740067 (study PRJEB43018, sample SAMN04849236) | marine metagenome | isolation source: floating plastic debris | place: Pacific Ocean | collected 2008-08-27 | study: EMG produced TPA metagenomics... | reverse complement strand
GCTACGAGTAAAGTTTTCCTAAGAAGTGCAAGAGCCTTTCGGGAGGTGTCTCACTACTTCCTGAAGTACTGTCTCTCTTGTGATAGTGGGTGTGCCGTCGCTCCCATCGTACTTCCAAAGTTTTGCACGAGTGTCCGGATCGAATTGACGCCTTCGATTCGTGCACTTTAGTTACAAAAAGAGCATCTTTATCAGGCTATCTCGCGATCTTCCCGTTGCATGGGCGGTTTGCCCGGAGGCGGCAAGGGCATGGTAACTCCGAGTTTAGCTCGCGATCGCCGCACCGCTCGCATCGAAACCCGACCCGGACATTTGACTATGGGTTTGGGACGGGCTTCGATGCTGTTGGCCTGACAGAATACCGTCAAGGCGGTGGCATTTCCGGTACGAATCGTCGTCAGGTTAATCGCGCTGGATGGCGCAAACCCAGCCTCCAGACCTGCGCCAAACCTGTACTCAGGGGTTTCTCAGAACGTGTTTTCCTCGATCGTAGCTTTGTCGTAGTAAGCCACCAGCGCCTGCGCAGACGTTGATTTCGGTGTAGCTCTCGATGTCTCGATTTAGTTCTTCGCGAAGTACGTCGTCGAGTTGAAGAAGCGGCTACAGCGGCGGTTCTCCGACCAGTCGAAGCATACGAAGTGAATCAGCGGGCAAGTTTGCCCGCGTCCAGCACGATCGCCACGTCGGGGTTCGACATCCCACAGCCTCCGAAAGACAGGATTATTAACTCAACTCGTTGAAGTATTGGAGGGCTTGGAGGACTGTGCGTTAAACACGATCTTCAACGCGCGAAACGACATAAACAAACATAAAACGTCCAGAAGAAAGAATCCGAAGAGCACCGGTAGCAAGCCAGTCTGACCTGAGTTAAAAGCGCCAACAATATCACCGAATTCTCGAATACTGCACCCTAGAAACGCCATCGTATAAGCCTGAGATGTGCGTAGCCAAAGCGCAAATGCAGTAATCAATCCAAGGCCAAGCGTTCGGCCTGCCCAAGCACCGGCCAGCATTTCAGCATTTTTAATGAATCCAACTGCGGAAGTTGGATCGAGCAGCCCTCTTACACCAAGCAATATGCCTAGAATTGCGACTAAAGCGCCAAAGACTGACACAAAAGAAGGAATGCCATCAGGTACTGCGCTAGTGATTTTCATTTGGGAAATCTTTTTCAAGCTGTGAAAATTAGGCGTTATATCTTATCTTGAATGAGTTATTCGCACCTTTGGTTTAGCAGTATTGCAGCTATTTGACATTGCTGCAATTTTACAGAAATCACGACGCTATTCGCAACAAAAATTATCTATCTTAATATCAATACTCAATCGAGTAGAGCGAACCGAGAGGATAATTTACAACCATTGCCCGTGGGAATACCGAGCGAAAAAGATGAGTCGGAAAAAAGATTTTTCACCAAATCTCTTTCCGTATTCCTTGCGTGAGTTCGCGATAAGGAATCGGCTGAAAGCCTCGTAGAATCGTTATTCTTGACGGATTGGCTCAAGCTACGATGTGCGGTCGATCCAGAAATTGGCGAGATTCACTAAGAATTCGAGTAATTTGCTCGAGCTCATCGCTTCTTACATGAGCCAGAACCCATGAGATACCGATGTTAAAGCGAATGTGCTTAACCCGAACTCACGTTATTCCTTACTAATTCAGCGGTGTAATCTGACCTTGGTAGAAAATCTTACCACTCTTGAAAAGCGATCGGAAATTTTCACAAGCCACTATGTTGAGCCGTAACGTAGCTGTCACGCACTCAACTTTCCACATCAAGGCGATCGACCTCGATCGCGCCATCGAGCCGCACGAAACGATCGCCCTCAGCGTCGTACGCCCAGGCGCGCACCGTCGTCACCGGCTCGCTCAGCAGTTCAGCCGGGAACGACACCGACCAGCGGGCCCGGTCATAGGCCGCATTTTGGAAGTGTTCGACTAGATCCGGGCTGCCGCGATCGACCCGAACTTCTGCGAAAAACTCGCGCCGATCGCCCTGCTCGAGGAACACCCACTCCGGCGGACGCTGGCGATCGGGCAAAATCGCCCAGCCCGACAGCGTGACCGTTTCACCCGCGCGCGCCGACACTTTTCCCGGAGTGTCCATCAGGCCGTGGGAGATATCCGGCGCGGCGACGAACTCTAGGTCGCGCTCGAACTCGTAGAACCCTAAGCGATCGAGCCGCACCGCTAGATCGTTCTTCAGCGTTTTCGGATTCGGGAAAACGTAACTCAAACAACGATTGGACGATGCCTGCATCGCGTCGATCAGCGTCAGGCACAGCCGCGCGCGCTCCCGCTTTTGCTGAATGTCCGCCGCCGTAGGCAAAATCGCGATGGAGTTATAAATCGAAAACGCGGCCAGAATACTGCAGGCGACGCGGAATCCGGCTTGCAGGCGCAGGCGCTGGGCGTAGAGCGCGCCGATCTGCACGATCGCAATTGTCGCCAGCACCGCGATCGTCGTGTAGCGAGACGCCAGCACCGACTGAATTCCTAGGGACGTGCGCCCGATCGTCGTCATCGCGCTGAAGCCGACGGCAAACATCCCGAGCGATATCCACGGCGCGAGCCGTGCGCGAACACTGCGATCGAACCAAAACCAGAGCCCGACGGCGATCGCAACACCGCCCGTCAACAGCCCGAACGCCAGCGCGCTCCCCAGATGTTCCCCTGCAATGCCACGCCCGAGCAGCGTGAAGAAATATCGCAATCCTGCAACGGGATGGCCAAAGGCATAGCGCCGATCGATGCCGCTCTCTAGAGTTTCGTAATCGTGGAGATAGACCGCGAAGGCGGCGATGGTTAGCCCTAGCCAGGTGGCGGACGGTACGAGGGACGCGCGCAGCTTCGGTGCAGTGAAGAGGATGCAGGGCGCGATCGACAGCCAGGTCAGCAGTCCGTGTGCGGACGAAACGCTCGCGAAGCCGCACAGGAGCGCCGCCAGCCAAAAACCACGATCGAGGCGATCGGGACGCGGACGCTGAACGATGAGGGCGATCGCCAGTACCAAACAGGTCACGATCCACAGCCACGCTATCTGAAAACCCCAGAGCCAGTTTTCGTACTGCACCAGCGAAAACATCAGTAGCCCCGTAACGAGATTCGGCCAGTGGCGATCGCTCGAATCCCGCGAATCCGGCTGGGTACGTGCGGCGATCGAGCACAGCCCGACAAACGACACCACCGCCAAAATCCAGCTCGTCACCAGCTCTACGTGGGTATTCCAGCCGGACAAAAACGCCAAGGCAGACGCCACGAATCGCAGCAGGACGATGCGGTGCTCGTTATGGAGTATCCAGAGATCGGAGAACGTCAGATCGCCGAGGGCGATGTCGTCGAATGTATAGATCAGCAGGAACGAATCGACGTAGGGCAGATCGACGCTGAAGCGGGCGATGAACCCCAGGGCGGCGAGGGCGGGCAGCACGTATAGCGATGCGATCGCGAGATTCGGCCAGCGCCGATCGCGGTGGAAGAGTCGCGCGCGCCGCTCTCGATCGAACGGGTCGAGCGATTTGATGTTGGGCGGTTTGAGCTTGGGCAAGGCGGCGGGAAAAGGGACGGGCAACCTTCCCATCCTAAGGCGGGGGCTCGTCTTCGAGATCTGGGCGGGTCACCTCGATCGCGTTCTCGAGCCGGACGAACCGATTGCGAGCGGCGTCGTACGCCCAGGCGCGTAGCAGTGTCGTGCGCTTCGTCAGCGTGGTGGCGGGAAAGTCGATCTCCCAGCGGGCATAGGCGTATTCATTGACATCGAAGTAAGCCACCAAGTCTGGGCTGCGGCGATCGACCCGCGCTTCGATGAAGAATTTGTGCCGGTCGTCCTGTTCCAAAAACACCAAATCTGGCACGGCCTCGCGATCGGGCAAAATCGCCCAGCCTTCGAGGGAAACCGCACCGCCTGCACGAACGGACAACGATCGACCCTCGCGAGTCTCGATCAGCCCATAAACCTCGTCGGGCGTCTCGACAAAGGCGATCTCGTCCTCGAACTCGTGAAATTCGAGTCGATCGAGCATATTCCCGAAATAGATCTTCACCGCCCACGAGTCGGGAAAAAGCTGCGACAAACAGGCATTGGGCCTGGCCTGCATGTACTCCCGCAGCGTCAGGCACAGCGCACCGTCTTGGCGGTCTTCTTGCAAACCACGCGCCGTGGGCAGCGTGTCGAACGAATTGGAGAGCGAGACGATGACGAGCGCGACGCAGAGCCCGCGATACCAGGGCTGGCGGCGTCGCGGCCAACTCTGCGTAGCAATCGCGCCAATCTGAACGAAGGCGATAACGAGCAGCACCGAGATCGTCACGTAGCGCGAGGCCATCGCAGAGCCGATCCCGAGGGAGGTGCGTCCGATCGCGGTGATGGCGCTAAAGCCGATCGTCAGCGATCCCAACGCCAGCCAGGGCGAGAGCTGCGGGCGCACGGCGCGATCGCGCAAGAACCACAGCCCGCAGGCGATGAAGCCCACCAGTACGAAGCCCCCCGCCACCGTCGCGCGGGAGAGGCTGTCGTTGACGACGCCACCACCGACCAGGGTCGTGAAATAGCGCAGTCCTTCGAGCGGGTGCGCGAAGGCGTAGCTACGATCGATCGTGTCGTTCGGACTCTCGTAGCCGTAGAAATAGATCCCGATCGCCGTCGCGCCCAGCCCGCACCAGAGGCCGAACGGCAGCAGCGTCGATCGCAGCCGCGCCCCGGCGAACAGCAGACACGGCGCGATCGCGAACCAGGTCAGCATCCCGTGGGCGGACGAGAAGCTTGCCAAAGTGCACAGCAGCACCGCCAGCCAAAAATTACGGTCGAGCCGATCGGGCTGCGTGCGTTGGGCGATAAGCGCGATCGCGGCGATTCCACAAAACACGATCCAAAACCAAGCGACCTGAAAGCCCCACAGCCAGTTTTCATACTGCGCCAGCGAGAAAAACAGTATTCCCGTCGTAAAAATCGGCCAGTAGCGGCTCGTCGATCGTGGCCGAGAATCCGCCCGCGATTGGGTTAGCGTCTGGGCTCGCGTCTGGGCTCGCGTCTGGGTTCGCGCCTGAGTGTGCCAGGACAGCCAGCACAACACCGCAAACGACAGCACCGCGATCGCCCAGCTCAGCACGAGTTCGACGTAAGTGTTCCAATCCGTCCAGAAGGCCAACAGGCTCACCACCAGGCGCGGGAAAAACATGCGGTGCTCGTTATGAGGCGTCCAGAGATGCTGCCAGGTCAGCTTGTCTTTATCGATCGCGTTAAACGTATCGAGCAGCGCGAACGAGTCCATATAGGGAATATCGACCGCGTAGCGCAGGATAAACGCCAGCGTCGCGATCGCCGGGAGCGTGTAGCCCGCCACGATCGCCCAGTTTTTCCACCGCCGCCGCCGCTCCGCAAGGCTGGCCGTCCGGCCAAACAGTTTGTCGAACGGTGGTTTCATCGCTTCGGTTGCCGGTCGAATTCGGTCATGGAGTACGGGAGATAAAGCAGGTCAAACCTACAGGAAAATCTGGCGGACGCTGGCTTCTTCCGCCACGATCCACTCGTAAATATCGCTCAGCGTCTTGCGAATATCGCGCTGGGGCTGCCAGCCCGTGCGATCGATAATCTTGCGCGAATCGGTGACGAAAATCGGCACATCTCCCACCCGCGTCTCCGGCTCGGCGGTTATCTCGATCGTCTTGCCGACAATCTCCTGACAGAGCTGCGTCGTCTCCAGCAGTGACACCTGATTCTCCATGCCGCCGCCGACATTAAACGTTTCGCCGTTGAAGCTGTCAAAATCCGCAAGCTGCAGGTCGAGCAAATCCAGCAGGTCGTCCACGTGCAAAAAGTCGCGCACCTGCTTGCCCGTGCCGCCGTAGCCGATGTATTTCAGCGGCTTCCCGAAATAGTGCCGCGCCACCCAGAGTGCGAACACGCCCTGATCGACTTTGCCCATCTGCCACGCCCCGGTCAGCACACCGCAGCGGTTCACTAGCGTCCGCAGTCCGTAGGCGTCGTTATATTCCGCGATCAGCAGCTCTGAGGTGAGCTTGGTCGTGCCGTAGAGCGATCGGGCTTTATCCAGTGGGAAATCTTCGGCGATGCCGTGTTCGGACGCGCCGCGCATCGGCTGCTCGGCGTTGAGGGCGAAGCGTGTTTCGGTTTCGGCGTATTCGAGCTGCGTCAGGTACGGGATCGGGTAGACGCGGCTGGTAGAGAGAAAGACAAAATCGGCTTTCGTTGCCCGCGCCAATTCCAAACAGTTAATCGTCCCGACCAGGTTGGTTTGCAGCAGGTATCCCGGTGAGCCATACCCGGCCATCACCGATGGCTCGGCGGAACATTCGAGGATTAGCGTCGGCTTGAGGACAGCGGGGTCGAGGTCTTCGGGGTTGCGGATATCGCCGTGAACGAATTCGATGCCCGCGTTTTTGAGGCGGGGCAAGTTCAGCTCGGAACCGCGCCGCTTCAAGTTATCGAGGGCAACGATCGACCAGTCAGGGTGGCGTGCTGCCAAACCGAGGGCGAGGGAACTGCCGACAAATCCGGCTCCGCCGGTGATTAAAACGCGCTGGTTCATGGATTTCTGGAGATCGATTTCCGTAGGGGCATCACGGCAGTGCGCCCACGATATCTGCGGGATTTCGCCAATTCCGGGCGCATTGCCATGCGCCCCTACAGCCGTTAACCGCGAGGCGACACCGACGATCGCGCGGCAACCTTTTGAAGGTTCACTTCCCGCGTCGCCCGACTGTAGTCCCCACGCGAGAACCAGCGCTCCAGCAACACGTACAGCACGATAAACAGATAACGACTGCCCATCTCTTGCAGCTTCAGCTTCGAGACTCCCGCCTTGCGATTGCGCCAGGAAATCGGCACGACCGCATAGCTGTAGCCTCGCACGATCGCCTTCAGCGGAATCTCCACCGTCAGGTTGAAGTGGTGCGACAGCAACGGCTGAATCCCGTCGATGACTTCGCGGCGATAGGCTTTGAAAGCATTGGTGGTGTCGTTCGATCGATGGCCGAACAGCACGCGGACGAACAGGTTCGCCATGCGATTGACCAGCAGCTTGTGGCCGGGATAATCGATGACGCGGCCGCCCTTGACGAAGCGCGACCCGAACACGCAGTCGTAACCCTGTTGCAGCAGGTTGTAGTAATTCAGCATGTCTTCCGGGTCGTCGGAAGCGTCGGCCATGACGATCGCCACGGCATCCCCGGAGAATTGCTCCAGGCCACAGCGCACCGCAAAGCCGAACCCGTTGGGGTAGTGGCTGTTGACGTAGCGCAAGCTCGGGTATTTTTGGCACAAGTCCTGCAAGACGGCTTCGGTGCTGTCGGGGCTGTTGTCGTTGACGACGAGGATTTCGACGGGGACTGCCGCGCGCTGGAAGCAGGCGTCGATCGCGGCGATCGTCTCTTCGATCGACTCCTCCTCGTTGTACGCCGGAATCACCAGCGAAAACAGCTCGATCGGGCGCGACGGCGCGTCGGAGCGATCGCGGTTCGTGCCGACGAACGCCGTTTCGAGACCTTCAGGCCGATAGAGGTCGCGATCTTCCTTCGCTTTGGGTCGGAACACCAGGCGATCGCTCAGCACGTAGTTAATCGTGGCGCTGACCAGCACGCCCACCAGTGTATTGACGCCGTAGCCAATCCCCAGCCAGTCCAGCAGCGGAAACAGCGCGAACACCCGCAGCACCACCGCCGCCCCTGCCGACACGTGGTAGAGCGGAAGCTGACGCAGCAAGACTTCCCGCGCGTTCCAGACGCCGCCCGACCACACCCAGGTGCGGTAGATAAAGAAACTCAGCAGCAGCGATAGCTCGATCGAAATAACGTTTGCCACGATCCGCAGCGTCACCGTGTCCCAGCCCAGCGCGTCAAAACAGCCGTACCTCAACCGCAGGTTGAACGCCGCCGCGACACCGCCGCCGAAGAGAAAGCGAGCCTGACGTTTCTGAAGAATTTGGAGCGGGTTCATAGGCGCGTGGTCGATCGGTGTGGCCGGTGGTCTTTGTGCTCTGGCTCGCCGCGACGATTATGCCGCCCAGCGATCGAGATTTTGCGAGTAAATCTCGCCGAGAATATCTTGAATGCCGTAGTTGAGCTTCCAGGTCGGGTAATGCTCTTGGAAGCGGGCGAGACTGCCGATCCACCAGATATGGTCGCCGCTGCGGTTGTCTTCTTTATATTCCCAGTCGAGCTTCTTGCCAGAAATGTTCTCGCAAATCGAGATCGCTTCGAGCATCGAGCAGTTGCTCTCGCGGCCGCCGCCAATGTTGTAGACCTCGGCGATGCGCGGGTCTTGGTAGAAGTGATAGAAGGCGTTGACCAGGTCGTAGCTGTGGATGTTGTCGCGCACTTGCTTGCCCTTGTAGCCGAAGACCTTGTAGGGCTTGCCGGTGACGGTGCATTTCATCAGGTACGACAAAAAGCCGTGTAGCTCCGCGCCGGAGTGGCTCGGCCCCGTCAGGCAACCGCCCCGGAAGCAGGCCGTCCGCATGTCGAAGTAGCGCCCGTATTCCTGAACGAGTACGTCGGCGGCGACTTTCGATGCGCCGAATAGCGAGTGCTTGCAGCGATCGATACTCATCGTCTCGTCGATGCCTGCGTGGAACGGGTGCGACTCGTCGATTTCCCAGCGCGTTTCGAGTTCGAGCAGCGGCAAGCGGTTGGGCGTATCACCGTAGACTTTGTTGGTGGAGCAGAAAATAAAGACCGCTTTCGGGCAGTGCTGGCGGGTATTGTCCAGCAGGTTGAGCGTGCCGTTGGCGTTGACGGTGAAGTCGGTGAATGGGTCGCGTGCCGCCCAGTCGTGGGAGGGTTGCGCGGCGGTGTGGACGATCAGAGAGATGTCGGTGCCGTAGTCGGCGAACAGCGCGCCGATCGCCTCGCGATCGCGAATATCGGTGTCGTGGTGGCGGTATTTCTCGCCGAACTTCTCGCGCAGGCGATCGCGGTTCCACAGCGTCGAGGCTTCCTCACCGAAGAAACTCGCTCGCAGGTTGTTGTCGATGCCGGCGACCGTATAGCCTTTGTCGCAAAAGAAGCGAACGGTTTCGGAACCAATCAAACCGGCGGAGCCAGTAACCAGAACGAGTGACATAGTTGTAGCGGCTCAGCACACCTGCAAGACAGTCGATCGCGTCGGGCGCGCTGGATTTCGGCCTGCCATTCGGGCTAGCAAAGTCGCGCGCCGCTGCGTTCCCGAGAAGTTTACTACGGGTTGTAACATCCGCAAGGCTCCCTACGGTTCGATCGATTGCGACAGCGTGGAGGCTAGGCGATCGCGCCGCCCGTCGTGCGATAGATCGCCACCACTGCCGGACGCGGCGCAGCGCCGTCGGTCTTGTCCGGCCAGTTCGAGCCCAGCGGCACGGTGCGCGTCTGCTCGAATTCCAGGCCGTCGGTGGTCGTCAGCATAAATTTTCGGGTGTCGATCGCACCCTCCGTCCGCACGCCGTGGGTTTCGCCGGGATGCTGCACCGCCAGGAACAGCGTCTCTTCGGTCGCGTCGAAACACGGCCCCGTCGTCTCGCACTCCATCGGCCCGATGCCGAATAGCAGTGGCACGCCCGCATCTTCGCCGCGCGTCGGCACGTACCAGAGCGTATTGTTGCCGAAAATGCCGAGCATTTTGTCCGTGGGCAGCGGCTGGCCGTCTTCGCCAAGGCGGCTGGCGACTTCGCTGTTGTGCTTATTGGTGGACATATCCGTGACCATCCACATATTGCCCGCACGATCGAACAGCAGGTTATCCGGATTCGCCAGACCGGGGCCGCCCTTCGACGGCTCGCCGCCAGCTACCGCCATCTCCCAGATGAAATCCAGCGCGGCGGGCTCGTTGTTGGTTTCGGTCAGGTGCATCACCCAGCCGTGCTCGTGGGCGTCTTCGCCGATCGGGCTGGGGAAGATGGCGCGATCGGGGCCGCCGCGACCTCTGCCGTCAGGCGCGCCGGACGTGAAGGCGATGTAGAGCGAGCCGTCGGGGGCGATTTCGGTGTCCTCTGGGCGGGCGGTGTAGGTTGCACCGATCGCGTTGGCCGCGAAGTGGGCGTCGATCGCGATCGCGCCCTGCTGTTCGTCGCGCGTGCCGATGTAAATGTCACCGAGGGTTTGGTATTTCTGCTCGAAGGCGGCGACGGCGACATCGCCGTGCAGGGTTTTGTAGCCCGTGGCGTCGTGGAGAACGACAGTCTGGCCGAGCAAACCGCTGGGGCGATCGGGCGCGATCTTCGCTTCGGGCGTTAGCGGCAGCCAGCGACCCGTACCACCGGGCTCGAACTTGGCGACGTAGAGCGTACCGTCGGCGAGGAGCTGCGAGTTGGCTTTGTCGGTGGGGTCGGCGACCGTGCCGCGACTGACGAATTTATAGACGTGGCCGCCCCGACGATCGCAGCCCGAATAGAATGCGATCTGCTTGCCCGCTTCGGCGCGTACGCCTACCGCCTCGTGGCGATAGCGCCCCAGCCAGGTGTGCTTGGTGCCAGTGTCGTCCGGGTTGGCCGGGTCGATCTCGACAATCCAGCCGTACTTATTGCCCGCGAGGCCGAAGACGTTGCCAAAGCCGCTCAGGCTCTGCTGGCCAATGCGAAACGGCATCGTGCTGGGCGGTTCGGACGTGCCATCGAGCTTGACGGCTTCGGGGACTTGGGCCTGGAAGTTTTCCTCGGCGCTGAGGAACGTACCCCACGGCGTCGTGCCGCCCGCGCAGTTGGCGAACGTGCCGATGACTTTGTTGCCGAGCCGATCGGTGTAGCCCTGGCCGCTGGTTTTCGTGAAGATGGCGGCGGCGGGGCCGGTGGCTTTGAGGTAGCGCCCGTCATCGAGGCCGGAGATGCCGGTGATGCGCCGATCGACGCTTTTCCCGAGGCCGTCGGTGTCGCGCTGCCAGCGTCCGTTTCCGTTGCGGGCGATCGCCATCACCCCGAAGCCCTGGTCGATCTGCGCCTCGCGGCAGATCGTCGCGATCTGCGCCTTCAGCGGGCTATCGTCCGGCAGCGCGAAGGCGTCGATCGCGCCATTGGGCACGGCCTTCAGCACGGCTGCAAACGGTAACTCTTTGCCGATAACCGCAGCGTAGGTCGCCATCCACGTGCCGCTGCTGATGTACTCGAAGTTAACGCCGAGATAAGCGCGATCGTCGCGATCGGCGGGCGCGAAGCCGATGTAGTCGTTGTTGTAGCCGACGCGCGAGCTGCCGATCGCGTCGCCCCAGGAGGCCAGCACTTCGTATTCGTAGCCGTCGGGAAGCACCAGATCGTCAGTCACGTCGTAGCTGGCGTAGGCGGCGAGCTGCTCGTCTGTCGTCAGCTTTTCGTAGCGCAGGGGGAGCGGGCTGGCGGGCGGCTGGAATGGCCGCGTGAATTCTTCGCCGAGGCTGACGGTGGCCTGCTTCGGATCGTTGCCGGAGGGGGCGCAGGATTTCAGGGCGATCGAGCCGGTGGCCCCGGCGAGCATCCAGAGGAACTGACGGCGGGGTAGATTCATGGCGGCACGCGGCTTAGTGGGGCTATATTTCGCCATGATTACGCAAATGCCAGGTGCGATCGGTTAAGCGATCGTTAAGCTGGCGGGGCTGTTGTTTTGGGGGTGGGTATGGCGTACGTCTATATCTTGGAGTGCGCGGACGGGACGTTGTATACGGGCGCGACGCGGGATTTGGAGCGGCGGATCGCTCAGCACCAGTCGGGGCGGGGGGCGAAGTATACGCGGGGTCGGTTGCCGGTGCGGTTGGTGTATGCGGAGTTTTATGACGCTATCGGGGAGGCGTTTTCGCGGGAGAAGCGGGTGCAGCGGTTGAGTCGGCGGCAGAAGTTGGCGTTGGTGGAGAGTGGTTGGGAGGGGGCGATCGAGGTGGCGAAGGCGCGGCAGAAGGCCAATGAGCCCTGAGCGGCGTCGTTCGCGGTTCCGTTTCGGGGTGAGATGTATGGCGTACGTTTACGTTTTGGAGTGTGCGGACGGGTCACTTTATACGGGCTCGACTCGGGATTTGGAGCGGCGGCTATGGGAACACGAGTCAGGGCGGGGTGCGAAGCATACGCGGGGTCGGTTGCCGGTGCGGTTGGTGTTTGTAGAGTTTTTTGAGGATGTGGGGGAGGCGTTTGCGCGGGAGAAGCAGATTCAGGGTTGGAGTCGGCGGAAGAAGTTGGCGCTGATTGCGAGTGATTGGAAGGGGTTGATTGAGGCGGCGAAGAATCGGCAGGCGGAGAAGGAGGCCGACGGTCGAGCCAACGAGCCATGAGCTTGTCGAGTCGATGAGCCCTGAGCCTGTCGAAGGGCGGGTTAGGGAAAGCGCGATTAGTTCCAGATCTGTCGCGCCCTGTTGTCCCTCAAGCCCACAACCATGCCGCTATCCCGCTTGAGTGAAGCCCGCCCTTCGACAGGCTCAGGGCTCACTGATTTTGAATTCTTGTTCGATGCGTTCGAGGTCTTTGGCGGCTCCGAGTTGAGTGTAGAGGTCGTGGGCGATCGTGTAGTGGTGTTGGGCGCGATCGGGGTTGTTGCGGCGTTGCCAGAGTTGAGCGAGGCGCTTGCTTAGCGGCGCAGAGTGATAAGGCGACCGTGAATCGTGCGGACTGCGACAACAACAATCAGCACCACGAGAATGACAGGAAAGGCAAGCAAACCGCCGATCGCACAGAGGATAAACTGACTCGTGCCGCGCTGCGCGAAGCTGGCAAGTCTTTTAACCCAGTTGGGAAGTGGATATGCACCCAGAGGTTGGTTGAGTTCTTGTCGGATGGCCATAGCCTGTTGAATCAGCGCGAATCCCTCACGTGGACGACCGAGAGATTGATACATCTGTCCCAGAGTTTGGAGCGTTTCCGCCATGCCGCTGCGATCGCCCAGTTCCTCTCGCATCTCTAACGATTGGCGATAG
>ERZ1740067.2032-NODE-2032-length-12860-cov-4.083014_pt1 | contig 12860 bp, 13 predicted proteins | sample MGYA00581736_ERZ1740067 | MGnify/ENA primary metagenome ERZ1740067 (study PRJEB43018, sample SAMN04849236) | marine metagenome | isolation source: floating plastic debris | place: Pacific Ocean | collected 2008-08-27 | study: EMG produced TPA metagenomics... | reverse complement strand
GCCCTGCAAATTTTCCTCGAAAATTTGCCCCCGGCGCCGCGCGCAGCGCGGCGCAAACCCTAGCCTTGTGCTTAGTCAGCCGTTCCTCAGGCGGTCCAACAGGGATGTTGACGCATAGCCGTCTGGCAACAGCCCCTGCTCCACCTGAAACGCGCGGCTCGCGGCGATTGTGACCGGCCCAACCAGCCCATCAATATTGCCCTCGTAGTGTCCCAAGGCTTGCAGGTATTCCTGCATCTCTTGTCGCTCGGCAAATTGCAAAGCGCGGTCGCCGCGGGGCCAATCGGCACGGAAGGCCTCATCGCCGGTGATCCGGTCCGACAGGTGCCCGACAGCAATGACGTAGGCATCGGCGGGGTTATACCGTTCGATCACACGGAAGTTGTTATAAACCACCAGCGCGACACCCTGTGCGCCAGCCGGCAGAAGGATGGAGGCCGGCCCGTGGTCTGGCACGGGGTCACCGTTCACCAACCGCACGCCGACACCGTTCCAAAACCCGGCGGTGATGCGTTCCTGTTCCCCAGCGAGCCGGTAATCGAATCCTTCGGGAAGTTGCACCTCCAGCCCCCAGGGTTGGCCATAGGTCCAGCCGTGTTCGGCCAAGTAGTGTGCCGTCGAAGCTAGGGCGTCTTGCGGGTTGTCGCTCCAAATGTCGCGGATGCCATCGTCGCGGTAATCCTGCGCATATTCCAGATAGCTGGTGGGCATGAATTGCGTATGTCCCATCGCTCCAGCCCAGGATCCGCGCATGTTTTCGGGTTCGGTCTGGCCGTCTTGGAGGATGCTAAGCGCCGCCAGAAGTTCGGTTTCGAAATAGGCCTGACGCCGCCCCTCGTAGGCCAGCGTCGCCATCGCCTCGATCACGTTGGCGTTGCCGCGCGCCGCGCCGTAGGCGCTTTCCAGGCCCCAGATGGCCACAACCACTTCGGCCTCCACCTGGAAGCGTTCTTCGATATTGCCCAATGTCGTGCGCCATTCATCGAGCATTTCCGTGCCGTTGCGCACCCGGGTCGGCGACACAGCCCGGTCCAAATAATCCCAAAGGGCGCGGGAAAACTCGGCTTGGTTGCGATCAAGGTCGAGGATCTGTTGATCAAGCTCGACCCCGTCGAAGGCCGCGTTGAAGGTGGCACGCTCGATGCCTTCTTCCAAGGCACGGTCGCGGAAATCGAGGAGCCAATCGCGAAAGCCTTCGGCGGTTTGGCGGCGCGCGGCCTCCTCCGCCTCGGCAATTGCGCGCAAGCGCGCGGCGCGGGCGGCGAATACGGCCGGTACCTCCCCCCGGATCGTCGGGAAGGGGGAGGTTGACACGGCAAGTTCGCTGGGTGGCGTGTCGTCTTCGATCTCGGGCGAGCGGCTGGAAATATCGGGCGTTTCGGCGACGGGTGCAGGTTCTTCTATAACGTCGACCACCACGCGCGAGACGGGCGTGGGCGCATTGGGATCGGGGCGCATGATGGGAAACGGCGACACGTCCGGTGGCGCGGCCAAGATGGGCCCGGCTACCATAAGAAGGCCTGAAAAAAGGAAACGGCGGATAAGGTTCATCCAAATGCCCGACTTCGATTATGCTCGATCGCTCAACAATATAGCACCAAAAGTGGTTATTGTCAGTTAACGGCGCAGGATGGGCGAGGAATTGCTTGCTTAGTTGCGGCGAGCGGTCTTTTTGCGGAGCTTGACTTTGCGCCCCTTGGATTGGCCCGCCTTGCGCCGAACGGCGCCCTTGCGGCGGCCCTGGCGGCGTCCGCCAGGACGGGCGTGGCCATCGTGCTCCAGAAGGTCGAGGGTAAGGCCGCCGGTTACCGGCGTCGCTTCGGCCAGCCGCACTAGAACGCGGTCGCCGATGGCGATGATCAGGCCCGTGTCAGAGCCCATAAGCGTCTGCGCCTCAGCGTCGTAGTGGAAATATTCGCGGCCCAGGGAGCGCATCGGCAGAAGTCCATCGGCACCGGTTTCATCCAGTTTCACAAACACCCCGAACCGTGCGATGCCGGAGATGCGGCCTTCGAACTCTGCGCCGACCCTATCGGCCAAGTATGCCGCAAGGTACCGATCCGACGTATCGCGTTCCGCGACCATCGACCGGCGTTCGGTGTCCGAGATCAGCTTAGCGGTCTCCTCCAGCCGGTCCATTTCTTCCGGCGCGAGGCCATCGTCGCCCCATTTATGCGCCGCGATCAGCGCACGGTGCACGATCAAGTCCGCATAACGGCGGATGGGGGAGGTGAAGTGGGCGTAGGAGGCCAGTGCCAAGCCGAAATGGCCGTAGTTTTCAGGGCTGTAATAGGCCTGCTGCATGGAGCGAAGGGTGGAGATAGAGATCAGCTCGCCCTGGCCGCCCTCTGCCGCGCCCTTGAGAAGCGCATTGAGGTGGCTTGTTTTGAGCACCTGCCCCTTGGCGAGCGTCAGGCCAGAGGCCTGGGCCGTTTCGCGTAAGGCGTCGAGTTTTTCGGGCGAGGGTTCTTCGTGCACCCGGAACAGTAGGGGCGTGCGTTTGGCGATCAGCGTTTCGGCAGCGCAGACATTGGCGAGGACCATGAATTCCTCGATCAACCGATGCGCATCCAGGCGATCTTTGAAGGCGACGGAGGTGACTTTGCCGTCGTCGTTTAACTCGATCTGGCGTTCGGGCAGGTCCAGTTCCAAGGGTTGCCTTTTCTCGCGCGCGCGTACCAGGGCGGCGTAGGCGGCGAAGAGGGGTTTGATAACCGGATCGAGCAGGGGTGCGGTGCGGTCGTTCGGTTCGCCATCATAGGCTGCTTGGACTTCCTCGTAATGTAGAGATGCGGGGGAACGCATGAGGGCGCGGTGGAAGGAATGGCCGATCTTCTGCCCTTCGGCATCGACCACCATCCGCACGGCCAGGACGGCGCGGTCCACCCCTTCGTGCAGCGAACAGCGGTCGACCGATAGCACGTCAGGCAGCATCGGGACGACCCGGTCTGGGAAGTAGGTCGAGTTGCCGCGTTTGCGCGCCTCCCGATCCAGGGCGGCGCCGGGGCGGACGTAATAGGCGACATCGGCGATGGCGACCCAGATGATATGGCCGCCCTTGTTCGCCGGGTCGGTGTCGGGTTCCGCGTAGCAGGCATCGTCGTGATCACGAGCATCGGCGGGGTCGATGGTAACAAGCGGCAGGCTGCGCAGGTCTTCCCGGTTCCCTAGGGAGGCGGGTTCGGCAGCGTCGGCTTCGGCCATCACGGCATCGGGGAAGGCATCGGGGATGCCATGTTCATGCACGGCAATTAGCGACACGGCGCGGGGTGCGCCGGGGTCACCGAGGCGGGTGGTGATGCGCGCGCGGGGCAGGCCCATCCTGGTTTTCGGCCCGGCCAATTCGCCTTCGACCAGTTCACCATCGCGGGCGCCGTGGGTGTCGCCGGATTTGACCAGCCACTCCTTATCCGACCCCTTCGTGATCGGCAGGATGCGCCCGCCTTCTGCCGATTTGCGGAAGATCCCGAGGATCTTGCGGGGGTTGGTGCCGATTTTGCGGATCAGCTTAGCGGTGTATTGGTGGTCGTCGCCATCAGCTTCGAACAGTTTCGCGAGGATACGGTCGCCTTCGCCAACTGAGGGGTCGGATTGGCGCGGGGTGTAGAGCACGCGAGGCTCCGGCCCGTCGCCGTCCCAATTCATCGGGCGTGCAAAGAGGTCCCCATCGCTATCGGGCGCTTGCACAATCAGCACGCCAACGGGCGGAAGCTTGTCAGGATCACGGTAAACGCGGCGGCGTTTGTCGAGGCGGCCGTCGGCCTCAAGCTCTTTGAGCATCCGCTTCAGCTCGATCCGATCCGCGCCTTTGATATCAAAGGCTTTGGCCAGGTCGCGCTTGGACCGCGCGCCGGGATTGTCGCTGATCCAGGCGAGGATTTCGTCTTTGGTGGGGAGCTTGCTCATAGGCGTGGAAGTATCACGGGTCGGTTGGGGCGTCATGCGGGAAATGGCACGATCATTTTTCTTGCTTTTGTATGCGAACGAGCGCATTTGCGTTCCATCACCTCCCCCGCGGGAGAGACGGGGTTTTGTACCCCGCGCCGAAGGAGCAACTGCCCGGAAACTCTCAGGCAAAAGAACCGCGGATCGGAGCCACAATCTGGAGAGTGGTGGCCGCATAATGGGCCATCCGCCGAAGGAGACGTTGCGCATGTAACGCGCGGCCAAACTCTCAGGCGCAAGTGACAGATGGGTACCAAAGCCGATCCTGCGGGGCGGCGGAAAGGGACCTATTATGCGCAAGATTGCCGTTATCGGTGCTGGGATCACCGGAATTACCACTGCTTATGCGTTGCTGAACCGTGGGTTCGAGGTGACGGTTTTTGACCGAAATCGTTACGCCGCGATGGAGACGTCCTTCGCCAATGGTGGCCAGCTGTCGGCGTCGAATGCCGAAGTGTGGACGCGGTGGTCCACCATCTTCAAAGGGCTGAAATGGATGACGCAGCCTGGCGCGCCGTTGTTGGTGAACCCGCGCCCGTCCTGGCACAAATATTCGTGGATGGCGGAGTTCATGGCGTCGATCCCGCAATACCGCGCGAACACGGTGGAAACGGTTCGTTTGGCGATCAAAGCGCGGGAGCATTTGAAGGCGCACGCTTCCGCCGAAGGGTTTGCGTTCGATTGTGAGGATCGGGGAATTTTGCACGTCTACAAGTGCAAGGCGGATTTTGATCATGCCACCAAGGTGAACGCCTTGCTGGCTGAAGGCGGGTTGGAGCGGCACGCCGTAGGTGTGGAGGAGATGCGTGGGATTGAACCGACCCTGAAGGGCGATCTGTACGGCGGTTACTACACCACCAGCGATTTCACTGGCGACATTCACGCCTATGCCCGAGGTTTGGGCGATGCCTGCGCCCGGCGGGGTGTCTCTTTTCGGTATGGGGCGGATGTTACGCGTCTTACGCGCTGCGAAAGTGGATTGGACGTTGGATGGCATGGGGCAAACGGTGCGATTACGGAACATTTCGACGGGGTGGTTGTTTGTGCCGGTGTTCGGTCGCGCGATCTTGCGCGGCAGGTGGGCGACCGGGTGAATGTGTATCCGGTGAAGGGCTATTCCATCACCGTTAATATGAATGACGATGCCAGCCGCGCGGCGGCGCCTTGGGTGTCGCTGCTGGACGATAAGGCGAAGGTTGTAACGTCCCGCCTGGGGGCGGATCGGTTCCGGGTGGCCGGAACGGCGGAGTTCAATGGCTACAACAAAGACATCCGCGACGATCGCATCGTACCATTGGTGAAATGGGTGGAAGATTTGTTCCCAGGGGTCAGCACGGAACACGCGGTGCCGTGGGCGGGCTTGCGCCCGATGATGCCGAACATGATGCCGCGCGTCGGCGCGGGCCGCGCCCCGGGGGTGTTTTACAACACGGGCCATGGACATTTGGGTTGGACGCTGTCGGCGGCCACGGCGGAGGTTGTTGCGGACCAGGTGTTGGGCGCTGCCGGGCGAGAAAGACCGATGTTGGCGGCGGCTTAAGGATTGGGTTGGGGGGCTCTGCCCCCCGTCCTGCGGACTCCCCCCGGGATATTTATAAAACGAAGAAGGGGTGGCGGTTAGGCGAAAAAGTCCGTCAGGACGCGGGTGTAGATCGACTTGAGCTTGTGGATGTCGCTCACGCGTACCCGCTCGTCTACCTGGTGCATGCGGTGACCGACGAGGCCGAATTCCACTACGGGGCAGTGGGATTTCACGAAGCGTGCGTCGGATGTGCCGCCGGTTGTAGACATCGCAGGCTTTAGGCCCGTTTCTGCCGCGACGGCGCCTGCGACCAGGGTGGAGAGGTCACCCGGCGGTGTAAGGAATGCTTCGCCACTGATCTTGGTGCGCATCTCGATGCGTGTGCCGGTTTCCTCCGCCACTTTGTTTGCTTGGGCCCGTAGCCATTGGGATAGGCTGTCGCCGGTGTGGGTGTCGTTAAAGCGGAGGTTCACGGTCATCTTCGTTTTAGCGGGGATCACGTTGTTGGCGGGGTTGCCGGTGTCGATCGTGGTGATGGCGCAGGTGGAAGGGTCGAAGTGATTTGTCCCTTCATCCAGGATATGGGTCGAAAGTCGGTGGCCCAAAAGGGCGACGGCAGGCAGCGGATTGATCACCTTGTGCAGGTATGCGGAATGGCCTTGCTTGCCGTGAACCTCGAAAAAGGCGGTCATGGCGCCACGGCGGCCGATCTTCATCATGTCGCCGATGGTTTCGGGGCATGTGGGCTCTCCCACAATGCAGGCATCCATCCGCTCGCCGGTGTCTGCCATCCAATCCAGCAGGGCGATGGTGCCGTCGGTGCTTTCGCCCTCTTCATCGCCGGTTATGGCGAGGATCACCGCGCCGTCGGGCGGTGTGTCGCGAACAAAATCGATTGCGGCGGCGGCGAATGCTGCCACGCCCGACTTCATATCGGTCGCGCCGCGTCCGTAAAGCCAATCGCCGTCAATTTCCGCGCCGAACGGAGGGAAGGTCCACGCGGATTTATCACCGACCGGTACCACATCAGTGTGTCCGTTAAAGCCGAATGCCTTGCCGTTTCCGCGCGTGCCCCAGCGCGCATAGAGGTTTGCGATGCCGTTGCGATCCACGCGGGTGCAGGTGAAGCCCGCGTCGCTGAGAAGCTCGTCCAGCAATTGGAGTGCCCCGCCTTCCAAAGGCGTGACGGAGTTGCATCGGACCAACTCAGCGGTCAAAGCGACAGGATCAACGGGCATAAAGTACCTTTCCAGCGTGACTGAACTCGACCGTATCGGCGTGGCGTACCAATCACAATGCGGATGCATTGGCGCTGGGTCCCGTGGTGTCGGAGGCTGAGCCATGCTATCTGGCTTGTAATAACAAAGCCGAGGCAGGCAGCGGTCAAATGGACCGCATCAAGACGTTTTTTGAGACACAATTTCCTTTGCGGCGCAACGCAGGGGTACATTGTGCCGTCACGTCGCGCCCGTATTCGGCAAAAATGGGCAAGAGGCGTAAATGGTTTGGCAAGCGATTTGGAGTGAAGGGCGCGCCTGGCGCAAGCCACGGGTAGACGGCGGCGCAATGCTGCAAGGGCTCACCTTGGATCTGGAATTCGTTGTACCTGACCGGGCACGGCGGCGGCTCGGGGACGTTCCAATGCGGTTGTGGGACGGGGCTTCAGGCCCGGGTTCTGCGACTGCGATTTACTTAATGCCCAAAGGGGCTTTGCGTTTAATCCATCAGGACTTTGACATCAAAACACCGGATGGATTTGCCGAGGGGCGCGAGACACTCTCGCTTCGATATGTGGCGTCGTTTCATGCTGATGAAGGCCTGTTTGAGGTGAACAACCGGGATCGAGGTTTTGTTCATTCGGAGGCCACAGGGACCGTTGCAACGCTAAACCTTTTGGATGCCCTTCCAAGGGCTGACGCCTTCCTTGGGGTGGCCCACGTGGTGGGCATCGCATCCTGTGCATTGGGATCAATGGAGCGCCCGGGTGGCATCGAAAGCGGGGCTATCGTTGCGACACCCGAAGGTCCGCGACCGGTTGATGGTCTGCGAGCGGGCGATGAGATCCTGGATGCAGACGGAGAGATACACCTATTGCAACGCGTCGAGGTTGAAGACCGCCTTTGCCTAGGCCGCGCTGCGCCTTTGCGCCTACGGGCACCCTATTTTGGACTGGCGCGGGATGTCATCGTCACACCGGGTACGAGACTTCTCCAGACTGGGCCCGCCGTCGAATACCTTTGCGGGTCCGAGCGCGTTTTGGCTGAAGCAAACGACCTGATCGGTGGCAATGCCATCTGTCGAGACATGCGTTTGGCTGTACGGAAGATGTTCCATCTAAGCAGTGAAACGGCGATGTGTATGCGGGTCGAAGGCTGTGCCCTTGAGCTACCCAGCGACCTTAGGGTCGATGTCCCGGTTTTGGACCGGCCAGCTGCGCAAGCAGTTCTCAGCGCCTATGGGCGAGCGGCCTAAGACGACGCGCCTTCCGTAGGATCGTCGTAGAACGGTGTCATCTGAACGACGATCACGGCGTTTTCCGCCAGGGCGCGGTCCATTAGGCCAAGTTCCTCTGGGCTGATCTCGTCACCTGTGGCTTCGCGTTCTTCGCGGGTGCCATAGCCAGTGACGTCTAAGGGCGCGAGATCCGCTTGTTTAAGAACAGCGACGGTTTCGCGCACGGCCTCGGCCTCATCGATTCCAGAAGCAAAACACAACAAACCGGCGCCGGTGGCGCCGTCGGGCAGGCCATCGCCGGCCTTACGGCCGACTTGGACCAGCAGGGTATAAACGTTGTGTTTTGAACCTTTTGCCATGGCACGCCATCGCCTTGGCATTGCAGCCTGTCAAGACCTTCCAAGGAAATCGGTGCTAACTTCGCCACGGAAACAGCGGGGGAAAAACGGGAAGGTGTCGGTGGCGATGTAGACGTATTCACCGTTCATCATCGCACCGTTGCATTCATCCAGGTCACCTGAGCCGGCCACATATTGCCAGTCTTGTTCGTAGGTGCCATCGAACGCACCATAGGGTGCCGTTTCCCGCGTGCCAGCGCGTAGCTGCCACGAGCTTTCGACGGTTTCACCAAGGTAGTGGATTTCAAACCCATCGGCGGCCCACCCGATCAATGTGTCATCGCGATTGGATAGAAAGGCATCCGAAACCGCGTGGTAGTGATACAGGCCGCGGTGGTCGACATGGGCGTTTGCAGCATCCATCCCCAACATATCGGCCGCGCCCATACCTTCGAGTCGCCAGCCACTGGACGGATCCCGAGAAAACCCACGCGGGCTGGATGCATCGTAATAATCGGCCGTTCCAGGGCGGAACAGTAGACCGGTTACTGAAATCCCGGAGGCGTTCGTGCGGTATGTGATGGAGCCGGTAAAGGACGGTTCACCATCGACGCAGATTTCCACGCTTTGGGCTGCAAAGCTGTGGGGGTTTCCGGAATTTGGGAATGTGCCGATATCATGATCAGGAGATCCGTTGAACGCAATACAAAGCTGGACGCCGTGCCGTGTGATTAAGACATCGTTTTCATGCGCCACGGCAAAGCCGGTACTCGCGAGCAGGGCGGCAAAAACGGTAAGGCGAAACATATGAAGGTCCTTTCGATGGGGTTTGAAAGGACACACGGGTGGGTACAGGTTTTCCGTCGCTTACCGTCGAATTAATCGCGCAAGCGCAATCAGAATGCAGGCGCCGACAAGCCCAGCGACGCCCTGTCCGATCCAACCGCCCGCTGGGGCAAGGCCGATGATGCCAAGCGCAAAACGGCCGACGATCGCACCGAGAATGCCGAGTGCGATGTTTACCAAAATGCCGGTGCGCGCGCCCATAAGGCTTGAGGCGATCCAGCCAGCGAAGCCGCCGACGATAATGGCGGCTATCCATCCTAAGCCCATCTTATAATCCTCCGTCCACTGGGTTTTGAGAATGGGAGGAGCGGTTGGATTGGGTAAAGGGGAAACGTCACAGTGGAGGTTGATCAGAGCTTACGCCGCTTTCGGCGTCGCCGGGGACAACGCGCCCGCCGAGCAATTGCGCTCCAATGGCAACTCCCAGCCCGCGACGGCCCCTCGGCTATATATGAAACAGAAAAGGACGCGCGCTGCTGTGTTAGTCGCGGAGGAGCTCGTTGATAGAGGTCTTGGACCGCGTTTGTTCATCGACGCGTTTTACGATCACGGCGCAATACAGGTTCACGCCGTTTTTCGAGGGCATAGAACCCGCAACGACGACGGAACCGGCGGGAACTTCGCCGTACATGACCTCACCGGTTTCGCGGTCCACAATCTTGGTCGATTGGCCGATGAACACGCCCATGCCAAGGACAGAGCCTTCGCGGACGATGCAGCCCTCGACCACCTCGGATCGCGCGCCGATAAAGCAGTTGTCTTCAATTATCGTGGGACCCGCTTGCATCGGCTCCAGCACACCGCCGATGCCAACGCCGCCGGAGAGATGGACGTTTTTGCCGATTTGTGCGCACGATCCGACGGTGGCCCAGGTATCAACCATCGTGCCGCTGTCGACATAGGCGCCAAGGTTCACGAAGGACGGCATCAGGACAACGCCGGGCGCAATATACGCGCTTTTGCGAACGACGCAGTTGGGCACAGCGCGGAAGCCAGCGGCGCCCCATTCGTTTTCACCCCACGTCGCCCATTTGCTGTCGCCCTTGTCCCACCAGGATCCACCTTGGGCGGAGCCACCTTGCATTTCCATATCCTTGAGGCGGAAACCAAGCAGCACGGCCTTTTTGGCCCATTGGTTCACGTGCCAATCGCCATTGTCCTGCCGCTCCGCCACGCGAAGCGTGCCACCGTCGAGCGCGTTGAGCGTATCTTCGATGGCTTCGCGGGTTTCGCCAGTGGTCGAAGGCGTGATTTCGGCGCGAGCATCCCATGCATCTTCGATGGCGGTCTCGAGTTGAGCGTTGGACATGGGAATGGTTCCTTTCGACGGGTGCGATATGTTTTGCGGGCTATAGAGGCCAGTGCGACCCGATGCAACGCAGCCACGGATCTGGCCGCGTCGGCGGGCCACGGCGCTTGCATTTCAAACCGCCTTTCGTACAGTCGGCCAAATTCTGGAAAGGTCTATCCTCATGAAATCCTTCGCAATGGCTGCCGCGCTGGCGGGCTCTGTATGTTTGCTGAATGCGTGCGTGGTGGTGCCCCCGACCAACTCGAGCCCGGCGGTTCCAATCGGTGGCGCTGGCCCGAATGTGGAGAATTGGGGTGTGTCGTTGAGGGGGCGCGGCATACAACGGCCTGGGGAGTTTGTGAACTTCTTCAGCGACGGGACCTTCCGCTGGGAGGGAGGCCCCTATGGCGTTGCGACGGGAACATGGACCGGTGGGCCAAATCGGCTGTGCCTCAATGTGCAGCGTTTGGGCTCGGTCGAGAGTCTATGCGGGACCGCTTACCTCACCAACGGACAACTTGAGTTCCTGGGCGATCGCGGCGGCGCGCCGGTTTATTGGAACATCGTCTGAAGGCGTTTCGCCCTCCTGCGCCATCGTCTTAATTTACCCCCCTTCAAGAAAGAAAAATCCATGCGTCTTCATTCCGTCAGCTTGGTCGTTGCGACCGCCCTTGGCCTTTCGGCCTGTGTGATCGTCGATCCCCTGCCGGTCACCGGACCGAGTGTGAACGGCGTACCGACCGCCGTACCCACTGCGCCAACGAATTCGTTGGCCAGCGTTGTCGGAGGTGGGCGTGCATATGTGAACACCCAGACAGGGCAGCGTATGAACCTTTGGAGTGATGGCACCTACACCGTGTCGTTCGGCAACCAGCAATCCTTCGGGACGTGGCGCTCTGTCGAATTGCCTGTGTCAATGTGCTTTACCGGCCCCGTTGCGGCCTATGCGGGCGGTGCGTGTGTCCGTGTCCGCTTTGACGGCGATTTTCTGGAGCTTTACGACCTTTCAGGGTCTTTCGCGGTCGAAGCCTGGGCGGTCGCGGGCTAGCGGAGCGCTGCACCTATTGGCCCAGGCCATAAGGTTGGTCTGGTACGCTTCTGTTGAAATTGAGAAAGGCCTTGCCGCATGAAAACCACGAATATCGTCCTTACAGGACTTGCCGCTGTTGCCCTTTCGGGCTGCGTCGTGCTTGACACTGCGCCGCCCGAGGCCGTGGGCCCTGGCCCGTTCCTGACCGGCAACTTCAATAACTCCGCCGCCGCACCTGCGCCTGCGCCAGCCGCCGTGCTGGATCTCCGCAGCCAATTAGCCGGCCAGTCCTTTGTCTCGCCCGATGATCCGTCGGCTGTTTTTACGTTCCGCGCAGATGGCTTTTTGGTTCTGACAGGACCAGATGGAACGCAGTTTGGCGGCGGCCGGTGGAACGTCCAAGATCGCCAATTGTGTTTCGAACAGTTTGGCGGCGGTTTTGAATGCGGCTCTGCCTCGGTCAGGGGCTCAACGCTGACGACGACAGTTTTTTCCGGCGTGTCGCAGACTGTTACGTTGTTCCAGCTTTGACGGGCTGGCGATTGGTGAGACGCTGATCTGCGATCGTATCCGTGACCTGACGGGCGTTACCAAGGTTTCGCTCCTCGGGCTTCCACCGTTTCAGCGTTAGGTGGCCGCTGGAGTTGCTGCTTGGACGGCTAAGGGTGGAGTTTGGCTGGAACGCATAGCGACCCGTGACAGGCTAATTGGATAGTCAGCCACGCCGCTGGCGTTGAAATGCGTTGCGTTCGAGACGTTTCGCAATCAGGCTTTCCCCGGTAATCACAGGAGACGGAATGATGAAACATCTAGCGCTTTTGGCTGCGCTTGGGATTGCCGCGCTGACGTCGGGTTGTGTCGCTGTTCCGATCTCGCCGATTGGCTCTCCGACCCCAGGGCAGGCCCTGTACGGGCAATTGTCTGGACGTACCTTCGTGGCGGAAGCGATCGCTTACACTATGACCCCTAACGGCATTTTGCGGATCAACGCGTTCGGTTCGATATCAAACGGCACATGGTCTACCGAAGGGAACCTGCTGTGTTTTGTTACCCCGCCCAGTGGCGTGCGCTCGTGCCAGTTCGCTCAGGTATTTGGGTCGCAACTGACAATCACTGATCCAGCATCCGGTTTTGTTGGGACCTATCCGCTAAGCTGACCGTCGATGCCAGGGCGGTTGCCGCTGAGCCTGGCAAGCGGATATGTTGATCCATAACGCATACAAATGAGCAGCCCCATGAAAGACGACCGCAAACTGTTTCGGAACGCGCACCAAGACATTGAGTCGGTGCAGAGCTTGCCGGACACCCCTCAGGCGCAATCGCCTGCATACCGCCTTGCTTTTGCGGATCCAGATTTCCTGTGTGACGACGCGTTGCGGCCGGTTCGCTTGCAGCTGGAGCTACTGAAGCCCGAGATGGGCTTGGACGCGCGGG
>ERZ1740067.2031-NODE-2031-length-12867-cov-7.241414_pt1 | contig 12867 bp, 12 predicted proteins | sample MGYA00581736_ERZ1740067 | MGnify/ENA primary metagenome ERZ1740067 (study PRJEB43018, sample SAMN04849236) | marine metagenome | isolation source: floating plastic debris | place: Pacific Ocean | collected 2008-08-27 | study: EMG produced TPA metagenomics... | reverse complement strand
CACGCTGTAAGTTAGCCTCTGTCTATCCCAAAATTAAGTCTTGACGATGCACTAGCTAAACAAGAATAGTAGGCATTAACCTTCGCCACCTTCGCCACCTTCGCCGCCTTCACCACCTTCGCCGCCTTCAGACTCCTCGGGCGCTTCTTCTACGGTTTCAGTCGTATCACTTTCAACTGCCTCACCACCTTCTGGAGCTGGCTCACCGCAAGACGTAACGAGCGTAGCCGCTAGTCCTAGAGACAGGAAAAGGTCAGTTGCTTTGATTTTTTTATTGGTGCGCTTAGTCATGGTTATCGCTAAAAAGTGTATAAAATCTATCTATGTGATTTTACAGGGACTGATACTCAATATCAATAAGTGAGCGCGTTTTAACTAACAAAGAGTATATATTCCGGCTAAGCCATTACCAGCTAAAACAGGATAGACAATCAACTACCCTTCATCTCTTCAATGTCTAGCAAGCTAACAATAGTGCTTGCGACTGGGATAGAGAGAAAGATTCCTAGTACACCTGCAATCCTGGCTCCCACAATCAGTGCAAAGAACATCACAACTGGATTGATATTGAGTGAGTCTTGCATGATACGGGGTAATAATATATTCTCTTCTACCTGTTGCAATGCCACACAGACCAGTGCTGACTGCACCGCCAAGACAATGCTGTGCGAGAGCAAAAATAATGACACTAGGCCAATGCCTAAAGTGGCACCAATTCCTGGGATTAGATCGAAAAGCCCTGCGATAACAGAAAGCGTCAATGCATAAGGCACATTGAACAACAGAAATACAAGAAACGTGGAAACACCGAAAAATATGGATAGTAGGAGCCGTCCCCAAAAAAAGCCTAAAAGACTTTTCTGAACAGTTTCCGTAATTTTGGAGCGTTGTTCAAAGGGCGCTTTTTTGATCAACCAGTCCCACAGCCGAGAACCATCCAGCAGCATAAAGTAAGTTACCACTGCAATTAAGATAGAATGCAGAAAGTTACTCAACAGCGCCTGTAGCAGGCCAATGCCAGCGCCAAGCAGGCTAACTGTTTGGTCGCGTAGCTGTGCGCCTAATGACTGAAGATCTATCTGTATATCCCATCGCTGAAGTGATCGCTCCAACGCTTCAATACGAGGCGTCAGCGATGTTAGAAAATCGGCAAGATTATCGATTAGTGGCTGCCCTTGAGAAAGCATAGCCAAGCCAATGGTGGTCACAACGCTGCCGATAAGGGCTAGCGCCACCATAAACACAACAAAGACTGCAATATGATGAGGCAGCCAGCGACTGAGCCAACGAACCGGATGGCTCAGCAGAAATGCGAGAATTGTTGATGAGGTAAAAATAACAACAACAATATCAAAATAGTCTAAAAGCTCGACTGCGGACCAGCTACATACAAACAGCAATAAATATCTTAAAAGTGAAGCGCTCTCAAAATGCTTCCAAAGGGGATGGTTTTCCATAGGCCACTATTGAGCAGAGGGGCCAGTAGAAGGAGAGGAGGCGGTCTCTGATGTATTTTTTGGCTGCTGAATTAGGACAAAGGGCTGAACAATCAAGGAGTTGAAGCGTTTGTTTTCGCTACTCCAGATCGTTAGCTGTTCGGCATTGGGTTTGACGATGAGCTGTTCGGAGATCCAGTGTTCTACAGTTTGGGTGTTGTTGGTTGCGATCGCAACGCCCACATCTGGCAAATTCAGCTGCTCATTGACAATCACAACGGCATCGCGCTGCACATGAGGCTTCAGCCATTCCCACTGCACGGGGCCCATCATCTCAGTCAACTCTGCGTGTAAATCCTCTGCCATGAATCCCTCAGCTATAGCGCCCAGTCTTGGACTATCTTACCGCGCAGCTCGCATACCCATGCAAACTGTATAAATCGCCCTAGCGGTCTCAGCGTTAACGGCATCAGCGCTAACGGCCCAAGTCGTGCAACGCATGAATTTCATCTGCACAGCGCTGAGTAATCTCCCGCAGCGTGTCCTTATCTTTTGTTGTCGGGGGTGGAATTAGCTCACCGATGCGCACAGTGACTGGGGCTGGTCTTGGCACAGAAGCCCCCTTCTTCAAAATCTCTTCGGTTCCCCACAAGCACACCGGCAGCAATGGTACCTGCGCCTTCGCAGCAATCAGCGCGGCCCCTAACTTTGGTGAAGAAATCCGGCCATCGGGCGTGCGCACGCCCTGCAGAAAAATACCGACCGCCCAGCCCTGCTCTAGCTGCTTCATTGCTTCACGAATAGCACTGCGATCAGCAGACCCGCGTTTGACGGGATATGCACCATAGGCTCGGATCGCAGGCGCAAGCAACGGCACCTGAAACAGCGACTCTTTGGCCATAAATGACACCGGCCTGCGCACGCAATTCGACAGTATTGGCGGGTCCAGATTACTCGCATGGTTGGCTATCACAATCACTGGCCCTTCCATGGGCACCTTTTTAGCACCATAAATTTTGCCTCGTAGATAGCCATGCAAAACAGGGCTCACCACAGACCATTTGAAAAGGTGGTAGAGCGCTAGGCTAATAAAGGGCTCACGGGTTTGGGGCATTTGTATATTTCAATCACCACATCAGTGAAGTTGCGTCGGCTAAGTTGCGTCGGCTAAGTCGCATCGGCAGTAGATACATTTTTTAGCTCTAAGCCTTTACATGTGCGTTTGATAAGACCCGTGAGCACTTTGCCTGGACCGACTTCTACCACTGAGGCAACTCCTTGATCGGGTAGGTTTAGAGAGATTTCGCGCCAGCGTACAGAGCCGGTCATCTGCTGCGTCAATCGCTCTTTTAGCGCAATCGCATCCGTCTCAGGTGACGGATCGACATTAGACATTACCGGAATACTGGCATTGTTAAAAGAGACTTCAGCCAAGATCGACTCAAAGGCTTTGGACGCATCGGCCATGAGTGGTGAATGAAATGCACCGCTGACGTTGAGCTTCACGGCCCGGCTTGTTTTAATCTCTTCAATGACCGTGTCTACGGCCTCTGGCGTGCCAGAGATAACGACTTGACCTGGGTTGTTGTCGTTGGCGAGAACAACGCCTGCTGTCTCGGCAATTTTGGCGTCTAGTTCGTCACGTTTGAAGCCCATGAGTGCGGCCATAGCACCTTCAGACGCTTGTGACATTAGCTCAGCTCGGCGCTTAACGAGGCGAAGACCGGAGGCGAAGTCGAAAACGCCTGCAACGTAGAGAGCAGAATATTCTCCTAAGCTATGGCCGGCAACGATATCTGGCTTATGCCCTTTCTCTATAAGTAAATCGGCAAGGGCACATTCAACAACATACAGGCAAGGCTGTGTGTAGCGTGTGTCATTGAGCAGTGTCTCGTCTTGGCAGATTTCTATAACAGATTTGCCTAGGATTTCTTCCGCTTCTGCAAGCTGGGCTGAGCTAAAGTCGGCCAGATCTGCGCCCATGCCAACGGCCTGTGCGCCCTGTCCGGGAAATACCCATGCAGTTTTTGTCATGACTGGTTCTGTTCAAACTCCTACTTCAACAGTTGAAAGCTGCTGTGCTTATCTGCTTTGACTCGCTTAAACACAGCTTATTTTTCGCAGCTTAGTTCTCTAGACTAGGGGCCCCATTTAAGGATGGCTGCGCCCCAAGATAATCCCGCGCCAAAGCCAGAAAGGGCAAGGGTATGACCGGATTCAATTTTGCCTGCACGCACCCATTCATCTAGAGCGATTGGGATAGAGGCAGCGTCGGTATTACCGTGCTTAGCCATATTGCTAACGACGCGCTCGGCAGGAATGCCCAATCGCTGAGCAGCGGCATCTAGAATACGTTGATTTGCCTGGTGCAAGATTAGCCAATCAACGGCATCGGTTGAGAGCCCCGCGTGAAAGAGAGATTTTTCGAGGACCTCTGGAACGCGCTTGACGGCAAAACGGTAAACTTCACGGCCATTCATTGTGACTGGAGCATATTGCCCGTTTTGTGTGGTGACATCTGCCGTGAGCGGTTTCGATGTTTGAGTATAGGCGGCATTAAGACAGCCATTGAGGCTACCGTCACTATGCATTTCAAAGCTCAGTAAACGGTCTTCTCCACGGCTACGCTGCATCACAACCGCGCCAGCACCATCCCCGAAAAGAACACAGGTGCGGCGATCGCTCCAGTCTGTCTGTCGAGATAAGATATCTGCTCCTACCACCACTACATTGCTGTACGCCCCAGTGCGAATAAATTGCGCAGCCGTGACCAGAGAAAACACAAAGCCAGAGCAAGCCGCCGTGATATCAAACGCAACGGCGCGAGTTGCGCCGATTTCATTTTGAATTTGGCAGGCGGAGCCAAATAAATCATCGGGCGTGGAAGTTGCAAGGAGGATAAGGTCAATGTCGGTGGGTGCTAAACCCGCGCTTGCGATCGCACTTGCTGCGGCCTCACCTCCCAAAGACCGAATTGAGTCTACCGCGCTAGCAATATGCCGCTGCCGAATACCTGTGCGCGTTGAAATCCACTCATCTGAAGTATCGACCACAGCTGAGAGCTGTTGGTTTGTGAGTACCGTAGAAAGCTGAGCTGAGCCGCTACCGGTAAAAGCAACACCGTACGTTTGCTGAGTCATTCGTTACCTACCTTTGGGTTTGGCCTTGAGCTTTAGCAGTCGTAGCCACCTTTTGATACTGATCTTTAATCCGATCGAGCACGTGATTATCAACGGCATCTTTGGCCAGTCGAATCGCATTGAAGATAGAAGGTGACCTGGAGCTACCGTGACTAATCACTGCAATACCTGCAACACCTAGCAGCAAACCACCTCCCCGCTCAGCATGATCTACCCTTTGCTTCACTCGTTTGAGGTTGCCTTTCATCAGCGTACAGCCAACTTTACCCGAGAGACCCTGAGGCAACTCCTCACGCAAAATTTGGAGCACTGAGCTACCTACTGCTTCAGCAAACTTCAGCAAAATATTGCCTACAAAGCCGTCACACACAATGACATCAAAATTGCCAGAGAGCACATCTCGACCCTCGGCATTCCCGACAAAGTTGATAGCAGATTGTTCACTCAGTGTCTTATGAACCGTAACGGCTGCCTCGTTGCCCTTACTTTTCTCCTCACCAATGTTTAATAGCCCCACCGTTGGATTTTCGGTACCTAACACGTAACGAGAGTAGGTACTTCCCATAAAGGCAAACTGCTCTAAATACTTAGGCTTGCAGTCTACGTTCGCTCCAACATCCAAAATCAAAACAGGTTTGTTGGCAATCACCGTAGGAAACATCGCACCAATTGCAGGTCGATCAATGCCTTTGATGCGCCCTAGCCTTAGCAAAGCTGCTGCCATTGCCGCTCCAGAGTGGCCCGCCGAAACAACGCCATCTGCTCTTCCTTTCTTCACCAAATCCATCGAGACATTAATCGAAGCCTTGGGCTTGCGTCTGAGTGCACTCAGCGGCTCTTCATGCATCTCAATGGTCCCTTCAGCAGGAACAATCTCAATCCCCTTCAAAAGTTCGGGCTGAGTGACAGATGTCTCTATCTTCGACACGTCACCGACCAGTAAAATCTCAACTCCCAGCTCCTCCTTCGCCCTGAGAGCACCAGCGACTACTTCATCCGGGGCATAGTCGCCACCTGTCGCGTCTACTGCGATGCGTACCTGCGTCGAATCCATTAAAGCGCTACCTGTTTAATGCGGCCCATAGACGAGCCAATAGAAACTTTAAGAATTCTATCAGAATTAATCTTCCTGTCAGAATGAGCTGATCAAGATTGCACTCTCTGCTATCACTCCCTCTACTCTTCGCCAGGCTCAACAATTCGCTGGAACAGGTAACCAGTGCCACGAGCTGTCAAAATCAATTCGGGATTACTTGGATCATCTTCTAGCTTGGCGCGCAGGCGAGAAATGTGCACATCCACGACGCGAGTGTCCACATGGCGCTCAGGGGTGTAGCCCCATACTTCCTGCAAAATTTCAGAGCGAGAAAACGGTTCACCTGAGCGGCTTACCAGCAGTTCCAGCAAGCTAAACTCCATGCCGGTGAGACGGATTCGCTCGTCACCTTTATACACTTGGCGCTTATTAGTATCAATGCGGATATTGTTGATTGTAATTACACCAGAGCTAGGAATGCCCGATGCGCCTGTTTTCTCAACACGACGAAGAACGGAGCGAATCCGCGCTTCTAGCTCCTTGGGAGAGAATGGCTTAACTACGTAGTCATCTGCGCCTAGCTCAAGACCTGTAATCCGGTCAGCAACATCTCCCAACGCAGTCAGCATAATAATGGGGATATCTGACTCTTTCCGCAGCTCCTGGCAGACACCGTAACCATCAAGCTTGGGCATCATCACATCTAGCACGACCAAATCAGGAATTGTGTTTCGAAAGGTATCTAGTGCTTCCTCACCATCAGCAGCGGTTACGACGTCATAGCCAATCATCGAAAGGCGAGTTTCCAGAATGCGACGAATACTTGCTTCATCATCAACAACCAGGATTTTTTCTTTAACGCTTTCCAAGGCTCTGTGAACTCCTATAAAGTCGTGGCTAAGATCGTGGTCCAGTTTAACTAAAAAGTGTAACGGGACGATAAGTCAAAATGGCTAAAAATTAACTCCAAACATAACGTTTAGCAACTAATCTTTTTGCTGATATTCCCTTGATATTACCGATTGTATGCTTTATAACGACCCGAAAGCCATCTACATAAGGGGCTTTCAGGGTTTCTTAAGGTTTGTGGCAGTAACACCACGAACCGATACAAATCGCTACAGCGCTGATTGCTACTCGTTTTTAGATTAAGAAAGTTAGCGTTTACTCCGCAGCAAGAGCCACCTCTCTCATTTACAACGTCATTGAAAAACCGACCTCTTTTGCTAAGAAATGTATCGGGCGTCACCATTTCGATCGGAGCTAAAAGGTAAATTTGGTTCTTTTGTACTATTTTGATGATACTGCGTTAGCACTTTTCACCTATGGCTAAATCTCGCTCTGTCTACGTTTGTAATGCCTGCGGCGCAGAATCTCGGCAGCATTTTGGCAAGTGTCCTACCTGCAACACCTGGAATTCTTTAGTAGAACAGGTGGTAGAAGCCAAAGAAACGGCCAATACGCGGCCCAGTATGAAGTCGCGATCGCTCAGTAATCGGAGAAAGAAATCACCTGCGCAGCCAAGGCTATCGCTCACCTTTAATCAAATTCAAGACCATCCACAGGCTCGAATCCCTTCGGGCTATCACGAGTTAGACCGAGTGCTTGGGGGTGGGATTGTGCCTGGCTCATTGGTCCTGCTAGGAGGAGATCCTGGGATTGGAAAGTCCACGCTGCTGCTGCAAACAGCGAATCAGCTGGCTAAGAATACGCCGATTTTGTATGTGTGTGCAGAGGAGTCTGGGCAGCAGGTAAAGCTGCGATCGCTACGCTTAGGGATTAATCAAGACCTGCACCAAAACGGCAGTGCAAAAGGTAGTAGCGCAAAGAATAGAAAAAGCACAGAAGCTGATAGCAACATTCTTGAAAATCTCTATCTTCTCCCTGAAACTAATCTGGAAACAATTCTAGAAGAGCTCGATTCACTCAGGCCTAAAGTCGCTGTCATTGATAGTATTCAGGCTTTATTCTACTCAGCGCTTACCTCTGCACCAGGCTCTGTTGCACAGGTAAGAGAATGTACTTCTGCGCTTATGCAGCTGGCGAAAAGAGAGAATATTTCACTGTTTATCGTGGGGCATGTGACCAAAGAAGGTGCGATCGCAGGCCCAAAAGTCCTCGAACACCTTGTCGATACTGTCCTGTATTTTGAGGGCGATCGCTTTGCTAGCCACCGTCTTCTCCGCTCGGTCAAAAACCGCTTTGGTGCAACCCATGAGCTAGGCGTATTTGAAATGGTGGATAAAGGATTAGAAGAGGTGCTAAACCCTTCTGAACTGTTTATGAGTAGCCAAGATGAAAATGTGCCAGGCGTTGCAACCATTGTGGCCTGCGAGGGGACGCGTCCCTTGGTGGTGGAATTGCAGTCGCTAGTAAGCCCGACTAGCTATAGTTCTCCACGCCGCTCAACGACTGGGGTGGAACATAATCGACTGTTGCAAATTTTAGCAGTGCTAGAAAAGAGAGTGGGCATTCCGCTCTCTAAGCTAGATGCGTATGTGGCATCTTCTGGCGGGTTGAATGTTGGTGAGCCAGCAGCAGATCTCGGGGTTGCTGTGGCGGTAGCAGCAAGTTTTCGTGATCGCATCATTGACCCAGAACTCGTCCTCATTGGCGAGGTGGGCCTTGGTGGACAGATTCGACCGGTATCGCAGATGGAACTGCGGCTGAAAGAAGCGGCCAAGCTGGGATTTAAGCGGGCGCTGGTGCCAAGGGGACAGAAGCGAGACGGCTTGGGGATAGCCGTGACGGAGGTGGGGAGAGTGGTAGATGCGATTGCTACTGCCCTTGCCAACTCTACCCAGCACGATGAACGAGAGCCTGAAGTGGAATAGCGACAGCCTTCACACGCAATGTATCGAGAAAACTTGAAATGCATCCATTCATCAGGATTAAATGAACGGGTACATGTCGCTATGCAGGCAGCTTTCATGACGAATTCAGTATCGATTGAGCAGCTCAATCAGGACTTTGGCATTGCCAATCAGGTCAAGGTTGTGGAAGGAAAAGGTGGCTTCCCTGTTGTAGAAGTCATAAATGATAAGGCTACAGCCCAGCTCTCGGTATACGCTGCTCAGGTGCTGTCTTTTCGGCCTGTGGGAGAGGCGACAGACCTGATGTTTGTAAGTGAGAATGCGTACTATCAAACTGGCAAAGCGACCAAAGGCGGCATCCCTATCTGTTGGCCTTGGTTTGGGCCAGACCCAGAAGATAAAGGGCGCGCTAGCCATGGGTTTGTGCGCAACAGGATGTGGACACTGCAAGGCGCAGAATCGATGCCAACGGGAGAAACCAAAGTCCGATTGGGCATGTCGCCGAGTGAAGAAACATTGGCAATTTGGCCCTATCAATTTGACCTAGAGATGGAGGTTATCGTTGGAGAGCAGCTCACGGTGACCCTAACGACGAAGAATACTGGAAATGAAGCCTTTTCTATTACACAGGCCTTCCACACCTATTTTTCAACGGGTGATATCAACAAAGTGAATGTGCTGGGCTTGGATGGCAAAGCGTATCTGGATAAGCCGGATGGCGGTAAGCAGAAAACTCAGGATGGCGCGATTGTAGTGACTGAAGAAGTAGACCGCGTATACATGGATGTGCCCTCTGAGCTAGTCATAGAGGATGGTGGACTAGGCCGACGAATTCGCATTAATTCTACGGGGAGTAAAACAGCAATCGTTTGGAATCCCTGGACTGAGACCTCTCAGAAGATGGCCGATTTAGCAGCTGATGACTATCAACGATTTATCTGTGTGGAAACAGCAAATGCTGCCGATGATGTCGTTGAAGTAGGTGCGGGCTCTGTGTATCAACTCAAGGCTGTCTACAGCATTGAGCATGGGTAAGGCTGTTCGCGGATTGTTGTCAGTTGCAGAAGATATGTAAAGGGCTCTGATGAGTTAGCAAGCCTCCAAAGCAACTCATTTCTGTAAGACCTATGCTATCTACCCTATCTGAGAAGAAGATGCACGCTGTACGCGTGGCTGTTTTCTTGGCCTGGTGTCTGTTAATTGTCTCGTTGTTTTATGATCCGTTTTCTGCAATTTTTACCCAGCCAGAACAAACTTGGAGCTGGCTAGCAGATGACAATATTGCCAACGCAGGTAGCATAGAGACCTGCATTCAGGTTCAAGGTCGCTGTCTCCCCCTTGCCCCTTATGCGATTGGCACTCGCGTTTTCTGGGGAATGGTTGTTCCCAGTGCTATTTTCATTGTGCTGGTGCTGGGGCATGAGTTTTGGCGACGAATCTGCCCGCTGTATTTTTTCTCCCAGCTACCCCGCGCATTGCAGCTCAAGCCACTGCTGAATATTGAGCAGAATGCCTGGCTAAAACAAAATCACTTTTATGTACAGTTTGTTCTGTTCTACTTAGGCATTACAGCACGTATTTTGTTTGTTAATGCGCTGCGTCCCGCGGCTGGAATCTTCTTTATTTTGACGTTGCTAGCAGCAGCCAGTGTGGTTGCGCTGTACGGTGGGAGGAGCTGGTGCCATTATATTTGCCCATTTGGCATGGTTCAGACAGTCTTTACTGGGCCCAAGGGCCTGCTGGCTAGCCAGGCTCACACCGCTAAGCCCTACAGCATTACCCAATCGATGTGTCGCACGGTAGATGCAAAAGGGAACGAAGAAAGTGCTTGTGTCTCCTGTAAGTCTGCCTGTATGGATATTGACGCGGAGCAGTCTTATTGGGTTCAACTGCACAAACCTGGCCGCAAGCTAGTGCAGTATGGCTATCTGGGTTTAGTGGTGGGCTATTTTGCTTATTACTGGCTATACGCTGGAAACGCAGATTACTACTTCTCGGGTGTGTGGAGCTATGAATCCTGGCGAGTTGACTCATTGTTAGGACCTGGGTTCTACATTCTCAATGCGGCAATTCCTATCCCTAAGCTGCTGGCCGCGCCGCTGACATTGGGCGTGTTTGCGATCGCATCCTGCTACCTCTGTACACTCATAGAGCGCCAATACCGCGGCATTCTCAAACAAAAAGACTCTATGGCAACGGCTGATAAGAGCCTGCATAGAATGTTTTCTGTTTGCACCTTTGTTGCTTTCAATGTGTTTTTCATCTACGGTGGTCGCCCTGAAATTAATAAGCTACCCGTAGCTGTACAATTCGCATTTCAGGCTGTGATTGCGGTGGTGAGCAGTCTGTGGCTATACCAAAGCTGGGGACGTAGCGCTGAGCTTTACCAGCTGGAAAGTACAGCCGATAAGCAACAGCGCATGCTGCGCAAGCTCGCTGTCAATGTAGATGATTTACTCAAAGAGAAATCACTACAACAGCTGGATGTGAGGGAGATTAACATCCTAGCAAAGGTACTGCCTCAGCTAGTGCGAAACGCGCAGGCACAAGCAGCTGAGGTTCCCGTAGAGAATAGCCCTACACACACACAGCACCAGCTGCCAAGGACGGCGTTCAGACGCAAAAGAGCAAACTCTGCTGAAGCATCCCAGGCTAACAATCCAGAACCGATGAGCCCCCCTCAAACGCGCATTCGTCGGGCGTAAAAGTTCGAGCCTCTCTTGTGGGGGCTCCATTATTGGGGCTCTCCTATCTCAAACCACTGTTCTTTTTAATCGGTATCTATTCACAGTACGCGACTCACCATACGCCAGGAAGAAACCTGTCAAAACCATGTTAAAGACGAAAGTAATCAATACGCAAACCAATGATGTCTACGAAGCTCAGCTCAGCCCGCGCTCAGTGCATCAGGCGGAATGCTTGATTGGGCGTCATCCTAACTGTGATTTGGTATTGGATGGACCGGCAGTGAGCCGAGTGCATGGGCGATTGTTATTTGAAACAGATGCCTGCTTTTTCGTAGATTTGGGCAGTACAGATGGCTCTCGATTGAACAATGAGGAAATTGGGGTGAATCAGGCTTACGCGATCGCCCCCGACGATATCCTCCGCATCGGTGAATTCGCCGTCATCATCGAATCTGTACAGCCGCAACCTACTCAAACCGCGATCCATGGATGGAATGGGGACACCATCACCGCTCGCTGTGTACAAATCAACATTGAGACCCACGATGTCAAAACCTTCCGCTTCGCTGCTGAGCCTGCTGTGCTCTTCGACTTCAAGCCAGGCCAATTCGTCACGTTATCGTTACCAATAACGCACCCAAAGACAGGCCGCCCCGTCTCACGCTCCTACTCCATTTCATCTAGTCCTTCAAGGCCACACACCTTAGACATCACGGTAAAACGCGTAGGTCCGGCAAATGATGATCTGCCCCCTGGGCTGGTTTCAAACTGGCTACATGACCATTTAGAAGTCGGCATGACTTTATCTATGCAGGGGCCGTTCGGAGATTTTAACTGTGTGGATCATCCAGCAAAAAAGCTGCTGCTGATTTCAGCAGGGAGTGGCATTACGCCTATGATGTCGATGTCTCAATGGCTAAGTGACCGCGCCACCGATATAAACATTGCCTTCGTACACGTTGCCCGCACAGATCGAGATATCATCTTCCGCCAGCGACTCGCTTTGCTCGCCGCACAGCACAGCCACTTCCAGCTAGCCTTCAGCTTGACAAAAGACGCACCCAATAGTCCCTGGGCAGGCTATCGCGGACGGCTGAATCCAGCCATGATGGCGGCAATTTGCCCTGACTTTGCGGAGCGAACCGCTTTTGTTTGTGGGCCGAATGGCTTTATGGCAGGGACGAAACAGCTGCTGAAAGACATAAGTTTTCCTATGGATATCTTTTTTGAGGAGGGTTTCGGAGGTCCTAGTGCGAAAGCAGGCAAGTCTCAAACTGTTTCGAATAAGCCTGTTTCAGATAAGTCTTCTGACAAGGTTGCTGTTGAAACGACACTCACAGCGGTATCAGAGGATGACAAAGCGCCTGCAGCGAAAAATCGCATCGTAGAATTTGCTACCTCAGGTCAGCAAATTACCTGCGACGAGGAAGATACCCTATTGGATGCAGCAGAGCAGGCAGGTGTATCGATGCCGAGCGGTTGCCGCATGGGCAGCTGCGGGGTATGCAAGCAGCAGGTAGCCTCCGGTGAGGTGGACTATGAGGTAGAGCCTAAGGGGTTGAAGGAGTGCGATCGCGCTGAAGGCCACGTACTCACTTGCATTGCTAAGCCTGTAGGCAAGGTCGTACTACATCTGTAGAGTGGGTCCTTTATACTGAGACACCGAAATATCGAGAGTGATACAACTCACTCTCGATATTTAATAGACTTCATCGGAAATAACATGAGTGCTCACGCAAGTGAGCCTACTTTTGA
>ERZ1740067.2030-NODE-2030-length-12874-cov-6.242141_pt1 | contig 12874 bp, 14 predicted proteins | sample MGYA00581736_ERZ1740067 | MGnify/ENA primary metagenome ERZ1740067 (study PRJEB43018, sample SAMN04849236) | marine metagenome | isolation source: floating plastic debris | place: Pacific Ocean | collected 2008-08-27 | study: EMG produced TPA metagenomics... | reverse complement strand
GGGAGCAGACCTTGGAGTAACATAGAAACTGGTACAAAGAATGGGGGCAGGTCAGTTGTCCGTGGCGTTCTTCCAAACAATCGTCCCGACGCGATTCGTCCTGCCGAACAGCTCATCCATAACAAGCCGCAGGTTCTCCAACTCGTTGTCATCGATGCTGATGAAGATGATGCCGTCTTCGCGTAGGAACTGCTTCAGCAGTGCCATCCTCGGATACATCATGCACAGCCACTTGTCGTGCCGGCTCAGGTCCTCGGCTTCTTTCCCGACCACGTCGCCGAGCCATCGCCGGATCTCCGGGCTGTTCACATTGTCGTTGTAGACCCACCCCTCGTTGCCCGTGTTGTACGGCGGGTCGATGTAGATGCACTTCACCTGCCCCGCGTAGTACGGCAAGAGCGCCTTGAGCGCCTCCAGATTGTCCCCCTGCACCAGCAGGTTCCCCGCGTCCGGATCCCCAGCCGACAGCTTCTTGTCGCAATGCAACAGCCGGTACGGCACCCGCCGATGATGGCCAACCACGGCCTGTTTGCCTATCCAATCGAGCGTTGGCATGGCGGGTACACGTCTCCGGGGTCAATCCAAGGGCCTCTGGGCCTACAGGATATAGGGCCTGAAGCCTCCGCGTACGTCACCGGTGGGGGCGATTCGCGTCTCTCGAACCAGCGGAAGGGCCCGTCAGCGGTTACAGATGCAGCCGACCAAGTGCCGATCTACAATCTGGACCTGGAGCAAGGCATGGCAACAATCAACGACATTGCTGACTACGTGATCTGCCGGCTGGCCACAGCCGAGACGCCGATCAACCAGCTCAAGCTCCAGAAGCTGCTGTACTACATTCAGGCTTGGCATCTCGCGCACGCTGGGAAGCCCATCGTGGATGCGAAGTTCCAAGCGTGGGTGCACGGTCCGGTGAACCGGTCCATCTTCGACCGCTTCAAGTCCAGCAAGCTGCTGTACTCCGCGATGACGCCCGACGATGTCCGACCCGACTTCAATTCCGATACCGCACTTGCGGAAGATGAGCGGGGATTCGTCAACGCGGTACTCGACGCATACGGCGGCTTGACCGGGGATCAGCTTGAGTCACTGACTCACCAGGAAGAGCCTTGGATCGAGGCCCGCGGTTCGCTGGGCCCAGATCAGCGCTGCGAGCGGGAGATCGACGAAGGGACCATGGCGCGGTTCTATAAGTCGCGTTCCGCGTCGTGAGCAAGCCCAAGATCGACCCGGGCACTGTCCCGCCCCCTCGGGTTCCGGAGGTCAGGAAGGGCCGCCCTGACGCCGAGAAGTACTTCACGTTCTCATTCCGGTACTGGAAGGAAGTCGAGAATTTTGGCGTTGGCTCCCAGGACGCCTCTTGGTTTTCCTCGCTGCTGGCACGGTTGCGAGATCTAGGAAGCGAAAAGATCACCCGGTTGTTCGAAGACCCGAGCTTCAAGGACACGCTGCGGTCTCACCGTGTTGACTGGGGTGCAAAGAACATTCCAGTGCAACTCGAGGACCTGAACTGGCTTCCGGCTTCGGTCCGTGAGAATCAGGACGAGTTCCCGATTATTCAATTTCACGTCTCGAAGGCGCTTGGCCGCGTTCATGGGTTCTGGGATGCCGAGTGGTGCTTCCAGATTGTCTTGCTGGACCCATTGCACAACCTACAGCCGAGCGAGTACTCCGCGTACAAGGTGCGCTCGACGGACATTTCGAATTGCCAGTACTCGGCGTTGCGAACCGCTCTTGATCAAGTCTGTGAGACTCCATGTTCTCAAGCCTGCTGTGAGTTCGCTCGCCGCGTCCACACAGTTACGCCAGAGGCTGTCGACGGGCACATCGTCATCGTCGCGGCCCTAGAGGAGAATGTTGCGGGCGACCTAGCCACTCTGCGTGCCGCAAGCACCGCGTCGATTTCAGATATCCTGTCGCACGGGATCCTTTTCTTTGATGAGCAGCCACCGAGTGGTGCGGGGTCCAAGATCCCACAGGAGTAGCCAATGCCCATCGAAGTCGGAATCTGGCGTCTCGGAGCGAAGCTCGAGCCTGTCGGCTACTCCCGGATGGACAGCGAGAGCCGTCTGGAGACAGTGCTCGCCGACGATGTAGCTGTGGTCGATCCCGATCTCTTGCTGGTCGGTCGCCAGGTCCCGACCGCGTTCGGCAAGTTCATCGACCTGCTTGCACTCGACTCCGAGGGGCGGGTGGGCGTGCTTGAGCTCAAGCGGGACCGCACACCCCGGGACGTGGTCGCCCAGCTGCTCGACTACGGCTCATGGGTGCGAGAACTCGAGGACGATGACATCGCGTCCATTTTCGAGGCATTCCTCGCAAAGTACTACCCCGAGCACAAATCCACATCACTCGACGAGGCGTTCCGGGACCGTTTCGGTAGCGACCTTCCCGACGTCCTCAACGAGACCCACAAGCTCGTCCTTGTCGCCAGCGAGCTCGACGAAAGCTCCGAGCGGATCATCACCTATCTCGCCGACGAGTACGGGGTCGCGATCAACGCTGTCTTCTTCCGTGTGTTCCGCGATGGCGATCGCGAGTACCTCTCACGAGCGTGGCTTTCAGACCCGGGCCAGGTCGAGGCTCGCGTGGAAGCCAAGCGAGAGAAGAAGCCGTGGAACGGCGAGTACTACGCCTCCTTCGGTGCCGACGATCACCGCGACTGGGAGGAGGCTCGGAAGTACGGCTTCATCTCAGCAGGCGGCGGCACCTGGTATTCCCGCACGCTGGGGATGCTCGAGCCGGGCGGCCGGGTATGGGTCAACATCCCGGGCGGCGTGGGCTACGTCGGCGTCGGCGAGGTCGTTGACTCCGTTGTCCCGATCGATGAATTCATGGTCGACGACGGCAGAGGGAAGCAGGTCCCGATCACTTCTCTACCTCTGAAGGCGGCCAAGCATGCCGCCATGTCAACAAACCCGGAGAAGGCCGAGCACTTCGTCCGCATCAAGTGGAGGAAGACCGTTCCGATCGCGGAGGCGATCCGGGAGAAGGGACTGTTCGGCAACCAGAACTCTGCGGCGAAGCCTCGCGCCAAGAAGTGGCAGCACACCGTCGAGCGGTTGGCGGCCGTGTTCGATGAACCCCTGTAGCGCCAAGGTGTACTGAACGCGCTTTTGGAGAGGTGCAGATTGGCTGCACCCCCGACTGGCACCCCCCGTCGAATTCGCGGGGCCGCTAACCGAGAGTCCCAGAGAGTTTGAGAGGTTCGGACCAGAGCCGGATCTGAACGCCCAGCGTCGCGGTCGGCCGCCCGATGCACCCGCCAGAACAGAGTGTCGGTCATCGGTTGCCCGCTGCCGCAAGTCCCGCCAGAGCGGCCCCTTGCGGAAGCCGTGCCGACCGGCGGGGCCCGCCCTAGCCGTAAAGCAAAACCGCCACGGTTTCCCGTGGCGATTGAAAGCTCCCCGATCGGAACCGTTTCAAAGAGGTAGATCCGATGCCGTGGGCTTGGTGGGCCCGCGGGGATGTTTAACGCTGTTCCCGAGCATACTAGCACATGCTCCTTCGCCCGTGGGGGGTGAACGTCAAGGCGTTCTCTACCGCGCATTTGCGGCCTGCAGCGTCACCTGCAACTCTACTCGGGCACCGTTTCGGAGGACCGCCACGATCACCGTTTCGCCCGGCGAGTTCTCGGCCATGAGTTCCATCCAGTTGGAGATGCTGCCGATTTCCTGTCCATTCCACGCGACGAGCCGATCCCCGGCAAGCACGCCACCGGTATCTGCCGATCCACCCGGGCTGACACGCTGCACCACGACGCCTGGTTCTGTGTCGTTGTAGTTGCCCGGCATGATGCCGAAGCGGACCCGTACCGATCCCATCGATATGGACGGGCCGCGGTCATATCCCTCGATCTCTTGGAACGTGAAATCGTCGTACCGCTGGGCGGCAGTGAACGCGACATCGCTTGCAAGCTCGGCAATCAACGATCCCCCGCGCACATTCAGCTTCCACGACTCGTCTTCGGGCGTGTGGTACTCGCTGTGGAACGGCGTGATGGTGAAGAACAACACCGAAACGCGCTCGTCGTAGAACGCCGCGTGATCGGACCGCGCGGTCAGCCCGTTTCCCCTGACGACTTCAAGGGGGGTAGGGCCGCCCGCCTTCTTCGACTGCTGTCGACTGCTGTCGTAGAGTCGATGTCAACTTGCGTCATACTAGTGTTCTCCGATCAGTCCAAGCCGGAGCAGGAACCGCTCGGCCTCGTCAAGAGTCTCGTCATCAAAGTGGTGTGCACATGGCACCGGGCCAACTGGGCATAGCAGGTCCGGCAACATGGCGGGCTCGCCGGTCCTGGCGACGTGGGCTCGCACGATGGCGTAGTAGGCCGCGGAAGCTGCGCGGCAGAACTCGTTGATCTCCTGCTGCGACATATCTGTGGCAGGCTTCATCCTCAAGGCTCCCAGTTCGCATCGCCCTCCAAGCGGGCGGTGTTGGACCAGTTTCGTCGGTCCATGATGTCTGAGGTATCAACGGTTCCCGCGTGACCATCGAACCATCCTGCAACGGCCTTACCCTGGTAGCGCGGGTGGACGTAGCCGAACCGTGTTGCGGGTGCCGTCGTCTGCTGATTCTCGTTGAATGTCGCGCCGACCGGAGGCGGCTCCACATCGATGTAGCCATCGATCTGGGAAGACCCGACGTAGAACCGTGATGATACAAAGACAAATAGCCCGGACGGCTGGAGCGGTTCGGAGATCTTCTTCACGTGATTGTTCTGGCCGATCCAGTCGGTCCTGCGGGAGTCGCCGCCGACATACCGCCGGTTGATACCGAACGACGGGAAGACGCTGACCTCGTACGACCACGACGAGACCCCGCCAGGTTGCGAAGTGATGTCACCAAAGTCATCGAGTAGCCGCGCACGTTCACCGACATGCGTTGTTCCTGCCCAGCCATGGTCAAAGTACGGCCCGAGCCGATACACCCATCGCTGGCTGACAGGCGGGTAAAGTCGATTTCCGAACTCATCGATGACACCTTCCGCGGCTTGAACCGGGGTGAGATGAGCCGGAAGCACATATCCGCGATTGTCATCGGCATACATGACATATGCCTGCATCAGTGAGCGTGCTGCAACACTTGCTTTGAGCGTGCGAGCTGAATCCCGCGCTGCGCCGAGGGTTGGAAGGAGAATGCCAATCAGCAACGCGATGATCGCGATCACGACGAGGAGCTCAATGAGCGTAAAGGCTCGGGCTTTCCGAGTCATGGTTCGCATCCAGCCTCTGCTTCAGTGATGAACTCGACGATGTCCTCTGCATTGGTCTCGCCATCGGTATTCCAATCGCCATCGTCTGCATCAACGTCTTTGAGAAACTCGATCACATCAAAGAAGTCCGCAGCGTCGTTCAGATCGAGATCCGCCGGGCAGTCCATCGGCTCTACAAAGGTGTCGATGGCTACCTTATCGAAGCTCAGCGATGTGGATTCAGCTTCGAACAACACCTCGTGAGCGAGGTCGTTCCGGGCAAATTCGAATCGGACGAGCGTATCAAGCTGAGTCCCGCCGAAGCCACCGCCCACGTCTGTTCGGTCGAGCTCGATGATCTCGATCGGACGACGCCGGCTATTGAGAACGAAGGTTTCCTGGTCGGGTTCAACGCCGAGTGTCCGTACCTGATAAATGACGGTGGTTTTGAAGCCATAACCCAGCCCAAAGCCAGGTGAGATGGCCACCGGTGTGTTGATGCCGGAGAAGGTATAGATGTTGCCGCCACCCGTGATGAATGAGCCACTGGTCGGAGCGTTCGCATCAAACGCGTCGAACTCGGGAGCGTCTTCGGGTAGGCTTCCAACGACTGATTGAACGCCGGGGGCGTTGGGACCTATAGGCGAGTCGAAGAAGTCCCACTCGGCGTAAGTCGATAGCGGCGTGACGCCGCGGTCCCAGCCGTCATCCGTGAGGTTGGGCACGAGGAACTGTGCCATCGCGGCCGGTGAAGCGAGCGCGATGCTCATGGTGAGCAAGACTGTGCGTAGGCGGGTCATCGTGCGGTCCTCCGAGGTGTAACGGGTGTGGCCAGGAAGTTGAAACACGGAAAGCCTCGATGGCGGGGGACGGAACGGATATCAACAAGACAGCGCCGCCCGACGCGATCCCCGCCACCGAGACGGATCTCAATCAGCGCCGGCGTCTGCCAGCAACCAGCCCTGTCAGGCCGAGGAGCGCGATCGTTCCCGGCGCAGGGACGATCGCGATGCGGGCAGTGATCTCCTCACCGGTCAGCCCGCCAAAAGACGAGTTCACAAACGCGACGGCAGCTCCGCCATCTGGATCAAGCAGGGCACTTGTCCCGAGCGTGTACGCGAAGTTCGTGTCTCCGTTGGCAATCCACTCGTTGACTAGATCAGTGATGTCCCACTCGAAGACGCCGAAGCCGTCAACGGTCGTTGTCGACAGGATGCTTGCAGTCGTGATCTGGGTGTCCCGGAAGTCGAGCCAAGAACCAGCCCCGGCGGCCAAGTCCTGATCAACAGCGGTCAGCGGATCCGCTGTGAGACTGTGGAGCGAAATCTCTGCGGGATTTGTCGGATCAACGTCGGGGAAGAAGCCGGTACTGACGTTCTCGACTCGGAAGACTGCCTGCTCGACCGGGCCACTGAACGCGAGCGGGTCGAACCCAAAGCCGAAGTAGGCTGTCTCGCCGGTGACGCCGAAGACCTCTGTTGATGTCGCGCGATTCGTTGCGCGGCTACTGCCCGACTCTTCGCCGCGGAGGTAGTCGCTTTGGAAGAATCCTGACGACATGTAGTCTTGTTGCACAAATAGTTCGGTCGGCTGGGCGGTTGCGATGCCCGACATGGTGCCAGCTAAAATCGCGATAACTGCTGTTTGCTTTGTCATAGCTCTGTCTCTCCTGGTTACGAACTGTGAATCGGTGATGATGTGGCGTGGCGGCGGCGGCGGCTCCCGAGCACAGACGCTGCCGCGATCGGCAAGGCGGTGATCGGAGCGGGCACGGTCACAGCGAGGTTGATGGAACCAACGCCGTCATGGGATGTTGAAATGAACTGCTGGCCAACACGTGTGCCGAGCGTGGATCCGGTTACAGCGAGGCGGTAGTCACCCGCGGCGAGGTCGGCGAATGACAGCAGGCTCGTGAAGTCGTCGGACCCGTCGTCGTTGAAATCGACGAGCAAACCCGATGAATCGAAGAGAGCAATCAGCGTGTCATCTGTCTGGATACCGCCGTCGAGTTCAAAGATGGAACTCCCGGCCGTCGAAAACTCAATGGCTCCGCCGGCGTGATCGACGCTGTACCACAGAATCTCGCCTTCGACGATGTTGTCGACGCGTGCGGTCCCGATCCCGATGCTTGTCGCATCGGGAAACAGCGCTTGGTTGAAGCCAAACTCAGCGGAGCTGATTGACCAGTTGGTCGAGCCCGGGAACGTATTGGGTGTGAACGCCTCGAATGACCAATCGCCTTCGATGCTCGCTGGGGCGAAGGCCGAGGTCCATCCGCTGAACGGTGTGGCTCCGAGGACGATGCCCTGCTCGCCAGCAATCGGTCCCGTGTACCCGATGCCGTTCGGGCCTTGGATCGAGGCGAAGACATCCTCCTCGAAAAAGAAGGCGTTCGGTGCGCTCGTCAGTGTCCCGGACCACGAAAGGCTCCGGGCCGTGAATGTCTCAGTAAAGGACCCGGTCTGGGTTGAGTTGCCGGCGCTGCCGAGGCCTCCCGCGGGTCCGGCGTTTGTGACCGCGATGCTCGCTGTCTGGGCGTTAGCACCCGAGGCGGCGATCAGTAGTGCGGTGCTACAGACCGCGGTGTGCATACAGATGTTCATGGGATCTCCTGGTAGATTCGATAAGGGCACGCATCCCTGAGAAGAGATGCATGCTCTCAGTTGGTTCTCGTGATTAGCGACGTCGACGCACGACGACGAGGCCGCCCAAGCCAAGCAGCGCGGCGGCGCCCGGCGCGGGGACGACCGTGAACGTGTCGATCGCCACGCGATCGAGGCTCAGCGAACTGCCGAGTGCATCGAAGTTGATCACATAGCTGTCGAGGTTGCCGCTCAGGTTGAACTCGAAGAGCGTGTCAACCTGGGAGCCCCCAAATCCACCGAGCGCGACACGGTCGAGTTCGGTGACGCTTGATGCGGCGATCGAGCCATTGAGCAGTAGCGTGCTCTGGTCGATCTCGGTGCCGAGTGTGCGGACCTGGAGCAGCACGGTGGTGACGTAGCCCGCACCAAGGTCAAATCCGCCGAACTCGATCTGCGGGCTCACCACGCCGCCGAACGAGTAGATGTTCCCACCGCCGGTGATGAACGAGCCGCTCGCTTCATTGTTATCGACGACGTTGAAGTCAGCGGCTGTCGCGGGCAGCGTGCCCCCGACGAACGAGCCCACATCCGGCGTGTTCGGCCCGGCGGGGCTGGTGAACACGTCCCATTCGGCGTAGGTCGAGAGGGGAGTCGCCCCCCGATCCCAGCCGTAGGTGATCGTGTCCGGGATAATGAAATCGGCCGAGGCCGACGACGCGAGGCCGGCGAGCATGGCGCTTGCCACAAGCACAGAACGATTCATGTCTGAACCTCCTCAGGCTGGCCGGGTGTAAATCCCGGTCCTGTGGGGCCCAGCCGGGTTGTTTTCGAGGTCCAGGTCCGTTCCGATCGGGGTTCGATCGGTCGCGTCGGGGCCCGGGTTGGCTCGTGGGATTCCGGCAATTCCCAGATGCAGTTGAGACTCAGTCGCAACTGTGAATACAGTACACACGCCCCACCCGCCCGTCAATTCCAGGCAGAGCGAATTCAATCCTGCCCAGCAAGAATTCGGAAGACCTCATGACTTCAAGCCCGCCCAATCGTTCTGCACGCCGCACAGCCCGGCATTTCTCGCAGCTCGTCGTCATCGCTCTTTGGGCGTGCGCCCTTCTGCCCTCCACGGGATGCGACGGTGACGCTGGCGGATCAGCGGAGCAAGTCTCACGACAAGCGTCCCCAGGCCTTCGCGTTGCGGTGCTGCTGCCGTTCGCAGCCGACCAACTCTTGCAGCTCGGTGTCCGCCCCGTGGCGGTTCCCGCACTCGACGGGGAGCCTCCCGCTGAGTGGCGAGGCATCCCCACCGTCGCGCTGGACCACTCTGCGGGACCGAACCTAGAGCAGCTCATGGCCTCGGCGCCAGATCTCGTCATCACCAGCACGACCTACGCGCAGTTCCTCCCAGCGATTGAGAAGTCAACCGACGCCCAGGTCGTGGTGATGGATGTCAACTCGATCGCAGATGTCTCCTCACACATCGAAGAACTCGGGCGGCTGACCGGTCATGAGGATGAAGCCCAAGCACGGGTAGTTGAGATCAAGAAGCAGATGGTCGGCTTAGAGGACGCGGATGAGCCTGTGCGTGTCCTCGCCGTGTTCGGTACTCCGCACGCGTTCTATGCCTTCTTGCCGAGCAGCTACCTTGGCGATCTGGTCGCCCATGCGGGCGGCGAGATGATCACGGGAGACCTGGAGTCACACGGTGTGTTCCGCGGGCTCGCACCCCTCAGCATGGAGGCGGTGATCGACCGTGATCCAGACCATCTACTTGTGGTGTTCCACGGGCCCGAGGAATCCGCGCGGGCGATGCTTGAGCGGGATGCTCTCTGGGGCGGTCTCTCGGCGGTTCGCGATGAGCACGTGACGTTCCTAACGGACGACCTGTACGCCATGCGGCCCGGGTCGGAACTGCCGCGTGCCGTGAAGGAGATCCGGGCGGTTATCTACGAAGCGAGGTCGCGTCAGCCGTGACGACAATCGCATCAAATCCAGCTTCAGCGCGCCGGTCTGTGGGCGGTACCAAGAACCGTATACGGCTCGGTGTGTCGATCGTGGCCGTCTCGATTGCGGTCGGGCTGCTGGCGTCACTGGTACTTGGAGCGGTCGACATCTCACTGCGTGAGGTTCTCGCAGTCATTTCCGGTGACGCCGCGGAGACCACAAGCCGGATCGTTCTGGATGCACGCTTGCCGCGGGCACTCTGCGCGGTGCTCGCGGGGTGCAACCTGGCGGTGGCGGGTGTGCTCTTGCAAAGCGTGACGAGAAACCCCCTGGCCGACCCGGGATTGATCGGCATCACGGCCGGCGCGGGAATGGCAGCGACCATCGTGCTCGCCGTGCTGCCCGGTGTTGCGGCGATGCTGCCAGTCGCTGCATTCGCAGGGGCAATGCTGTCCGCGATCTTCGTGTATGGCGTCTCGTGGCGGCCGGGGGGCGGGGCGTCTCCGGTGCGCATGATCCTTGCCGGAGTTGCCGTCAACGCCATTCTCGGTGCAGTCATCGGTCTGCTGATCACGGCGTTTGCCGATCGGATCCCCGCGGTCATGTTCTGGACGACCGGGTCGTTCAACGGCCGCGGGTGGTCACACCTCTGGCTCATGCTGCCCTATTCCGTTGTCGGAATGGCCATGGCGGTGATGCTCCACCGAAGCATGCGGGTGCTCGAACTCGGCGACGATGCGGCCGCGACGATGGGGGTTCGGGTCGAACGCACACGGCTGATCGCCTTCGCCGCCGCCTCGCTGCTGGCCGGATCCGCGGCGAGCGTGGCGGGGCTTGTAGGCTTCATCGGTTTGGTGGTGCCACACCTCGTCCGCCTCGTGCTGGGTACCAATCGGCTTGTGTTGCCGGTCTCCGCTTTCGCGGGCGCTTCGGTCTTGCTCTGGTCGGACCTGCTCGCCAGGACCGTGCTGGCACCGAGCGAGCTTCCAGTCGGCGTGATCACCGGCCTGATCGGCGGGCCGTACTTCATCTACCTGCTCTACAGATCCGGGTGGCTGCGATGACACTGGTCGCTGATGCCTTGCATGTTCACCTCGGCGGCGCGGCGGTTCTCTGCGGCATTGATCTACGTATCGACGCCGGTGAGATTGTGGCGATTGTCGGACCGAACGGTTCAGGAAAGTCCACCCTCGTGCGGACACTCGCGGGCCTACTCAAGCCGGAGTCGGGTCGAGCGTCGATTGACGGCAAGATGGTCCGGACGCTCCCCCCGCGTCAGCGAGCCTCGCGGCTTGGCTTGCTGGCACAGACAGCTGAGCCACCGAGCCTGACGACCGTACACGAGCATGTGGGCCTCGGGCGGCATTCCAAGCGTTCGATCCTCTCACGCTGGACGAGCGGCGATACGAAGGCGGTCACGAAGGCGATGGACACCTGTGAGGTCACGCGCCTTGGAACGCGGCGTATCGAGAACCTGTCTGGTGGCGAACGCCAGCGGGTCCGTCTCGCGACACTGATGGCACAAGACCCGGCGCACCTGCTGCTTGACGAGCCGCTCACCGGGCTGGACATCGAGCACCAACTCGGGCTGCTGCACTTGCTCCAGAAGCTCAACACCGACCATGGGCGGACAGTTGTGTGCGTGCTTCACGATCTCGATCTTGCGCTGCGATTCTTTGCTCGCGTCGTGGTCATCCATGAAGGACGCGTCGCCGCGGATGGACCGCCGAGCGAGGTCTTGTGCCCAAGGATCTTTGAATCGGTGTTCCGAGTCGACGGACGGATCGGCTGGGAGATCGACGGCGAGCCAGTGATCATGTGTCGCCGATGCCGGCCGAAGCCGGATCCAGCAACGGTTGAAGTCACAGTAGAGTCCGGGGCAGCGAACGCGTATCTCGCGGATGCGGGCCCTATCAAAAATGGAGTCACCACGATGAGTCACCCGACGATCGAATCCAAGCCGCAAACGGCCGATAGTCTTGCGCTCAAGCTCAAGCAGGGGACACAGGATCTTCATGACCAGGCCGAAGCCGGGCCGTTCCAGCAGCGGATGGTCGACGGCAAGCTGCTCCGTGCGGAGTACGTGGCATTCCTCCAGCAAGTGCTGCACGTGCACCGTGCGGTTGAGCCGCTCTTCCGCGACGCCGCAGCCCGCGAGCCCCGCTTCGCGGACATGCTGCATCAGAACCACTTCCGTGTGACCAAGATCGAGGAGGACCTGCTGGACCTTGACGCTGCCCCGAGCGACATCGTCCTGCCTTCCGCACAACGCTTCATCGACTCAGTGACCGAGTCGGCCGATAGCGATCCGCTGTCGCTCATCGGCGTGCTGTACGTGAAGGAAGGCGCGACCAATGGGAACAAGATCGTCGCGAAGCGGATCCGCGACGGTCTGGGTCTTGATGGATCGGTGGCGATGGGCTATCTCGACCCGCACGGTGCCGACCAACGCAAGCGCTGGACAGCCTTTAAGGGCAGCCTCGATTCGCTTGATGTGTCCGACGGTGAACGTAGCCGCTGCCTCGAAGCCGCCCGCGCGACGTTCCGCCTGTTCATGGATTTGTCGGCTGAACTCGCTGATTGCTCGCCGCAGTTGCATGTGAGCTAGCCGGTGCCATGCCGGCGGGAGAATCCCGAATGATCAGGCGACGAGCATTCACGTTGATTGAGTTGCTTGTTGTCATCGCAATAATTGCGCTGCTGATCGGCATTCTTCTGCCTGCACTCGGTTCAGCCCGCAACGCCGCCCGGAGCCTCAGATGTGCATCCAACATGCGCCAACTCGCGATCGGGCACGCTCTCTATGCGAATGACTTCAATGACATCAGTCTTCCAGGTCGGATGGCCAAGGTTGGTGACTCGTCCAACCCCGCGAATCACTACAACGTCGGCAACGGCATGCACTACCGACCGCGGTGGATGGTCACGATGGGGGCCGGTGCGGGGTTCTACGCCTACGCCGCCCCTTCGACCGACCCGAGCAAGGAGAACGACAACAACCGCCATGTGGAGCATGAGATTTTCGTCGACCCCGCGGTCCGAGACTGGACGAATAATCGCAACTATGCCCTCGGCTACAACTTCCATTTCCTCGGCAACACCCGAAGGAACGCGAGCGGACGGTTCGTCCGCTTCCCGGTGCGCCTCAGCAACATGG
>ERZ1740067.2029-NODE-2029-length-12875-cov-7.223089_pt1 | contig 12875 bp, 13 predicted proteins | sample MGYA00581736_ERZ1740067 | MGnify/ENA primary metagenome ERZ1740067 (study PRJEB43018, sample SAMN04849236) | marine metagenome | isolation source: floating plastic debris | place: Pacific Ocean | collected 2008-08-27 | study: EMG produced TPA metagenomics... | reverse complement strand
CGCTTTGCGGGCGATAGCGGCGGTCGTAGTCGGGGGCGTAGAGGCAGCTTTCGTCAAAGTCCTGCGCACCCAGTACACGGCCCACGAGGATCAGGGCGGTGCGGCTGATGCCGTCAGGCATCGCGTCGCGCAAGGTGGCGAGGGTGGCGTGGATCACCTGTTCGTCCGGCCAGCTGGCGCGGTAGACAATCGCGACGGGGCAGTCAGGCCCATAGGCTGGCGTCAGGTCATTGATCACCTGATCGAGGTTGCCGATGGACAGGTGAATGGCCAGCGTCGCCCCGGTGTTGGCAAAGTTTTCCAGCGTCTCGCCTGCGGGCATGGTCGAGGCGCGGCCCGGCGTGCGGGTCAGCACCACCGATTGCGCGACACTGGGCAAGGTCAGTTCGGCCCCGAGCGACGCGGCGGCGGCGGCAAAGGACGGCACGCCGGGGGTTACGGTAAATGGGATGCCCGCATCCTTGATCCGGCGCAGCTGTTCGCCCATGGCCGACCAGACCGACAGGTCGCCGGAATGCAGGCGGGCGATGTCGTGGCCCTTTGCGTGGGCCTCCTCGATCTCGGCCATGATCGCGTCGAGGTCCATGGAGGCCGTGTTGACGATGCGCGCGCCGTCCGGGCAGTGGCCCAGCAGCGCCTCGGGCACGAGCGAGCCTGCGTAGAGGCAGACGGGGCAGGCGGCGATCAGGTCGCGCCCGCGCAGGGTCAGCAGGTCGGGCGCGCCGGGGCCTGCGCCGATGAAATGGACGGTCATGTGGGGCCTCCTGTCGCGATGGCGCAGGTGGCCATGCGGTCGGTCGAGATGCAACGGGTCACGAGCAGCTTTGCGTGCGGGCCAGCGCCTGCAAGGGCTGCGGCTTCGGCGACGGAGCCGGTTTGACGGGCGTCCTGCGCGGCCTGGGACTGCGTCGCGGTGGTCTGTGTGGCCAGATCGGTGTGCGAGAGGCCGGTGGATGGGATGCCAAGGGCCTGAGACAAGTCCCGGAGCAGGTCCAGCTTGTCCGCCGCGGTGGCAAGCAGGTCGATCCGGTCGGCATGGCCGGTCTGGTGCAACGCGTCCACGAGGCTGTCGCACGTGGCGCGCGTGGTAAAGCCGAAGCCTGCAACGATCATCGCGTCAGGCTCCATTGCACCACCGGGTAGGACCGCGCCCAGCCGCGTTTCGGCCCGAGCGGAGCGCTCTGGCTCAGTTCGATGCGCATCAGGTCGCCGCCATGGGTGGCCTGGGCATGGGCGAGCAACGCCTCGCCTTCGAGGGTGACGGCGTTGATGACGATGCGTGCTGATGTGGTGGTGACGGCGTCCAGCATGGCCTGGGACAGGCCGCCACCGACAAAGACTGCGTCTGCGGGTTTGGACTGGGGGAGCGTGGCCGGTGCGTTGCCTTCGATCACGGTGAGGCGGTGGGTGAGGCCCAGCGTTTGCGCGTTGGTGCTGATCCGCGCGGCGCGATCCGCCCGCGCCTCGAAAGCCGTGGCGCGTGTCGTGGGGTGGGCGAGCAGCCATTCCAGCGCGATGGAGCCTGAGCCGCTGCCGATATCCCACAAGTGCTCGTGCGGTTTGGGCGCAAGGGTGGAGATGGTGATCGCGCGCACCGGGCGCTTGGTGATCTGACCGTCCGTGTCGAAGATGTCGTCGCTTTGACCGCTGGCGGCGGTCAGGGCGTGACCGGTGCCCGCGACCTCGATGGCGGCGACGAGCGGGTGGGTGAAGGTGCCCGTCAAGGTGTTTGCGGTGCCTGACGTGGCCTGCGCGTCCATTGCGCCCAAACGTTCCAGTATGGTGAGTGTGCTGTCGGCAAAGCCCGTGTCGCTCAGGTAGGCGCAGAGTTCGGCGACTGCATTCCCGTCACGCAGGGTTGCGATGATGCGGGTGCCGGGGGCGAGCCTTGGCCGCAGCTGCGCAAACGGTGTCGCGTGCAGACCGATGCATTCGGTTGTTTCCAGGGCCCAGCCCAGCTTTGCCGCGGCAAGCGAGAAACAGGACGGGCCGGGCAGGGCGCGCCATTCATCGGGGCCAAAGCTGCGGGCGATGACGGCGCCTGCGCCGAACCAGAACGGATCGCCCGAGGCCAGCACAACCACGCGCTGGCCGCGCAGGCTGGCCAGCATCGCGATACCGTCGGCATAGGGGACGGGCCATGCGATGCGTTCCGCCGGGCCGTCGGGCACATGGGCGAGGTGGCGGGGCGGGGCCATGATGACCTCTGCCTGCGCCAGTGCCGCTTGACTTCGGCTGCCCAGGCCTGCAACCCCATCCTCGCCCATGCCCACGATTGTCAGCCACGCCTCAGCCATGCCGCCGAACCTTCTGATCCTTGCCGGTACGACCGAGGCCACGCAACTGGCCAACGCCGTCGCTGCGCAGGGGCTGCGCGGTGTCGTGAGCTTTGCCGGACGGGTGGAGCGGCCAAAGCGGCAGCCGCTGCCGCAGCGGATTGGCGGGTTTGGCGGGGTCGCGGGGCTTGTGGCGTATTTGCGCGACCACGAGGTGACCCATGTGATTGATGCGACCCACCCCTTTGCCGCGCAGATGAGCCGCAATGCGGTTGCCGCCTGTGCCGAAGCGCAGGTGCCGCTGGTGGCGCTGACCCGCGCGCCCTGGGCGGTGCAGGTAGGTGACAACTGGACCCAAGTTCGGGATATCGCGGGCGCTGTTGCCGCCCTCGACCGTCCCGCCGCCCGCGTGATGCTGGCCGTGGGGCGCATGCATTTGCAGGAGTTTGCGCCGAACCCGCAGCATTTCTACCTGCTGCGCCTTGTCGATCCGCCAACCGCGCCGCCGCCCTTTCCCGACCACCACGTGTTGGTATCGCGTGGCCCGTTCACCGAGGCGGATGATCGCGCGTTGATGGAACGGCACGGGATTGACCTGGTGGTGTCCAAGAACGCAGGCGGTACGGGCGCCTATGCCAAGATCGCTGCCGCGCGAGCGCTGGGCCTGCCCGTCATCATGATCGACCGGCCCATGTTGCCGGCAAGGCACGAGGCGCATGGGGTGCAGGAGGTTCTGGACTGGATCGGTCATACCGGCACCGACCCGTCCGCGGGCACCGACCGGGGTGTGTAGACCATCGGGCGCGCGGCCCCGTCGATCACCCGGGTGTTCGAGGCCCCCAGAATGACCACCGTGCGCATGTCCGCCATGTCGGGCGTGGCGTCGGGCAGGGGCACGATGCGGATGTGTTCGTCGGGCGTGGATACAGCGCGGGCAAAGATCATGGGCCGCGCATCGCCGCACGCCTCTTGCAGGAGCGTCAGCGCACGGCCGAACCCCTCGGGCCGCGCCTTGGAGCGGGGGTTGTAGAAGGCCATGGCAAAATCCGCCTCGACCGCGAGCGCCAGGCGTTTTTCGATCAGCGCCCATGGTTTGAGGTTGTCGCTGAGGTTGATGGCGCAGAAGTCGTGCCCCAGCGGCGCACCGACCCGTGCTGCCGCCGCCAGCATCGCCGTGATGCCGGGCAGGACCCGAATGTCGAGGGCGCGCCAGGCCGCTGGCCCGGCCTCGACCGCCTCGAAGACTGCGGCGGCCATGGCAAAGACGCCCGGGTCACCCGATGACACCACGACCACGCGCCGCCCGGCCTGCGCCATCCGCAATGCGTGCTGCGCGCGGTCCAGCTCGACCCGGTTGTCGGAGGCATGCAGGGTCAGGCCGTCGCGCGGTGCAATGCGCGCCACGTAAGGAATATAGCCGACGATATCTGTGGCTTCGGCCACCGCGGCGGTCACCTCCGGGGTGACCAGCGCGTCTGCGCCAGGACCGAGGCCGGCGATGACCACCCAGCCGCTCATGGCCGCCGCCCCTGTCCGTGCACCACGATGATGGAGAAATAGGGCGTCACCTTGCCTTCGGCATCCGACAGCAGTTGCACGGTCTGGTTGGGCATCGTGGCATATTCGATCAGGTAGGCGTCCTCGTACTTGCCCGCAGCGCGCAGGGCGCGGCGGACCTTGTCGATGTTGCGCCCGATCTTCATCACCACCAGCGCGTCGGCGTCGCCCATGCGCGCGGCCAGCGTGTCCTCGTCCAGCGTGCCCATCAGCACGGTCAGGATGTCGTCGCCCCATGTGACCGGAGCGCCCGTCGCTGTCCAGGCACCCGACATGCCGGTGATGGCGGGCACCACCTCGACCGGGATCTGGTGCTTGAGCCGGGTGTAGAGGTGCATGAAGGAGCCGTAGAAAAACGGGTCCCCTTCGCAGAGCACCACGATATCCGCGCCTTGTTCCGCAAGCCCGCGCAGATGGTCGGTGCAGTCGGCGTAAAAGGCGCTCAGCACCTCGTTGTAGCGGGGATCGGTCAGCGGAATTTCCGTGGTCACGGGGTATTCCATCGGGAATTCCTCGGCGCTGTCCGGGATCATCCCGTCGACGATGCGCCGGGCCTGTCCGGGTCGCCCGGCCTTGCGGAAAAACGCCACGTGGCGCGCCCCGCGCAACAGGCGGTCGGCGCGCACGCTCATCAGGTCCGGGTCGCCCGGACCCAGACCGACGCCAAAGACCGTGCCGGTGCTCATTCGGTGCGGCTCGCGAGGGCGTTTACGGCGGCCACGGTGATCGCACTGCCGCCCAGCCGCCCTTGCACGATGCAGGACGGCACGGGCTGGTCTGCCCACAGGGCGTCCTTGCTTTCCACCGCGCCGACAAAGCCGACGGGGCAGCCGATAATGGCCGCGGGGCGCGGGCAGTCCGGGTCCTCGAGCATGTTCAGCAGGTGGAACAGGGCGGTGGGCGCGTTGCCGATGGCGACAACCGCCCCTGCGAGGTGGGGCCGCCACAGCTCGAGCGCGGCGGCAGAGCGGGTGTTGCCCATTTCGGCGGCCAGCGGGCGCACGGCGTCGTCATGCAGGGTGCAGATCACCGCGTTGTCGGCAGGCATCCGGGCGCGCGTGATCCCCTCGCTGACCATGCGCGCGTCGCACAGGATCGGCGCGCCGTCCTCCAGCGCACCCCGCGCGGCGGCGACAAAGCCGGGGGAAAAGCGCACATGTGCCTCCAGCCCCACCAGGCCCGCGGCGTGGATCATGCGCACGGCCACCTGCTCTTCATCGGGGGCAAAGCGGGCCAGGTCGGCCTCGGCCCGGATGGTGGCAAAGCTTTGCAGGTAAATGGCCGCGCCATCGGTTTCGTATTCGTAGGGCATCAGGTGGTCATCATCAGTATATCGTCGGCGGACAGCCCGCGCTGGCGCGGCTCATCCCATGGTGCGCCCTGTTCCACAAGGTCAAACGCCCCGTCGCGACCCGTGAGCGTGGTGGCCGCCGGGTGGGGATGCGCACAGCCCTTGGCGCAGCCGGAGACGTGGAGCGTGCTGCTGTGATGCGGGGCGAGTGCGGTCGCAAGCGCGCGTGTGTTCACCGTCGCCTCGGCGCAGGCCGGTGCGCCGGGGCAGGCGTGGGTGTGCAGCAGCGGATCACGCGGGTCGGTAACAAAACCGTCGGACGCCGTGGGTTGCCCGCCTTCGAGGATGAACAGCCGCCATGGCGTGACCCGCAGCGCTGTCGCATCGCTGGTGTTCATCAAACCGGCAAGCGCGCGCGCGTCGAGGCTGCCAAAGGGCACGCCAAGCGTATGGCCGCCCGGTTGCAGGCGTGGCGCGGGCGCTGCGGGCAGCGGTGCCGTCCAGTCGGCAGGGGGCGGCATGAGCGCGACATGGTGCGCCATGCGGCGGGAGGCGGGCGCGTGGGTGGCCGCGAACCAGTCCGCCATTTCGATCAGTGCGTCGACCGCGTTGCCCTCGTCCACCGCGCGGCCCCGGCTGGCGCCGTCAAGGCGCAGGATCAGGCCCCCGTCCGCCGTCCGTTCGAACCGGAAATCCGCCGACGTGTCGTGCAGCAGGGGAGCCGGGCCGGTGTCGATCGCGAACCCCATCTTGGCAGGCAGGGGCGGCAGCTCGTCCAGACGCGCACAGAGCGCGTCATGCAGGCGGGTGGTCAGATCGCCCGGCATCCAAAGCGGCGTCGTGGTGATGTTGCGCCGTGCCTCTGCCTCGGGCGTGGGGTCGAGCAGCCCCAGCGTCAGCAATGTGTCCAGAACGGCGTCATGACCGGCCTCGGTCACGCCGCGCAGTTGCAGGTTCGCCCGGCTTGTCAGGTCGATGATCCCGTTGCCAAAGCGCTGCGACAGGTCGCACAGGCCCAGGACTTGCGCGCTGTCCAACCGCCCCAGACGGGGCCGTAGGCGCACGATCAGGCCATCGCCGGACATCATCGGGCGGTAGGCGCCCGGGCACCATCCCTTGACGGTCATTGCGCGGCCTCGAGCGCTGCGCGGATCGAATTGCGCCGTGTGGTCCAGAGGCTCGCCGCATCCAGCGCGGCAAAGCGGTCCTGCATCGCCCGGTAGGCACCGGGGTTGGCGTCCTGCAAAAAGGCGCTGACCTGCGCGTCACCCAGCGTCGCATCATGGTAGGCGTCAAACAGATGCGGGCCGACGACGCCCGCCAGATGCGCAAAGGCGGCCATGTGGTCCAGCGTTGCGGCAATCTCGGCCGCGCCGCGAAACCCGTGGCGCATCATGCCCGCCAGCCAGTCGGGCTGCGTGGCGCGGGCCTGAACGACGCGGGCGATCTCTTCGCTCAGGGACCGGGCGCGCGGGCGCGCGGGCTGTGTGCTGTCGAGATGGTAAAGTGCGGCATTGCCACCCGTAACCGCTTGAGCGGCGGCAAAGCCCGCCTCGTGCGCGGCATAGTCGGAGGCCAGTAACACATCCGTTTCCGGCAGGTCCTGCAGGTGCACAAAGCTGTCGGCCTGCGCCACACGGTCGCGTATCCCACCCGGATCCTTTACCGCGTCGCCTACGTCAAGCGCGTAGGCGCTGGCCGCCAGCCACGCCTCACCCGCGGCGGCGCGGCTTTCGTCGGTGTAGTGTTCAAGGTCGGCCCCCATGCCGAGGCCGAACTGGCCCGGTGCGGGTCCGTAGACGCGGGCAGTGGCCTCGCGGCCCGCATAGGGGTTCCAGTCGGGCGCCTCGTCCCGCGCGGCAAGCGCGCGGACAGCCTGGCCAAAGAGCGCCGAGAGCGTCGGGAAAACATCGCGGAAAAGGCCCGAGACGCGCAAGGTCACATCGATGCGCGGGCGGTCGAGGTCGGTGATCGGCAACACTTCGATGCCCGACACCCGCTCCGATCCTGCGTCCCACACCGGCTTCACGCCGAGCAGATGCAGCGCCATGGCAAATTCTTCGCCCGCGGTGCGCATGGTGGCCGACCCCCACAGGTCGACGATCAGGCCGCGCGGCCAATCGCCCTGGTCTTGCAGGTGCCGCCGCACCAGCTCTTCGCCCAGCTTGACGCCTTGTGCATAGGCGGCGCGGGTGGGGACGCTGCGCGGATCGGTGGTGTATAGGTTGCGACCCGTCGGCAGCACATCCGTGCGCCCGCGATAGGGCGACCCGGACGGCCCCCCGGCAATGCGGCGCCCGTCAAGCGTGTCGAGCAGGGCGGCGCGTTCGGAACTGAGCGAGGGGGCGAGCTGTGTCTGATCCACGGCAGGCGCGCCACGGCCCCAGACATGCAGGCCATCGCCGAACTGGCTTTCCTTGATGTCGCAGACAAAACGGTCGATGCGGGTGATCGCCTCGGCCGAACAGGCGGCATTGTCGAGGCCGAGGTCATTTTCGACGCCAATGGCCCGAGCTTCGGCGCGGATGTCGTCCTGCAGCCGGTCGCGGCGCTTGGGGTCAAGCCCGTCGGCGTTTGAGAACTCATCCAGCAAGGTCTCGAGCCGGACAAACCGCTCGGGCGTGGCACTGTCCTTCATCGGCGGGGGCAGGTGGCCGAGGGTGACTGCGCCGATGCGCCGCTTGGCTTGTGCCGCCTCGCCGGGGTCATTGACGATAAAAGGGTAGATGACGGGCAGCGCGCCGGTAAGTGCCTCGGGCCAGCAGCTCTCCGACAGTGCCACGGACTTGCCCGGCAGCCATTCAAGCGTGCCATGCGCGCCGATATGGATCAGCGCCTGCGTCTGTGTGCGCAGCCACAAGTAGAAGGCGACATAATCATGGCAGGGCGTGCGCGACAGGTCGTGGTAATCGTCGTCCCGCGCTTGCTGCAGACCGCGTTCGGGTTGCAGGGCGAGCAGGACGTTGCCGCGGCGTGTGGCGGCGAATGCGATCCGGTCCGGGGCGGGGCCCCACGCAGCATGCAGGTCGTCCTGAAGGGACTGCGGGACGGTCGCGAGCGCGTCGAGATAGGCCTGACGCGGCCATTCGATCCGCTCGGTGCCCAGAGCGGTTTCAAGTGGCGCGCCGGGGCTGGTCCGGTACTTGGCCGAGGCCAGATCGTGCAGGATCGCATCGGCGGAGGCGAGCGGGTCGAGGCCCACGGCGTGGGCCATGTTCCAGGCCTTGCCCGGATAGGTGCTGAGCACCAGCGCCAGTCGCCGGTCTGGGCAGGGCGTGCGCGCAAGGTCCGTCCAGGCCTTTACGCGGTCCGCGATGGCGGCGATGCGGGCGCCGTCGGCGGCATGTGCATAGCGCGAGAACTGCAGCGCCGTATCCTCGGTCTGCGGCTCCTTGAACGACGCCACTCCAGCGAAAACACGACCATCGACTTCGGGCAGCACCACATGCATGGCGAGGTCGGCAGGCGACAGGCCGCGCTCCGCCTCGGCCCAGGCGTCTCGGGTGGAGGTAGCAAACGCCACCTGGAACACTGGCACGTCGCCTGCGTCGAGAGGGGACGCGCCTGTCGCGCCCTTGCCGGAGAATGCGGTGGCGTTGACGATGGCGGCGGGGCGCAGATGTGCGACCTGGCGGGCCATCCATGCGGCGGCCTCTGGCGCTTTGAGCGACGGCGCAAAAAGGCCCAGCACGCGGAACCCGCGGTGCCTGATCGCCTCGTAGAGCGCGGTGATCGGGCTCAGATCGGCGGCGGCGAGGTAGGCGCGGTAGAAGCTGACGACCACAAGTGGCCGGTCGTCATTCACCTGGATCAGCGGGCAGGTCACGCCGTTCTCGGGTGTCCACGCACCGACTGTCGGCAACACCTTGGCCCCGGCCACGGGCCCGGCATAAAGGCCCGATGCCAGCGCCATCAGCGCCAACGCGGCCAGCGCCGCCACCGCACCGCCCGTGTCGCACAGATGGGCAAGGCGTTGCAGCGTGGACTGGGGCAGCGTCGACACCGCATCGAGCCGGTCGTCGGGCCGCCCGTCGGCAGGCAAAACGGCGAGGGCGATGCCTTTTTGGCGGCAGAGCGCTTCAACCTGGGTCAGCCCATAGGACCAGTACGGCACACCGCCGATGAGCCGGATCAGGATGCCCTTGGCGCCATCCAGCGTCTGCTCCACATAAGTGTCGACCGACAGCGGGTGTTTCAGCGCCGCCAGATTGGCAAGGCGCAAGGTGGGCAATTTGCCCGTTGGACCGCCGCCCCGATGCCAGGCCGCCGCAAAGGCCCCAAGGTCACTGTCGGAAAACGACAGCACCACCAGATCCGCAGGCGTCTGCCCCAGATCGGTTGGTGTCTCGGTCTCTTCGAGCCCGTGGCTTTCGCGGAAAACGACGTGCATGAGGGGCCTTTGTCTTGTCGCGGTTTATTCGGCGGCTGCCGGAACCTCGGTCAATGCGGCGCGGATCGCTGCCGCATTCACGTCGTCATGTTCGGCAATCACGACCAAACGGCCCTGCCGGGCCTCATTCGCAGCCCAGGGCCGGTCGAATTGGTGGCGGACGCGGGCGCCCACGGCCTGCACCAGCAGGCGCATGGGTTTGCCCGTGACGGCGGCGTAGCCTTTGACACGCAGGATATTCTGCGCCTTGGCCATCGCCTCGATCCGCGCGACGAGGTCGGCGGGGTCGTCGACCTCGGGGATATCGATGATGACCGATTCAAAATCGTCATGCTCGTGGTCGTCATGGCCATCGTGATGGCTGGGCCTCGCGTCCATGTCGTCTTCGGCCGCAGCTTCCAGCCCGAGGATCACGCGCGGGTCCACGGCGCCTTCGGCCACTTCGACGACCGGCAGGGGGCGGGGAGCTTCGGACGCGATGATCTCCTTGGCCTTTGCGATGCCTTCGGGGCCGGCGAGGTCGGGTTTGGTCAGCAGGATGATGTCGGCGCAGCTGATCTGATCCTCGAACACCTCGGACAGCGGCGTTTCGTGGTCGAGGCTGTCATCCGCCGCGCGCTGCGCATCGACAGCAGCGACATCCGTTGCAAAGCGGCCCGCCGCCACGGCCTCGGCATCGGCCAGGGCAATCACACCGTCCACCGTGATGCGGCTGCGGATATCGGGCCAGTCAAACGCCTTGAGCAGGGGTTTCGGCAGGGCGAGGCCGGAGGTTTCGATCAGGATGTGTTCGGGCTGCGGGTCCAGCGCCATCAGCGCCTCGATCGTCGGGATAAAGTCGTCGGCAACGGTGCAGCAGATGCAGCCATTGGCCAGTTCCATGATGTTTTCCGCCGGGCAATCCGGGATCGCGCAGGATTTCAGGATCTCACCGTCCACGCCCACATCGCCGAACTCGTTCACGACGATGGCCAGACGCTTGCCTTGCGGGTTCTGCATCAGGTGACGCACGAGGGTCGTCTTTCCCGACCCGAGAAAGCCGGTGATGACGGTGACGGGGACTTTGTTCAGGTTGGCCATATCAAAACTCCTGCGGGGGGATGCGGGCGATGCAGTTCTTGCGGAAATGTTCGGGCCGCTCGCGCCAGGGCACGAGCCCGTCGGCGGTGGCCGCGTATCTTGAGACTCCGTCGACCACCATATCGGCGTCGCGGTCTTCCATCAGGTTGCCATAGACATAGGTCCAGCGCTGTGCCCCGCCGCGCACGGCGACAGAACAGCCCGAAGAGCAGTTGGACAGGCATTCGCCGGCCTTGAGCGTGACACCTTCGGGCATGGTGCGGTTCGCCAGTTCGGCATGCAGCGCCTCGCCCGGGCGGATGCCACCGTCGGGGATGTCCATCTCGCGGCGGCATTTCACGCACACCAGCAATTCCACGGGGGGCAGTTGGGCCATAGTCACTTCCACTCGGGGACGGCATGGCAGATGACGGGCGGCCTTGCGGCGCGGGGGTCCCGACACCCGGCACACCCCGTCCGGTTACGTCATATCGGCTGGCAGGTCTCCCGGCTTGCGGATCTCGAGCGTCGCTCTGCGGCGGCCCTGCCTTCCCGGCCATGGGGCCAGTGGCGTGGGGCAACCTCTCCGGTCACGGTCGCGGGGGCGGCTGCGTTTGGGCCATGTGGGGCCCACGGCATTCCCTTTTCACCCGGGGCGTGTCCCGGGCACCAGCCCACCCGTAGTGCTTGGCGCTTGGGGCGGTGTCAAGCGCGTTCGACGTGGTCTCGTGTCAGGCAAAACTGCTATGAGACCGGCAGGAGGGTCGCTCATGACCGACACACCCATTCTCGTCTGGGATTTTGACGGCGTTCTGAACGCAAACACTGTCGATGGCCGATTTGTCTGGGCGGACCGGCTGGCACAGGATTGGGGCGTCGACAAGGACGCCATGGCCGCACACATCTTTGCGCCCCGTCGCATTGGCCGGATCATGCGGGGCCAGATGGATCTGCGCGACGCTGTCACTGCGTGGCGCGATGCTGCGGGACATGACTTTGATGTGGACGACTTCCTTGGCTATTGGTTCGACAAGGACGCGCACCCCGATGCAGAGGTTCTGGCCCACCTCGCACGCCCCGACCTGCGCCATGTTATCGGTACCAATAACGAGACGCGCCGCACTGCCTACATCGAGACCGAGATGGGGTTGGGCGCGCACGTCGAACATATCTTTGCCTCTGGCCGGATGGGCTGCGCCAAGCCTGACGGCGCATACTTTGCCCGCATCGAGGCGTGGAGTGGCGCGCCGCGCGGTGCGCATGTGCTGGTCGATGATGCGGCGCGCAACATCGACGCCGCTGCAATGCGCGGCTGGCAGGTGTTTCATTTCACGGACGCCACGCGCGATGCATTGTCCGCATTTCTCGACGATCTGAGCTAGTGGCGCAATCGCACTGGCGCGCCGCGAAGTTCCGTGGCACCACACGCGACAGATCAAGGAGGCCAGCCATGGATGACATCACCGCACGCCACAACGCCAAGATGAAAAAGATCAAGGCCGCCCGCGACAAGATGATGGAAACCAAGACCGAAGAGAAAGGCCTGATCATGGTCCATACCGGGCCGGGCAAGGGCAAATCCTCGAGCGGGTTTGGCATGATCATGCGCTGCATCGCTCACGGCATGCCCTGCGCGGTCGTGCAGTTCATCAAGGGCAACTGGGACACGGGCGAAAAGACGTTCCTGCGCGAACGGTTCGCCGATGAGTGCCGGTTTTTCGTGTCAGGCGAGGGCTTTACCTGGGAAACGCAGGACCGCGAGCGGGACGTGGCCGCCGCCGAAAACGGCTGGCGCATCGCGCGCGAACAGATCCTGGACCCGGAGATCCAGTTCGTCCTGCTGGACGAGATCAACATTGCGCTGCGCTACGATTATCTCGACATCGACGCGGTTGTGGACTTTCTCATGAACGACAAACCACCGATGACCCATGTCGTTCTGACCGGGCGCAACGCCAAGCCTGAGCTGATCGAGGCGGCAGACCTCGTGACCGAGATGACGCTGATCAAGCACCCGTTCAAAGACCTTGGCGTCAAGGCGCAGAAGGGCGTGGAGTTTTAACCCGCCACTGCCGCGGCAAGGCCTTGCAGGTCGAGCGCCATGGCCGTCGCCGGCACCAGCACGGCGAGGCCGAGGTAGATCATGGTTTTGCGCGTGCGCGCCTGGCGGGCTTTCTTGCGACGCTCGGGTGTGTTCGTGAAGTCCAACATGGGCTTTCCGTTCTTTCCGATTGATGCGATGAAAAGAGCCTTACCCGGCAATCCGGGCATCGTTGCGCAGTAAAAGAGACGATTTCATGAC
>ERZ1740067.2028-NODE-2028-length-12878-cov-5.037901_pt1 | contig 12878 bp, 11 predicted proteins | sample MGYA00581736_ERZ1740067 | MGnify/ENA primary metagenome ERZ1740067 (study PRJEB43018, sample SAMN04849236) | marine metagenome | isolation source: floating plastic debris | place: Pacific Ocean | collected 2008-08-27 | study: EMG produced TPA metagenomics... | reverse complement strand
CACGCAAGAGCAAACACTGGCCGCACTTGGCATTCTTGCCTTTGCTGGGGCTATCCAGTTTTTGCCAGCCTTGATTGGAGGCCTTTATTGGCCAAAGGGCAATAAGCGCGGCGTCCTCGCGGGGTTATTGCTTGGCGGGGCCATGTGGGCCTTCACCCTTGTGCTCCCCGCACTGGCACCGGTTTTCGAGACCGCCCAGGCGATTGTAGAGCAGGGTTTATTTGGCCTTTATTGGCTGCGCCCTGAGAACCTCTTGGGTTTTGAAGGCTTAGATCCCCTCAGCCATGGTTTGCTATGGAGTCTCGGTCTCAATGGCTTTGCCTATGTCGTCCTCTCTCAGATCGTCCGCCCGGACGGTTTGGACATCATGCAAGCCAAAGCCTTTACGAATTCCGGCTCCCGCCCGCTCGAGCCACTCTTAGAAACAAGTGCCCGGGTTAAAGACCTGAAGGCCATTATCGTTCGCACCGTAGGGTCTGACCGGGCGGAAAAAGCATGGCGGGCCTATGAACTGCTGTCCGGCAAAGCCGTTCTAGACCGGGATCCCTTGAATGCAGACTTGATCCGCTTTGGAGAAAGCCAGCTGACCCGGGTTTTGGGGGCTGCGTCGGCGCGGCTCTTGCTTTCAAGCGTGCTCGCAGGCCGCAGCCTCAAACCAGAGGATGTGGTGACGCTGCTTGATGAAACCTCGCAGCAGCTCGAGTTTAATCGGGAGCTTCTCCAGGCAACCCTTGAGAATATTGTGCATGGGGTGTGCGTGGTGGATCAGGATATGCGCATTGCCGCTTGGAACACCCCTTATGTTGAGATGTTTGATTATCCTGCCGCACTCATTTCGGTTGGCCGTCCAATTGCAGATGTCATTCGCTATAATGCGGAGAAAGGCACGTGGCCGGGCGAAGAGACGGAAACAGTTGTAACACGCCGCGTGGGCCACATGCGTGCGGGCAAACCACATGATTTCTCGCGCAGGCTCCATGATTGCCGTTTCATAGACATCCAAGGCCGACCGATGCCCGGCGGTGGATATGTGACCACATATATGGATGTGACAGCGCGCGTTGCAGCAGAAGATGCGCTGAAGAAGACGAATGAAACGCTGGAGCAGCGGGTGCGGGAAAGGACCCGCGACCTTGAAGTGTTGAACCAAGAACTCGAAAAAGCAACGGCGTCCAAAACCAGGTTCTTAGCGGCGGCGAGCCATGACCTTCTGCAGCCCCTCAGTGCAGCGCGCCTTTTCACCTCAGCACTGCAAGAAGAACTCCCAGGTGAGGCGGCCGACAAAACGGCGCTGTTAGACAAAATTGACCAATCCATTGCCTCGGCGGATTCCCTCCTAAAGGCGCTGCTCAACATATCGAAATTGGATGGCGGCGGCATTGAGCCGCGCTTCACCAGCTTTTGTTTGGGTGATTTGTTGACGGAACTGCATGATGAATTTGCCATTATAACTGGGGCGAAAGGGGTCGATTTGCGCATGGTCGACACCAAGGAATTTGTGCGCTCCGACAGGGCGTTGCTGCGCAGTGTCTTGCAGAATTTTCTGTCCAATGCAGCCCGTTATTGTGGCTCAGGCTCTATCCTTTTTGGGTGCCGTCGCAGCGGCGATACGCTGCGCATCCAAGTCTGGGATACCGGGCCTGGTATCCCGCAGCACGAACAGCGCAAGATTTTTGAAGAATTCCATCAGCTGCGGCAGCGCGGTACGGGGCCGCGCGAAGGCTTAGGGTTAGGGTTGGCCATTGTAAGGCGGATCGCCCGTCTGCTTAATCACCCCGTAGCGCTGGTTTCCAATCCCGGTCAGGGCAGTTGTTTTGAAATCAAGGTTCCTATCGCGCCGCGCGAGGTTGATATACGCCCAGCTAAGGTGAGTACAGTCGGCCCACTAGACGCGCTGGACGTGCTATGCATTGACAATGATCCCGTGATTTTGAATGCGACTGTCGCTTTGCTCAAACGGTGGGGGTGCAATCCGCGCACCATCGCAACAGCGCAAGAGCTTGAGGCCAGCGCAGCAAGCAAGGCTGTGCCCGACCTCATATTGCTGGATTACCAACTTGATGATGGCGCAACGGGCTTTGACTATCTGAATATTCTATCTGAGCGCTGGGAGATGCTGCCGCCAGTTATTCTCATTACAGCCACGCAAGATGCAGACGCGGAAGTGGAGGCGCGGGCAAGAGGCATCACCATCCTGCCCAAGCCAATTGCACCGGCGCAGCTGCGCGCCTTGATGCAGCAGTTATGCGCACCGCGCCAAGCGGCTGAATAGATCTATAAAAGGACGTTGGAGCTAGGGACTAGTCAGAGACTTGTGCTTCCGGCACCAAGAGTGTTTTGGCTTTTAGCACCGCTTGGGTGCGGTTAATGACTTCCAGCTTTCTAAAAACCGCAGTGACATGCGCTTTTACCGTCGCTTCTGAGATATCCATCTCATAGGCAATCTGCTTATTGAGTTTGCCTTCGGTCAAGCCGGAGAGGACGCGTAACTGCGCTGGCGTTAGGGATGCGATTTGCCTGACTGCCCGTTCCTCTTCCGGGTCATGGGCGCTATCGTCGACGATATCTGGAAAACTCAAGTCGCCGTTCAAAACCGTGTCGAGCGCGTCGGAGATTTCCGTCATTGAAGACGATTTTGGGATGAAGCCGGATGCGCCGAAGCGCGCAGCGCGTCCAATAACCCAATCATCATCGCTGGCAGACACAACAATGATTGGGATTGCAGGAAAGCGTTGGCGAATGCTGGCCAGACCAGCAAAGCCAGTGCTGTCGTTCATGTGGATGTCTAAAAGCAAAAGCTGTGCGCCGCCGCCCTCTATAATGCCGACTGCATCGCTTAAGGTGTCGGCCTCCTCAATGGATACCTCCGGGAGCAGTTTGTGGACAGCCTGCCTTAGGGCGCCGCGCATCAGTGGATGGTCATCAGCAATCACTATCGGAGCCACCATAAACTATTCTTTCCTCCTTCCCTCCGCCGGTCTACGTCCGACTAGCGGTTTTTGCGATTATCAATCAGATCATCGACCACAGCAGGTTCTGCAAGCGTCGATGTATCGCCAAGACTACCATATTCGTTCTCAGCGATTTTCCTCAAAATGCGACGCATGATTTTGCCGGAGCGTGTTTTGGGTAGGCCCGGTGCGAATTGGATGTGGTCAGGGCTCGCGATTGGGCCAATTTCCGAACGGACCCAGGTGCGCAGCTCTTTCTCCAGGCCATCGGTCGGTGCTTCGCCTGCATTCAAGGTGACATAGCAATAGATGCCTTGGCCTTTAATATCATGCGGATAGCCAACCACGGCAGCTTCGGAGACGAGTTTATGCGCTACGAGCGCGGATTCGACCTCCGCCGTCCCCATTCTGTGACCAGACACGTTGATGACATCGTCGACCCGGCCTGTGATCCAGAAGTAACCGTCGGTATCGCGGCGGCAACCGTCTCCAGTGAAGTAGGTGCCAGGGTAGGTTGAGAAATAGGTTTGGATGAACCGCTCATGATCGCCATAAACGGTCCGCGCTTGGCCAGGCCAGGACTCCTTGATGATGAGGTTGCCCTCGGTTGCGCCTTCAAGTTCCTTGCCGTCGCCGTCGACCAAAGCAGGCTGAATGCCAAAGAAAGGCCGGGTTGCAGAGCCAGGCTTTAAGTCCGTCGCGCCAGGCAGCGGGGTAATCATGCAGCCGCCTGTTTCCGTTTGCCACCAGGTGGCGACGATGGGGCAACTGCCCTTGCCAACAACACGGTGATACCAGGTCCAAGCTTCCGGATTGATGGGCTCGCCGACGGAGCCGAGTACTCTCAGCGAAGACAAATCATGCTTCTCAACAGGGCCTTCGCCCTCGCGCATGAGCGCGCGGATGGCGGTCGGGGCGGTATAAAGAATGTTGACCTTATGTTTGGCAACAACGCGCCAAAAACGATCGACGTCTGGCCACGTCGGCACCCCTTCAAACATCAAGGTCGTGGCTCCATTGGCCAATGGACCATAGACGATATAGCTGTGTCCAGTGACCCACCCGACATCGGCGGTACACCAGTAAATGTCGCCCGGCTTATAATCGAAAACATATTCATGGGTCATGGAGGCCCACACCATATATCCGCCGGTGGTGTGAAGAACGCCCTTTGGTTTGCCGGTCGACCCAGATGTGTAAAGAATGAAAAGCGGGTCTTCGGCATTCATCGGTTCTGGGGCACATATACCAGACACTTTGAGCGCTTCTTCATGGTACCAATGGTCCACCGCCTCGTTCCAAGCAACATGTCCGCCTGTGCGCCGCACCACCAAAACAGCTTTCACATCGCCTTTGGTGGACCCATCCATGGACAGATGTTCAAGCGCCCGATCGACGTTGGTTTTCAGCGGCACAACCTTGCCGCCGCGCAGTCCTTCATCGGCCGTGACAACGAACTCGCTATCGCAATCTTCAATGCGGCCAGCCAAGGCATCGGGCGAAAAGCCGCCAAAGACAATGGAGTGAACAGCCCCAATGCGGGCACAGGCCAGCATGGCATAGGCCGCTTCCGGGATCATCGGCATATAAAGCGTCACCCGGCTGCCTTTTTTAACGCCCAGGTTTTTCAAAACGTTTGCAAAGCGGCCCACATGGTTGGCCAGTTGCTGGTAGGTCACAGCATAATGGTCTGACGGATTGTCGCCTTCAAACAAGATGGCGACATCGTTCGCACGTTCAGGAAGATGCCGATCAATACAATTATATGATGCGTTGAGGATGCCATCCTCGAACCACTTTATGGAGACGTCGTCTTTGGAAAAGACCGTGTTTTTGATCTTGCTGTAGGGCGTAAACCAATCGATCCGTTTGCCGTGCTCTGACCAAAAGGCTGCTGGATCTCTTAAGGACGCGGCGTACATCTCTTTGTACTGCGCATCGGTGCACTTGGTGTTGGCTTTCGCTGATTCAGGTACGCGATAGAGTGCGTCTTCAGTCATGGTCTTGGCTCCCCAAAAGCTGATCTTACACGTGCAAAAAAGCCAACAAAAGGCGCTTTTGTACTGGCTGAGAGTGCCCGAATTCGTGGCCTAAAGGCCATTAGACGTTGGTCTCATAGACCAAGGGACAATAGCGCGGCCACGGCCCAGTTTTGCATAAACTTACCACAACACCGCAAGACATGACACAGCCTATGGGGAGGGGTTTCATGAAACATTTCCGTGACTTAGCACTCACAACAATATGTCTTTCACTGCTGTGCTTTCCAGCGCAGGCGCAAACAGCGCTAGAAGAGCGCGTTAACCGCCTTGAAGCGCTCATGCAGCAAATTCTCGACCGCCTTGATGAAGATGAAGGACGCCTTTCAGACGATGAAAAAATGCTTCTGGAACAGGCGGAAACAATCGTCTCACTGAAAGAGCAGGTCGAAGAGGCTAGCGATATGATGGAAGCGACCTCAGCAGAAGCAGAAGCGCAATCCATCGAAATCGCCGCCTTAAAGGAGATCGGCCAGCTTGACTTAGAAATTCCTGACAAGGGCTTCAATATCGGCAAAGTGAAGGTCAACTACGGCGGCTACATTAAAACCGACGTTCAGGTCACCGATTTTAGCGATGGCGATCCGTTTGGCCTCAGCACCATCATCAACAACTTCTATATTCCCAGCCAAGTGCCCGTGTCCGCCACAGGTATGGGCACGACGGACTTGCATATCAACGCGCGTGAGACTCGTTTCTTCTTCACGACCCAAGCTCTTGTCGGCGGACACAAAGTGGGGACGCGTATCGAGCTTGATTTCCTTGTTAGTACAGACGGCAATGAGGTGATTAGCAACAGTTATAATCCCCGCATGCGCCACGCCTTTTTCACCATTGATAATTGGCTGTTCGGGCAAACCTGGACCACCTTCCAGAATGTCGGCGCGCTGCCAGAAAACATTGATTTTATTGGCCCGGCGGAAGGCACCATCTTCGGCCGCCAGCCCATGGTGCGCTATACCAAGGGGCCGTGGCAGTTCGCCATTGAGAACCCGGAAAGCCGCATCACCACAAACACCGGCGGCACAATCACGTCAGATGATGGATTTCTTCCCGACTTTGTCGCCCGATACAATCACAAGTCCGACATCGGCAGCTTTACCGCTGCGGCCTTGGTGCGTGAACTAAGGCTGGAAAATGAAACCGTTGATGCCAGCGCACTATCCTGGGGCATTAGCCTCTCTGGGAAAATCAACGTTGGCGAGAAAGATGATTTCCGTTTCATGGCCAATGCGGGCGATGGCCTAGGCCGGTACGTGGGCGTTGGTGTCGTCAATGGCGCCGTCATTGATGAGAATGGCGACTTGGATGCCATCGCATCCTACTCTGGCTTTGGCTCCTTCCGGCACTTCTGGACGGACAAGTGGCGCTCTAACGCCACGCTCAGCTATTTCAAAGCCAGCAACCCAGTTGACCTTACGACAACCGGGGTCACCGACGAGGTTTATTCAGGGCACCTCAATCTGCTCTATTCGCCAGTGTCTAACTTAACCTTCGGCGGTGAAGTGATGTATGCCCGCCGCGCCTTGGAAAGTGGCCTGGCCGGCGATATGACGCGGTTCCAATTCTCCGCTCAGTACGGCTTCTAAGGACAAACACACCCTGCGGCTGTCTGCCCAGTCTATCGCTCTGGGCAGGCGGGCGGCGTTCGCCTATATATGTTCTATTGGCCCGCGAAAGGTTTTGATATGGCAGATACGCCCACTGAGCAGCAGACTGACATCATTCAAGCGATGTTGCCCCATGTCCCATTTGATGGTTGGAGCAAGACCGCACTCAAGATGGCAGCGCAGGATGTTGGCACTAGCTATTCCATTGCAAAAATGCTGTTTCCGGATGTCCCTGGCGACTTGATTGAAGCCTATGTGCGGCTGTCCGATGCGGAGATGCTCAATCGGTTGCCAGACGATTTTGAGACTCTCAAGGTCCGCGAAAAAGTTACCGCGTGTGTGCGCATCCGCATGGAAATCGCCGGCGAAAATGAAGAAGCCACGCGCCTGGCAGTACGCGCCTTTGCTCGCCCGCGCTATACGGCGCGTGCCGCGCAGTCGGCCTGGAAAACAGCCGATGTGATCTGGGGTGCCTGTGGTGATACGGCGACGGATTATAATCGCTATACCAAGCGCGGCATTCTCAGCGGCGTTTATTCTTCAACCTTGCTGTATTGGCTGCAAGACACGTCTGACGGCAAGCAAGACAGTTGGGGTTTCCTTGACCGCCGCATTGCCGGAGTGATGCGCTTTGAAAAGGTCAAAGCCCGGGTCGTGAAAATGGCTGATAAAATGCCCTTTGCCGGCCGCAGCAAAGAGGCAGCTTAAGGGTCTGATCGCACCCAGGTGACATGGCCCATCTTGCGGCCAACCCGCGCTTCGGGTTTTCCGTAATGGTGGACATGGGCTGATGGGTCGGCGAGCAACGTCTCATAGTCGTCGATTTCATTGCCGATGAGATTGTGCATTTCCACTGGCCCAAGCGCGTCCGTAAGCCCAAGTGGCAAACCGGTAATGGCACGAATGTGATTTTCAAATTGGCTCGCCGGTGTGCCTTCGATGGTCCAGTGACCAGAATTATGCACCCGCGGCGCAATTTCGTTGGCAATCACGCCGCCCCCATCTTTGAGCACGAAAAACTCAACACAAATCACACCAACCGCCTCTAAGGCCTCTGCTACATTCAGCGCTTTGGTGATGGCTTCATCCGCGCAATCATCAGATACTGGCGCTGGCATGATGGACCGGTGCAGAATGTGGTTGCTATGCTCATTCCAAACCGGGCCGTATGTTCTGGCTTTTCCATTCACGCCGCGCGCGACCACCACTGAGACTTCCCGTTCAAAATCTACAAAGCCTTCCAGGATGAGTTCCCCCGGCGCATTGCCCAAGGCATCCCAGGCAAGTGCAATATCCGCTTGGGTCCGCAAGAAGGTTTGCCCTTTGCCGTCATAGCCAAAGCGCCTCGTTTTGAGCACAGCGGGAAGCCCGAGTGCTTCGACAGCCTCTTCCAGCTCCTGTTGGCTGCTCACGCTGCGATAGGGTGCGCAGCCGGCGCCAACGGTGTTTAGGAAATCCTTTTCAAACAAACGGTCCTGCGCCACTTCCAGGCAGCGCCGACCAGGCCGAATGGGCGCGTGCGGCGCAACTGTGTCGAGGGCAGAGAGCGGGATGTTCTCAAACTCGTAGGTGATGACATCCGCATCCGCCGCAAAGGCCTCCAAGGCTGCTGCGTCGGTGAACGCGGCGTTGAAATGCGCACTGGCCAGCTGCACTGCCGGCGGGCGTTTTTCCGGCGCGAAGGTAATGACGTCAAAACCCAGCTGCACTGCCGATTGCGCCAACATGCGCCCCAGCTGTCCAGCGCCGAGAATACCAATTGTTTGTCCAGGGGAGAGTTTTGTCATGCGCCAAGCCCTTCATCCCGCATGACTTCCACGGTCACTTTATCGGATTGTTCCTGCCGGTAGGCGATATAGCGCTGCCTAAGTGCATCATCGTCTAAAGCAAGGATGCTGGCCGCCATGAGCCCTGCATTCTTGGCCCCAGCCGTGCCAATGGCCAAAGTGCCCACGGGTATGCCGCCTGGCATTTGCGCGATTGAAAGCAGGCTATCGAGGCCATTAAGCGCGCTGCTTTTCACTGGGACACCGAACACGGGGAGGTGGGTGAGGGATGCGATCATACCCGGCAAATGGGCTGCTCCCCCGGCACCAGCAATAATCACTTTGAGGCCTTCATCAGCAGCGCCTTGTGCGAATTCATAGAGACGCTCGGGCGTTCGATGCGCCGAGACGATTTGAACACGGCGCTCTACGTCTAGAGTTTCTAGAACATCATCGGCAGCTTTCATCGTCGGCCAATCTGATTGGCTTCCCATAACGATTGCCACGAGGGGTGCGTCAGCGGCCTGTTTTATGATCGGCATCAGTGCTTTTCCTCAGAATTCCGGCCTGGACCGGCCTTTGGCAGGGACATATCCTTGATGCCTGGTGTCACACAAGCACTTGTACAGTTTTAACAATATGTGCGATTTTGGGGCATAGTATTAATCAATGGTTTACTCGCGTGGTGCAGAGTGCAGCCGGAAAATCAGGTCTTCCGTGGAACAAAAGCTGATCTAAACGGATGAAAGTCAATAAAACCAACCCTTTCGCGCCGGCGAGCCGCGTGGAACGTCCGCAAAGCGTCCGTAAAACGCAGGCCGTCTCTGGTGCGCGCAAAACCGATGCGCTTGACCCTGTTGATACTGTTTCGACAGATTTCATGGGCATTCCAGATGAAGATATGACGCCAAAGGTGCGCGCTGCCATAGGTGCACTTTTGAAGGAAGTTGAACAGCTGCGCATTGAATTGCGCTCTGCCCAGGCAAAGCTCGCCGATATGGAGCGCCTGGCTGACACCGACCCCTTGGCGCCTGTCGCCAACCGGCGCGCCTTTGTGCGTGAGCTGTCGAAGTCCATTTCCTACGCTAAACGGCACAATGTGTCGGCCAGCTTGCTGTATTTTGATGTCAATGATCTGAAAAAGATAAATGACGAGATGGGGCATGCCGCTGGGGATAAGGTGTTGAGCCATGTGGCCAATACACTGCTCATAAATCTGCGCGAATCCGATGTCGTCGGTCGATTGGGCGGTGATGAGTTTGCTGCTCTTCTAATGCAGGCCAATGAAGCTCAGGCGCATGACAAAGGCACCCAATTGGCCAATCTCATCGCGGATACGCCGGTGAATATCAAAGGCAACACAGTCCATGTGAAAGTCGCCTTTGGCGCCTACACCTTTGATGATGTGGAAGATGCCGGCGATGCCTTAGACCAGGCTGACCGTGCCATGTACAAGCACAAGAAATCGATGAAGGCAAAGCCGGTTTCGGCTGACTAGAGCAGGTCTGCTTTGGGTTTGCTTCAGGCAATGATATCTGGAACCAGCTGGTCTTCTATGCGCGCAATTTCATCACGCAGCTTGAGTTTTTTCTTTTTCAGCCGCTGAACTTGTAATTGGTCAAAGGGCGCGTCGCTGGTGAGTGCCGCGATGGCGCTATCCAAATCTTGGTGTTCTTGCCGGAGGAGGGATAGCTGCTGCCTTAAAGCAGCTTCTTCTGGCGAATGCGGCACGTCTCTGACCCAACCGTCGCAATTTCAGTAGCCTTATACCTACATCGCCAACAAATTCGATGTCACGGCTAAAAGCTTGGATTGAGACGAAATTCTTTGAACCCGGGGCACATGACAGGGAATTCACATGACAAGTTGCCATGAAAATGCTTATACTTAAGGGCTTTTCGTCACATATGGAGGTTTGAATGACGCAGTCTTCTCATGTCGCTGCTTTAACCAAAAAACACGCCGTACTCGATGAGAAGATTTTAACCGAAAGCCAAAGGCCCTGGCCAAATTACGAACAGCTCACCAGTTGGAAAAAAGAAAAGCTCCGATTAAAACAACAGATAGTATCGCTTTCTACCCACTAGCTGGCATCACCGCTTAGTAGGTTGCCAAGCTTCTGCGCCGCTGCGAATTCGTTGCTCGGCGTCTCTTCTGGGACTTCCGGCGTCTCCTGTTCAGGTGGCTGCTCGGTCTGGATGACCTTTTCTGGACGTGCTTTGGCTGCTTTAGCAACCGCCGTATCCAGTTCCACTTGAGAACACATGCCGAGACCGACGGGGTCTTGAGGGCGAATGTTGGGCATATCCCAGTGCGTTTTTGAGCGTACGGCCTCAATGGTAGGCTTGGTGGTGCCGATCAGGCGGCCGATTTGGCCATCCGATAGCTCGGGGTGGTTGCGCACCAGCCAGGAAATGGCATCTGGCTTATTTTTGCGTTTGGAAACAGGCGTATAGCGCGGCCCTTTCGTGCGGCGCTGTGCTGGTACGGCATTCGACAAAAGCTTTAGGTCGGCCGTTTCGTCTTCCTGGCAGCGGTCGATTTCTTCTTGGGTTAGCTGCGCGTTCTTAATCGGGTCGTGCCCAACCATGCGCACAGCCACCGTACCGTCTGCGATGCCTTGCACTTCCAGTTCGTGAAGGCCGCAAAAGGTTGCAATTTGCCGGAAGGTGAGGGTGGTGTTGTCAACCAGCCAAACGGCGGTCGCCATGGGCATAAGGGGCTGATTTGCCATGGGGTCTTTCTCCAAATGTCATCGCATGAGCTTTGTGTTCCAGACCTTTGGTCTGACTGGCATCACACGACTTGTCATGAAAACGAGGGTGCGTCTTGCGCATCACGTGCTCCTCAATACGCCTGCGCGCGCGAGAGGTCAAACAAAAGCGCATTCACGCGTGAGAGCTTGGCCCGTTATTCCCGGGGCTCTTAGTCCATCTGCAAAATGATTTTACCCATATGGGCGCTGCTATCCATCAGGGCGTGGGCCTGTGCGGCGGCTTCGAGCGGGTAGGCTTTGTGCACGATGGATTTCACGCTGCCATCGTCCAGCATGGGCCACACCATTTCATGCAGTTCCCGCGCAATCACGCCTTTGAAATCAGCGGATCTTGGCCGCAGCGTCGACCCGGTTAGGGTCAGGCGTTTGGTCAAAATGGGTGCGAGGTTCAGGGATGTTTTCGGCCCACGCAGAAACGCAATGGTGACGTGGCGCCCGCCGACGGCCATGCACTTAATGTTGCGTTCGAGATAGTCGCCGCCGACCATATCCAACACGATATCGACGCCGCGTTTTTCAGTCCTGGCTTTGATGACGTCCTCAAACGCGTCCGTCTTATAGTTGATGACAACATCGGCGCCTAAAGTTGCGCAGAAGGAACATTTTTCGTCTGTCCCAGCTGTGGCAAAGACGGTCAGCCCGAAAGCTTTGGCCAGCTGAATAGCCGTTGCGCCAATACCGCTGCTGCCGCCATGAACAAGTAGGCTATCGCCGCTATCCGCATAAGCGCGCTGAAACAGGTTGGACCAGACCGTAAAGAAGGTTTCCGGTAGCCCAGCTGCTTCTTCCGCACTCAAGGCCTTGGGCCATGGCAGCACCTGCTGCTTTGGGGCCACAGCATATTCGGCATAGCCGCCGCCAGTGAGCAAGGCGACGACCTTTTCGCCATTTTGCCAACCCTCCACGCCATCGCCAATGGCTGCTATGGTGCCGGACACTTCTAATCCAGGGATGGGCGATGCCCCAGGCGGCGGTGGATAGAGGCCCATGCGTTGCATCACGTCTGGCCGGTTGATACCAGCCGCTGCCACCTTGATAAGGATTTCGCCAGGACCGGGCTGCGGCGTTTCCATCGTTGTCAGTTTGCAAACCTCAGGCCCACCAGCGCCATCAAACATCACCGCCCGCATTGAGGACATTGCCTTTTTCTCTCACCCCCGCATAGATAGGCGGATGCAGCACATCAACGCCCCGTATGGCGCCGTACATAGGTCTGAATGGCGGCGGCGTAAAGCGCGTTAAGGGACGGCTGTTGAGACTCAAACGGAGGGTTTATGTTTGATGATGATTTACCTACCCGCAAGCCCGACACGCTGGGTGCGCTTCAAAAGGAAGACTTAGACCCCTTTTCGGTTGAGCAGTTGGACCAGCGTATTGCAGCGTTAGAAGCCGAAATCGCGCGCACAAAAGCTGATAGGGACCGAAAGACCTCCCATCGCAGCGCAGCCGAAGCCTTGTTTAAAAAATAAAAGGCCGCCCGCGCAGCGCGCAGACGACCTGTGCTTTGGGAACGATGCCCAGAGCATAAGACGGATTAAGCGTTAAGCAGCCTGTTCGATGGTCGGCTGTGCAGCGACTGTATTGATTTCAATACGTCGCTCTTTCTTATGCTCCGGCACTTCGCGTACCAACTCGACATTGAGAAGGCCATTTTCAAAGCTCGCACCCGTTACACGGATTGTGTCCGCAAGATGGAAGCGCCGCTCAAAAGACCGCTTGGCATTGCCGCGATGCTG
>ERZ1740067.2027-NODE-2027-length-12880-cov-6.425263_pt1 | contig 12880 bp, 13 predicted proteins | sample MGYA00581736_ERZ1740067 | MGnify/ENA primary metagenome ERZ1740067 (study PRJEB43018, sample SAMN04849236) | marine metagenome | isolation source: floating plastic debris | place: Pacific Ocean | collected 2008-08-27 | study: EMG produced TPA metagenomics... | reverse complement strand
GAACGGGTCGGTGCCCTGTGTGTGCGTGATCATCACATAGCGTTCGCTGTGACCGTCTGCGAAGGCCGGTGCGGCCAGTGCGGTTGCAGCTGCAAGCGCTGCAAAAACCGTCTTTTTCATCGGTGTTCCTCCCTATGAACATTCCGTCTTACGGGACCCCTTTGGCCCCCTGTCATCCGGCGTCTTGCCGAATTCCTGATGTCCGGATTTTCCCGGACGTGTTCTTTGTTTGCGCGTATCTCACAGCTATTCTCACGCAAATTCAACAAGATTTACTGGCCTTTTGTCCTGGACCGATTGTGTCGACGCCTCGGCCATGGCCAGCGCCGCAACACCGTCGTTCAGGGTGATCGGCATGGTGTTGCCCTGTTCCAGCGCCGTGACGAAGGCCGACCATTCGGCCTCGTATGCGGGCATGTACCGCTCAAGGAAAAAATAGGTGGGCTTGGCGCCGGTCACCCCGTCGCGGGTGGATTTCACGACCGTGTTTTCCAGCATGTTCTGGGCCTGCAAGAGCCCTTCGGATCCCAAAAGCTCGATCCGCTGGTCATAGCCATAGGCGGCGCGGCGCGAATTCTTGATCACCGCGATGCGCCCGTCAGCGTAGCTGAGCGTGACGGCGGCCGTGTCCACGTCACCGGCGGCGCCAATCTCGGGATCGACGATCGCGCTGCCCACGGCCATCACCGTTTCGGGCGCGTCGCCCATCATGAAATTGGCCATGTCAAAATCGTGGATCATCATGTCGCGAAACAGCCCGCCGGACACTTTGACATAGCTCACTGGCGGCGGGGCCGGGTCAAAGGACGTGATCGACAACATTTCTGCCTTGCCGATTTCGCCGCTCCGAAGCGCCGACCGCATCGCGTTGAAGCTGGGGTCGAAGCGACGGTTGAAGCCGATCATGACGGGCTGGTCAGTGGCGGAGACCTTTTCGGTGCAGGCCCGGGCGCGCGACAGGCTCAGATCCACTGGCTTTTCGCACAGGACAGCCTTGCCTGCCGCCGTTGCCGCCTCGATGAAATCGCAATGGGTATCGGTGGAGGTGGCGATCAGAACCGCGTCGATGGCGGGGTCGGCGATGATCTCGTCACTGGTGCGCACGACGGCACCGTATGTGTCGGCAAGACGCGCGGCGTTCTCGGCCACGACATCCGACACAGCGACCAATGCGCTGCCCGAATGTGCCGTGATCGCACGGGCGTGCACGGCGCCGATCCGGCCCGCGCCCAGCAGTCCAACCTTTACCAAAGTGATTCCTCCCTCACCTCGTGACCGCTACCAGAGGCGGTTTTGCACCCGCGTGCAAGAAAAATTTGCACCCGCGTGCAAAATCGGTGGCAGAGGCCAAAGTGCCAGCGTATGCTGGTGCTTACGGGGGAGAACCGGAACCATGAGCGCGCCCAAGGGCTTTGAAACGATCACGGCGGATGACGTGGCACAGCTGGCGGGCGTGTCGCGCTGGACGGTGCATCGCGCGTTCAAAAAGGATGCGTCGATCTCGGAAAAAAGCCGGGGCAAGGTGATGCAGGCCGCCGAGACGCTGGGGTATGTGCCCGACCTTTTGGCGGTCAGCCTTGCATCGGATCGCAGCGGGCTGGTCGCGATACTGATGGATGATTTTGCCAACCCGCAGCAGACGACCAACATCGCGCTGCTGTCCAGCACGCTGCGGATGGCGGGCTGGCACACGCTGCTCGTGCACACGCTGGATGAGGATGACGCGTTTTCCGGTCTGCTGCATGCCAGCCAGCACCGGGTCGATGCCGCAATCCTGATCGGCGGGCGATTCAATGATGAACGGCTGGCGGCCGCACTTGGGGCGCAACGGCTGCGGCGGCTGATCGTCTACGGCCGGGTGTCGCAAAACCCGCGCACGGTCTCGATCTGCTGTGATGATACCGTGGCGATGACCGAGATCACCGACTACGTCCATTCCAAAGGGTACCGCCGCCCCCTGTTTCTGGCGGGGCCGCCCACGACGTCGGCGCATCTGTTGCGCAAGGACGCGTTTCTGGCGCGCTGGTCGACGCTTGCCGGTGCGGCGGCGGATGTGCTGGTGGTGGGCGATTACGATCCCGGCCATGCCGAGGCATGCCTGACCGACCATTTGTCCGGGCCCGCGCGCCAGCACGTCCCGGATGTGGTTGTCTGCGAGACGGATGCCATTGCGATGGGTGCGATGGATGCCCTGCGCTACCGGCTGGACCTGCGCGTGCCGCACGACGTTGCCGTGACCGGGTTTGACGATGTGCCCTATGCCGCCAACAAGAACTACGATCTGACCACCTATCAACAGCCCAACGCGGTGCTGGCCAACGCGGTAGTCGAGGTGCTGAAGGGCACGCAGGACACTGCGCCGTTTTCGCAGATTGCCGGCAAGCTGGTGGTGCGGTCCAGCGCCTGAGCCGCCTTGCGCCCGCCGACCGCTGGCGGCACAGTTATCGCAGACCTGAAGGGGAGAGAGCGGATGCTGGATTGGTCCGGATATGGGGCGATTGTCACGGGTGGCGCGTCGGGCCTGGGGGCCGCGACGGCTGCGCGGCTGGCACAGGCGGGCCTGCGCGTCACGCTGTTCGATCTCAATGATGATCTTGGCACGGCGCATGCCGAGGCCATAGGCGGGGCCTACGCCAAGGTCGATGTGAGCGATGCCGCCTCCGTATCTGCGGGCGTGGCGGCGGCGGTCGCGGCGCATGGCGCACCGCGGGTGCTGGTCAATTGCGCGGGCATCGCCGGTGCGGCCAAGACCGTGTCGCGCGGCGCGCCGCACGAGGCCGCGCTGTATGAAAAAACCATCGCGATCAACCTGGTCGGTACGTTCCACTGCGCCACGCAGGTGGCTGCGCAGATGGTCGGCGCCGATCCCATCGCACCGGACGGCGCGCGCGGTGTGATCGTCAACACCGCATCGGTCGCGGCTTTTGACGGGCAGGTGGGGCAGCTGGCTTATGCCGCATCCAAGGCCGGTGTGGCGGGCATGACCCTGCCCATGGCACGCGATCTGGCCGACAAGGGTGTGCGCGTCTGTGCCATTGCGCCGGGCCTGTTCCTGACGCCGATGCTGGAAGGGTTGCCCGAGGATGTGCAGGCGTCGCTGGGCGCGCAGGTGCCGTTTCCGTCACGGCTCGGCAATCCAGCGGAGTTCGCGGAAATGGCGCTGCACATCGCGCAGAACCCAATGCTGAACGGAGAGGTCATCCGCCTGGATGGCGCGATCCGGATGGCGCCGCGCTAACGGAACTTGGGCGGACGCTTTTCCAGAAAGGCGCGCAAACCCTCCTTGGCCCCGTCCGAGGTTTGCGACATGGCCGTCGCGAGGCTTTCAGTGAAAAAGCCGTCGCTGCGCGACATGTCGGCAACCCGGGGCAGGGCGTTGATCATCAGGTAGTTCGAGAAGGGCGCGTTGTCCGCGATCTTGCGCGCAAGCTCCTGCGCCAGCGCCATGCCTTCTCCCGCGCCGACACTGTAATGCGCGAGGCCAAGCGCCAGCCCCTCATCCGCGCCGTAGCTGCGCCCGGTCAACATCATCTCGCGCATGCGGTCGGGGCCAAGGATACGGCCCACGCGCACCGTGGCACCGCCGCCCACAAAGATGCCGCGCCGCCCCTCGGGCAGCTGAAACCGCACACACGGCTCGGCGATGCGCACGTGTGTCGATGTCGCAATCTCGAGCCCGCCACCGATCACCGCACCGTGCAGGACGGACACCACAGGCAGGCCGCCGAACTCGATCATCTCGGTCACGCGGTGCCAGTTGCGCGAATGGTGCACGCCAGGGATCGGCGCGCGCTGCTCATGTTCCGCCAGATCGAGGCCGGCGCAAAAATGGTCTCCGGCCCCGCGCAGGATCACGGCGTGTACGCCCTCGGGAGGTGCGGCAAAGATTGCATCCATCGCATCGATCAGCGCGTCATTGACAGCGTTGCGCTTGGCGTGGCGGTTGAAGGTGAGCGTCGCGATGTCATCCGTCACCTCGATGCTCATCGTACCATCTTGTGTCATATGATGCCCCTTGCCCGGCTGTGGTCGAGAAATGTTGTAAGAACAATCGGTTTTTAAGTATAGCGGGATTTGAACGCGGTCCGGGGGAGGGGCGACATGGTTGATTTCGCAAAGGTGAAGGCCATCGACTTTCACACCCATGCCGAAGAGCCGTGCAATGCCTGCCGCGACGATGGCTACAACGCGTTTCAAGCGGGCATGGCCGCCTATTTCAAGAACCCCGCCGGGGCCGAGGGGATGCTGCCCACCGTCACCGACACTGCCGCCTACTACCGCGCCCGCAACATCGCGGCCGTGATCTTCCCGGTGGACGCCGAGCGTGAGACGGGATTTCGCCGCTACTCCAACGAGGAGGTGGCGCAGCTCTGTGCCGACAACGACGATATCTTGATCCCCTTTGCCAGCGTGGATCCGCACAAGGGCAAGGCGGGCGCGCGCGAGGTGCGCAGGCTGGTGCGCGAATTTGGCGTCCGCGGGTTAAAGTTTCATCCAACCATGCAGGGGTTTTATCCCAACGACCGGGAGGCCTGCTACACCGTGCTCGAGGCCTGCGCCGAGGAAGGTGTGATCACACTGTTCCATACGGGGCAGACCGGCGTCGGGTCGGGCATGCGCGGCGGCATGGGGATGCGGCTGAAATACTCGAACCCGATGCATCTTGATGACGTCGCCGTGGACTTTCCCGACCTGAAGATCGTGATGGCGCATCCCTCGTTCCCCTGGACCGAAGAGGGGCTCGCCGTTGCCCAGCATAAGCCAAACGTCTTTTATGACATGTCCGGCTGGTCGCCCAAGTATTTCCCAGAGATTTTCGTGCGCTACGCCAATTCCCTGCTCAAGAAAAAGATGCTTTTCGGCTCGGACTGGCCCGCGATCACCCCCGACCGCTGGCTGGCAGATTTCGAGGCGGCCCCGTTCAAGGACGAGGTGCGGCCGCTGATCCTCAAGGAAAACGCGCTGCGCCTGTTGGGAGAGGCGGCATGAAGGCCGAGGTTGCCATCATCGGCGGCGGGCCCTCGGGCCTGCTGCTGTCGCAACTGCTGAACAAGGCGGGCGTATCGACGGTAATCCTGGAACGCGCGACGCGGTTTCACGTACTGGCGCGCATTCGTGCGGGCGTGCTCGAGGCGGGCACGGTCGAGATGCTGCGGGAGGCTGGCGTGGCTGACCGCATGGACGTGCAGGGCACGCCGCATTCGGGCTGCTACCTGACCGATGACGACCTGATGGTGCGCATCAACTTTGAGGAGCTGACGGGCAAGCCCGTCATGGTCTACGGCCAGACCGAGGTGACCGCCGACCTTTACGAGGCGCAGGACGCGATGGGCACCCAGATCCTGCACGAGGTATCGGATGTCGCCATCCACGATGCCGACAGTACCGCGCCGTATGTCACGTTCAGCCATGAGGGTGCGGCCAAGCGTGTGGACTGTGCCTATGTCGCGGGCTGTGACGGGTTTCACGGGGTCAGCCGCCAGACAATCCCCGCGGACAAACGGCAGGCGTTCGAGCGGGTCTACCCCTTTGGCTGGCTGGGGATCCTGTCGCGCACCCGGCCCGCACATGAGGAATTGATCTATGCCAACTCCTCGAACGGGTTCGCGCTTGCCTCCATGCGCAGCGCGCAGCTCAGCCGATATTACGTTCAGGTGCCCCTGACCGACCGGGTCGAGGATTGGAGCGATGCGCGCTTTTGGTCCAAGCTGCGCACCTGTTTGCCGCGCGACGTGGCCGAAGGGATGGAGACGGGCCCGTCCATCGAGAAATCCATCGCCCCCTTACGGTCCTTCGTGAACGAACCGCTACGCTGGGGGCGTTTGTTCCTGGTGGGGGATGCGACCCATATCGTGCCGCCGACGGGGGCCAAGGGCCTGAACCTCGCTGTGTCGGACGTATACTATTTGCATACCGCGCTGATCGACGCGCTGAAACGCAGCGACGAGGCGGGCATCGATGCCTACTCCGAACGCGCGCTTGCGCGCATCTGGAAGGCGATGCGGTTCAGCTGGCAAATGACCACGATGCTGCATAAGTTCGAGGGCGAGGACAGCTTTGCCGCGCAGATGCGCAAGGCGACGCTGCGGCATCTTTCGCAATCCGAGACCGCGCGGCGCGAGCTGGCCGAGAACTATATCGGCTTGCCGTTTTGAGCGTGGCACAGGACATTCGGGGCAGGAGAATGCCATGACAGACCGCTATACAGACGGCATGAACGTGCGGCGCGCGGTGCTGGGCGACGCTCATGTCGACCGGGCCGAAGCTGCGCGCACCGACCTCGACACGCCCTTTCAGACGCTGATCACCGAAGGGGCGTGGGGCACGGTATGGGCGTCCGACGCGATCAGCCTGCGGGAGCGGTCCATGCTGACCCTCGCGCTGCTGGCCGCGACTGGCAATTTCGAGGAAATTCCGATGCATATCCGTGCCACCGCCCGGACTGGCGCCAGCAAGGCGGACGTGATGGAGGCGTTTCAGCACGTCGCCATCTATGCCGGTGTGCCGCGTGCCAACCACGCGATCAAGCTGGCCAAGCAGACCTATGCCGAGATGGAGGCCGAGGATGACTGACCCGCTGATGCCGCGCCGCCGCGAGGTACATCCGGTGCCGTATTGGCCGGAGTACAAGACCTCGGGCACTCGGTCGCCGTCGCTGCCGCTGCTGTCGATGGAAAGCACACCGAGCGAAGAGACGGGGCCACGCTTTGGCCACAGCCTCATCGGCCCGCACGACAACAACCTGATCGTGAACTATACCCAAGGGGCTGCAAGCGCTGTGGGCGAGCGCATCCGCGTCCATGGCCGGGTGATGGATGAAACCGGGCGCGGCGTGCCGCAGACGCTGGTTGAGATCTGGCAGGCCAATGCGGGTGGACGCTACCGCCATGTGAAGGACACGTATTTCGCGCCGCTGGACGACAGCTTTGGCGGATGCGGTCGGACCTTGACGGATGATGACGGCAGGTACGAATTCATGACGATCAAGCCCGGCGCCTACCCGTGGCCCAACCGCGCAAATGACTGGCGGCCTGCGCATATCCACTTTTCCATTTTTGGCCACGCCTTTGGTCAGCGCCTCATCAGCCAGATGTATTTCGAGGGCGATCCGCTGATCGACCGCTGCCCCATCGCCGCGACCCTTCAGGATCGCAGCCAGCTGGACCGTCTTGTTGCACCGCTGGAGATGCAGCAATCGCGCGGCATGGATTACCTCGCTTACCGTTTCGACATCGTGCTGCGTGGGCAACGACAGAGCATGTTCGAAAACAAGCCCGAGGGGATGTAGGGCATGGTGCAACCACTTGAAACACTTGTCGAAACGTCCAGCCAAACCGCCGGGCCTTATGTGCATATCGGCTGTATTCCGTCCTTTGCCGGGGTGCAGGGCGTTTATGCAGAGGACCTTGGCCTGTCGCCCATCTCGAACGGTGCGCAGGGGGAGGTGATCACCATTACCGGCTCGGTGTTCGACGGCACTGGATGGGCGATGCGCGATGCGATGCTGGAAAGCTGGCAGGCGGATGCATCCGGGCGTTATCCGGGACAGCATGGCGCCGATCCAGCGGTCAGCGGCTTTTGCCGGTTCGCCGCAGATGCCGACAGCGGCGAATACACGCTGCGCACGGTGAAACCTGGCGCCACGCAGGGCCGGAACGGGGCGCGCTTTGCGCCGCATATCTCGGTCTGGATCGTGGCGCGAGGCATCAATATCGGCCTGTCCACCCGCATCTATTTTGCCGATGAGGACAACAGCGCCGACGCCCTTTTGGCCCGCATCGAACAGCGGCCCCGCGTCGACACGCTGCTGGCACACAAGACGGGCGCCGGCACCTACCGCTTTGACATCCGTCTGCAAGGGCAGGGCGAAACCGTGTTTCTGGACCTCTGAGAGGCGTTGCCATGACCGAAGTCTTTATCTGCGACTACATCCGGACACCCATCGGGCGCTTTGCCGGGGCCCTGTCCGCTGTGCGCACGGATGACCTGGGCGCGGTCCCGCTGCACGCCCTGGCCGAACGCAATCCGTCGCTTGACCTTGCCGCCATTGACGAGGTGATCCTGGGCTGCGCCAATCAGGCAGGTGAGGACAACCGCAACGTGGCGCGCATGTGCGCTTTGCTCGCCGATTATCCAGACAGCGTGCCGGGCACGACGATGAACCGCTTGTGCGGGTCCGGGATGGACGCGGTGATCACCGCCGCGCGCGCGAGCAAGGCGGGAGAGGCGGCGCTGATGATCGCGGGCGGTGTCGAATCCATGTCGCGTGCCCCGTTCGTGATGCCCAAGGCGACCACCGCATTCTCGCGCGCGAACGAGGTGCACGACACGACAATCGGCTGGCGCTTTGTCAATCCAGTGATGCAGGCGCAATACGGCATCGACAGCATGCCCGAGACGGCGGAGAACGTGGCTGAGGAATTCGGCGTAAGCCGTTCGGATCAGGACGCTTTTGCCGCGCGGTCCCAGGCGCGGGCAGGGGCGGCGATGGCGTCGGGTCGGCTGGCCAAGGAGATCACGCCGGTCATCATCGCGCAGCGGCGCGGGGACCCACAGGTGATCGACACGGACGAACACCCGCGCCCCGAAACGCGTGCCGAAGACCTCGCCAAACTCAAACCGTTCGTCAAAGCCGATGGCACGGTCACGGCAGGCAATGCGTCCGGCGTGAACGACGGTGCGGCGGCGCTGATCGTCGCCTCCGCTGCGGCCGTCAAGGCGCATGGCCTCACGCCCATCGCCCGTGTGCTGGGGGGTGCGACAGCAGGCGTGCCGCCGCGCATCATGGGCATTGGCCCTGCGCCCGCCTCGCAGAAACTGATGGCCCGGCTGGGCCTGACACAGGTGGATTTCGCGGTGATCGAGCTGAATGAGGCCTTTGCCGCCCAGGGCCTTGCCACGCTGCGCCAGCTTGGCATCGACGATGACGACCCGCGCGTGAACCCGAATGGGGGCGCCATCGCGTTGGGCCACCCGCTGGGCATGTCGGGCGCACGGATCGCCGGCAGCGCGGCGCTGGAGCTGAAACCCGGCGGACGCGCCCTTGCCACCATGTGCATCGGCGTCGGCCAGGGCATCGCAATCGCCCTCGAAGCGGCCTAGCGCGCCCGCGTTCGCGGTGTCGGTTTTCAGCGGCGCAAATCGGTGCTATCGGAATGCGCCCGTGCCAGAGATAAACCATGCAACTCGATCAACACGCCAAACTGTCCGTAGCGCCTATGATGGGTTGGACTAATTTTACACGTATTTCAGTAACCTAATGAGCTACGTGTGCAACTCATGTTCATGTTTTGGTCGCGCAGTATCGCGCTTTTGGGTGCCGATTTCGCTTGGTTGCCCTTGAAGCGGAACTGATCGGAGCGTCTTGCCGGGAACTGTTTTCAGCATCTACGTCGCAAGTTCCATCTCATCGCGGCGGTCTTTTTGAAACTTGACGTCTGCCATTTAGGCCTGACTTGAGGCGACAGAAGCATATTGGTTTTCGCCGCAGTAAGATGGAGATCAGTACATTGGTCACACCCGACGAGTGCAATGAAATAGCTCTGATAAGCGTCCGTTAAGGCAAACTTATTGGACATAGAGGAGATCAGCAGAGTGAGGCGGTTTACACATCATATTGTGGACGAAAGCGCCGCCGTGCGATAGTCTTGTGGTATGACCTACCAGCCCACAGCCATCGAGGACGACTTCAAGAAACTACCGAAACTGCCGTCCTGGGTCACTTCCGGGCGTGCCGAAACCCCTGAAGATGTGGCGTTTTTGTCAGGGGCAGCACTGGCGCATCTGCATCTTGTGGTGGCACGGCCCGATGTGCCCCAAGACTTGTTGCGCGCCAGGCTTGCGCTGCGGGCTGCTGAGGTTTGCGTGACCCATTCTGGACGTCCGGAACGTGCTGCGGACTTACGGGATGCGGTTGGATTTCTGCAGCCGGGCGATCACGCTGGTCCCGCGGGCGTAGTCTATCAGTCTTGGCAACGGGTCATCGAAAGACCTGTGTCAATCAAGGTAATTCACCGAGCGTTGCCTGATCTTCAGCCGGAGCAGATTGCGACCTGGCTCGACGGGTGCGACCCGCGCGGCGCAAGGCAGGGGGCGCCGATCTCGCGGGTGGCAGGCGTTCTGCAGACAGCTCTCGCAGACAGACCCCGCGATCACACCGAGGCGGTGCTCCTCGCCGACGCCACTTTGGCGCAGGTGCTTGGATGGTCGCATGTGACGCCGCTTTTGGGGCTCAGTTTCAAGCGCGGCGATCTGCGAAAGTCAGATGAGGGGCTTCGGTTGACCTGCCATCAAGCGATGGTTGCGGCGGTTGCGGAAGCGACAAGACTGGCCACTGATCTGACGCGACGCGCAAGTCGCTTGCGAGCGGTAGCGCCAAAGCTGAGAGCGAGGGGCGCGGAGGAGGCGGTTTCGCAGTTACTGACACAGGATGCTGTCGCGCCCACATCATTGACATCGCTTCGGTCGGATCGCGCTGCGCGTCGGTTTTGCGATCGGCTGGTCGATCTTGGCGCGGTGCGCGAGTTGACTGGCAGAGACACCTTCCGGCTCTACGGGGTGTGATGATGGCAAAAGATCAAAATGAGCCCGATCTAGACCGGGGACTGGAGGATCTTCCAGCTGATCTACGCTGGCGCGAATGGATGCGCCGGATCGAGGCCGTGCTCTTTGCGTCCGCCTCGCCCGTGCCGCGCGCGGATCTGGCCCGCGTGGTGGGGCAGGGGGTGTCGGTCGATCTGTTGATTGAGGATCTGACGGTGGAGTTGGCGGATCGGCCCTATGAGATTGCCTGCGTCGCCGACGCCTGGATGCTGCGGACGCGACCGGCCTATGCGGCGGCGATCCGGACGGCCGCGGATGTCGGCGACCAGGATCTCGATCTGCGCGAGTACGATGTCGCGGTGCTCGCGGCCATTGCTTACCATCAGCCGGTCACGCGGGACGGGCTGAAAGATATCTTCGGCAAGGAAATCAATCGCGACCTGATTGGCAGACTACATGCGCAAGGACTGATCGGGACAGGTCCAAGATCTCCGCGACGTGGGGCGCCTTACACCTACGTCACGACCGAGAAGTTTTTGATCGCGTTCGACATGGAGACTCTGCAGGACCTGCCGGACCGTGAACAGCTGACGGATGCGGGACTGGCTGCAGAGTGACATGCCAGCGGCAAACATCGCGCTCTATCGCTCAAATTTGGGCCATTTATGAGTTATAGAACTGCATCCTATACCTCATGACCATTTGCTGGCTTGGCGGTCGACGCTTTGTTGACTCCCAATCACCGGGTTTATGACTTCCAATCGCCAGGCCTTTTGAGGTCAGGCTGCGTTGATCTCCGTCTCTAGCGCCGCGATTGCGCTCATCACGTCATCAAAGCTTGGCGTGTCACCCATGATCATCTCGCTCATCCCGGCATAGTCCCGACGGAGTGCGGCCTCAAGGTCTTTGCCTGGGGCTAGGCGAAGCGATCCCGGTTTTGCGTCTTCGTATCTCGCCCAGGCAGCTTTGAAGAACACCGACTTATGATGGCCAACCTCGCTCAAGAGGTCGAGATTGGCCAAAGCCCGCACCTTGGCATCTTGCTGGGTCAGTTGCGCCATGTCGTAGTAGTGTCGGGACATGCGGTCAGCGAGCGGTTTGCTTCTGTCCTGATGGAACAGCATGTGTAGGATCGTCGCCTTCTCCCAGAAGGTCCGTTCGATCCCGAGGGTGCGCAAATCAACATCGTTCAGGCCGGGCAGATCGGGAAAGGCTTGTTGGACATAGGTTGAGAGGGTTCGTTGTTCGGCCGGAAGCTGTGCGCCACGCGCACCGAACTCAAAACGCACAACGGGCTTGATGTAACCTAGGTCTCTGTCATCTAGCGACGGGTAGGCAAATAAGATGGTCTGAGGGTCGCCGTCGTCGATCTGGAGCGAGAATGGCTGGTCTAGACGCGCTGCGAAGGCGGTGTTGATTTCATCGAGCAGGGGGCCTGCCACAGTGGCCTCCGCGGCCTCCTGAAGATCCTGTAGCAGCGATTTGCGTTTGCCGCCCGAGAGGTCGGGGCTCTCAGGGTCACTGTCTCCCTCGAACCCGAGTTGGGCGCGATCAAGCGACAGATCGACGTCCTCAGAGAACCGGTGGATCACATCATAGGCTTTCGAGAGCGACGTGCCTCCTTTGAAGATCAGGTGATCGCCAAAGGAGGGCAGCGCGAAGAGATGTTGGAGCGACCAGCAGACCCAGAAGTCCTTTTCGACAATCGCCCGGGCAAACCCGAGTTCGGCAGCGGCTTGGGAAAAAGCTTCTTGTCGGTGTTTCGGCGTGTCGTTTGCGAAGGCGTCCATGCTCAGGCGTGTGCCACGATTTGCTGAACGACAGGATGCATCCAGGCCGGAACGTGTCGGCTTTGCTTTGCTAGCTGCGCCCGGTCCTTGGCATCCAACGTGCGGGCGATCTTACCAATCACCTGATCGTCGACGTGATCCTTGCCGACATAGCGGAGTGCCTGAAACACAGTGCCTGTTTTTGACCCGGCACCAACCAAGGTCTTCGGAGAGGCATTCCGGAACTGGATCACCTGTCGTCCGATCTTCTTCGTTCGGGTAGGCCCGTCGGTCATGTAGGTCGGATTGGACGGGACCTGGGTGGATAGACCCAACTGGTTCGCCGCCATCGCAGGCGAAGGTTGCAGGACCTGATTGTCCTTCCGGGCAACTGCGCGGGCGATGTCATCAGCAGACGGGGCCAAGACACCGAAACGGGGGCTTTGCTTTGGATAGTCGTAGAGCCCACGCGTTAGCCGCCGGATTACACCTTGATCCGCCAGACGCGACAATGCCTGGTCCACGCTTGCGCGCGATCCGATATCGAGGAAGTCCGACGGCGCAAAGAT
>ERZ1740067.2026-NODE-2026-length-12881-cov-6.561282_pt1 | contig 12881 bp, 8 predicted proteins | sample MGYA00581736_ERZ1740067 | MGnify/ENA primary metagenome ERZ1740067 (study PRJEB43018, sample SAMN04849236) | marine metagenome | isolation source: floating plastic debris | place: Pacific Ocean | collected 2008-08-27 | study: EMG produced TPA metagenomics... | reverse complement strand
GAAATGCTCGCTGGCTTTGGGGATAAGTTCGTAATTAATTTTGCTTAGGCACTTACAGTCACCTGATTCAGGAGTTGCCATCTCTAATCTCATTGATGGAGGCTGATTTTTTGGATTGATTAGACCAAACCAGTCCTCCACCTGACAACATGGCCGGTATGCCAATGATCAAGCAGCTTATTGTTTCTTCCTTGGCAACTTCAGCAGAGGTTCCCTCTTCTGAAGGCATAAAGGCCGCTAGTACAAGAAATGCACCGACAGAAGCCAATGCGTAGCCAAAAAATGTGAATGCTTGGCGCATATATTCACCTCTTTTCAAAAAGTATTAGATTTTATTGTTCACAAAACAGAGTCTGTGCCTTGCTTAGCATGCCCATTCCTAACTGTTCCTTGACAATAGTTCTGTTTCGTGGTGCGTAAGCTCACGCGCTGACACTGCCGTGGCAAAAATCTGTTGTAACTTGTTTGATGCTTAGTTTGATTTCTCGTATGCGTGACTTGATAGATAAAGTCACGCTTCTTGTAGTATGTCTTCTACAAATCTTGTTCTGCCAAGGTTGGGAGATATCCTTCTGAGAATACGAGAGCGTCAGTAACAACATGTGTCTTAATACATTCGTAGTTTCCCATGAACCCCTCAGCAGTCAATTTTATCCCGTACTTAACAGACACAAGAGAGCTTCTCTGAACTTCACACTGTCCTCCTATTGAGTCTAACCACCTTTGTAGAGCAAGGAAAGAGCTCTCATGGGCTAGCTTTTTTCCTCTAAAGACGATGTTAGCTTCATTACCAAAGCAACCGATTGCGATACATTCTCCTGAGTAGAGATCATAGTAAATGCTCATGCTCAAATCCTCGAACACATCTAATATAGGTTCTTCTGGATGAGTTATAAGGTGTGCTGTTTCTGTATAATCTTATTAGTTGCGTCTAGGAACACTAGAATAGCTACCGTAAAGTTCCTGACGGGCTTCATGGCATTGCATCCCAAATTCAATTGTTCCAACAGATTTATGTTCAATCAGGTTGAAATTTGTACTCATCTTACTCTTCCCCTTGCGAAGTAAACTCTCCTGATGTCTTGCGCTAGCGAGTCTGAATACTCATATAAGCCGTATGAGGTGATCTTGATTAGATGTGTCTTGCCAAAGTTTAATCTCCTTAAAACGGAGACTCGCTAACGATTTTTTGTGTTGTTTTTGTCACTGGGTGTAAGAAGCTCAAAGAAGTGGCGTGTAGACAAAGCCTTTTTCCTGTACTTAGCCCGTATAGCTTATCACCTAGAATTGCTGCTTTTAGGCCTTTTTCGTGTGCTGAGTGCACTCTTATTTGGTGAGTTCGCCCTGTGTAAGGGTAAAACTCAATTCTAGGGTTGCTATCAAATGTAAGAAGCTTATAGCCTGTACGGCTGGGTTTGCCTTGTTGAAAATTGACGATTTGTTTTAGGTGATTGCTAGGAGCAGGAGACAAAGGGAGGTCGATAGTGCCTGTGGCTTGCGCTACGGGCCGTGAGAGGATGGCCTCATAGATTTTACAGACTTGCCCTGTGGCGAACTGTTGGCTAAGCGCGCGGTGAATATCTGGATTGAGGGCGATCGCAAACACCCCAGACGTATCTCGATCCAGCCGATGCACGGGCCTCACAAACCTGTGCTCTGGCAACTGATGTCGCAACCGACTGACAACGCTATCTTGCAAATGAAACTGCCGCCCCGGTACAGAAAGCAGCCCAGCGGGTTTGTCTATCACTATTAAGCCTTCGTCCCGATAGATGATTGGCAACGGCTCAGCTGTTTCAGGTATGGTGTAGGCGAGCTGCACTTGAGTTTTCCACTGTTTAGAAAGCTTGGTGTAACACTGCTTGAGGGTTTGGATGCTGTTATCGGTTTGGGCGATGACTTTAGCGAGCGGGGCGATCGCACGTTCTCTCTCTTGTTTCAGCTGTCGCCGCTCAGTACTATCTTGCTGACTCGCCTTAGTAATGGTGGCTAACGCTACGGCAAGCTTATGTCCTTGCAACTGTTGGAGATAGAAAGATCGATTGCGATCTCGCTGCTGTTTATTCTCTTTATGGGTAGCTGCCAGCTGTTGCAACTGCCTATCATACTGCTGCACAATCTGTTGACACTGTTCTTCTTCTGGTATTTGCTTCAGCCCAATCAGCTGTCCCTTGAGCTGAGTCAGGGTTTCTAGCACTCGGCTTTCAATGGCTGATATCTCAGCCTCTGTAAGTCGTGAACTATCCGAAAGCTCACCTATGAGAGTTTCAGCTGCTGTCTTCACTTCCAACACAGAAGGTAGACAGTTGTTGTGTTCTGGCTGAACCATTTAACTCTGTTGTGACATCTATTGTGGAAGTGGGCAGCTCAGAGCCCGTGCCTGCTTGCTAAACAACAGGTTTTCTCTGTAGTCGATAGGGCAATCGATCACTGCCGGAACGTTTTGTGCCAGTGCTTCTTTGAGCGTTGGCACAAAGTCTTCTGCCGACTCGATTCGATAGCCCTTAAGATTCATACTCTCGGCGAGCTTAACAAAGTCTGGATTGTTGAACTTAATGTAGGAAGATTCATTATAGTGTGACTCTTGTTTCCATTCGATTAATCCATAGCCACCATCGTTAAAGATAATCGTGACGAAGGCCGTGCCAATGCGGTGGGCGGTTTCTAGCTCCTGGCAGTTCATCATAAATCCGCCATCTCCGGTAACCGCAACCACTTTGCGATCCGGATACACCAGCTTAGCGGCAACGCCACCTGGAATCGCAATCCCCATGGAAGCAAAGCCGTTAGAGATCAGACAGGTGTTGGGCTTGGCACAGTGGTAATGCCGGGCAATCCACATTTTATGTGCGCCTACATCGGAGATCACAATGTCTTCTGGCGCTAGTACCTGACGCAAATCATACAGTAGCTTCTGTGGCTTGATAGGAAAACCCTCGTCAGTGGCATACTGCTCGTAGTTTTCTTTCATTTCAGCTCGCAGATTGGCGAACTGAGTCCCAATGGCTTTGCCGTTTTGAGTACTTTGGTGAGAACTTTTGGGGCGGTGGATACGGCTGCCAATTTCGTCTAGTGCGTCGGAAATGTCACCGACGACTTCCACGGTGGGGATGTAGCTGCTATCGATTTCGGCAGGGGTAACGGCAATGTGGACGATGGGACGATTGCCTTCTGGGTTCCACTTTTTGGGCCCATACTCGATCAGGTCATAGCCAATGGCAATGATCAAATCGCTCTCGTCGAGCGCACAGGCTACATAGTCTCGCTGCTGAAGGCCCACCGTCCAGAGCGAGCGCTCATCCGTATAGTCCAGCACGCCCTTTCCCATAAAGGTATTGGTCACCGGAATATTTTGCTGTTGAGCAAAGCGGGTAATCGCTTCACTGGCCCGATTGCGAATGGCACCATTGCCCACCAAAATCATGGGCTGGCTGGCTTGGGAAATGGCGATCGCAGCCCGCTGCAAACTTTCCTCGGAAGCAACTGGCACTGTGGGCTCGTCGGCCTTGAGCGGTGATCCATCCGTGGGCATCTCAGCAATGTTTTCTGGCAAATCGATATGCACAGCGCCAGGGGGTTCCGTTTGCGCCACTTTAAAGGCTTTGCGGACAATTTCGGGGGTGGTATTAGGGCGGACAATTTGTTTTGTCCACCGGGTAACCGGATCGAACATGGCCACCAGATCGAGATATTGGTGAGACTCAATATGCATGCGGTCGGTGCCAACCTGCCCGGTAATCGCAATCAGTGGGGCCCGATCCAGGTTGGCATCGGCAACACCGGTCATGAGGTTAGTCGCACCGGGCCCCAAGGTGGAAAGACACACGCCTGCTTTTCCGGTTAGTCGTCCATAGACATCGGCCATAAAGGCCGCGCCCTGTTCGTGCCGGGTGGTGATGAACTGAATAGAAGACTTTTTGAGGGCCTGGAGCAGCTGAAGGTTTTCTTCTCCAGGGAGGCCAAAGATGTATTTGACGCCTTCATTTTCAAGGCAGCGGACGAGCAGTTCAGCAGTGTTCATGGAAGAAGTCTCGGTAGGGACTGGCTATCTGCTATGCAGACACTTCGTGATCGGCTCCGTTCAGCCCCCTCCAATAATCGAGGCAATCACTGAAGGTGTGACTGAGGGCCGAAGGGGGCTGTCGTTGGGAGGTGGTAGTTTTTACATTTTCACTTGATCCAAACTGTTTTAGCATTGACAAATTCCATGAGGCCGTAGCGTCCTAGCTCACGGCCAAATCCGGATTGTTTAATGCCGCCAAAGGGGAGGCGTGGATCGGATTTTACGAGACCGTTGATAAACACTGCGCCGGCTTCTATCTCGTTGATGAGCTGTTGTTGTTCTTCGGGATCGGTTGTCCAGGCACTGGCACCTAGGCCGAAGGAGGTAGCGTTGGCAAGGGCGATCGCACTTTCAATATCCGGTACGCGAAATACCAGCGCAACGGGGCCAAAAAACTCTTCTTGATCGGCTGGAGTGCCCGGTGGAATGGCGGTAAGAATCGTTGGCGGGTAGAAATTGCCATTCTGCAAATTGTCTGACAGCTGCTGCTTCAGCGATTGCACATCCCCGCCGACTAACGCCGTCGCACCTTGCGAAATGCAGGCTTGCACCTGCGCATCTATCTCTTTCAAAATACCCGGTGTTGCCAGCGGTCCAACGGTGACATCTGGATTGGTTGGGTCGCCAACCTTCTGACTCGAAAAGCTAGCGGCTAGTCCTTCCTCAACCCTGTCAGCAATGTCGCCTACAAGGATAAAGCGCTTAGCGGCAATGCAAGATTGGCCGTTGTTCATGAGGCGAGCGGTGGTACCTGTGGCGATCGCACTTTCAATATCTGCACTCGGCAGCACGATAAATGGATCGCTCCCACCCAGCTCTAGGACCGATTTTTTGATGTGGCGGGCGGCGGTGGCCGCGACGGCTTCTCCAGCAGGCCCGCTTCCGGTGAGGCTTACAGCCTTTACCCTAGGATCACTAAGAATTCGCTCCACTTGACTTGCTCCGATCAGAAGCGTTTGAAACGTGTGCGGGGGGAAGCCTGCGGTGGTGAAAATGCGAGCGATTGCCAGCGCTGACTGCGGCACATTGGACGCGTGCTTGAGCAGCATTGTGTTGCCGGCCATGAGCGCGGGCGCAGCGGCCCGGAAAACCTGCCACAGTGGGTAGTTCCACGGCATTACAGCAATCAGCACGCCCAGTGGCAAAAATCGAACGTAGCTGTTGCTCGCATCGGTGCGGGCGGGCTCATCTTGCAAAAAGGTTTCAGTTTCTGAGGCATAGTAGCGGCAGACCCAGGCACACTTTTCAACTTCCGCGATCGCGCTACCGATGGTTTTCCCCATCTCCAACGTCATGATTTTTCCAAGCGCCTCTTTTTCAGCAATGAGCGCCTCAGCAGCCCGATTCATCCACTGGGCTCTTTCCGCAAACGGCACTTTCCTGTATGTCTCAAAGCGTTTGTGCGCTTTGCTTATAGCTGTATCTATTTGATTTTCATTAAGCGGAACGAAGGTTTTCAGCGTTTCGCCAGTTGCCGGATTAATACTTGCAATTCCCATGCTGTCCTCCTGAGGGCAGCGCTCTCAAGATTGCGTCTGCTCTCTTCTTCTACTGTCGCTCGAAAAAAGATAACTTCACAGACGAGCCGCAGGTTCGTATAGATTGTTTACTTGCTAAATGGCTTGTTTGCTAGCTTATGCGCTGGTGTTTATGGATGATACTGAAATCTACGTAACAGAAAGGCCGAGCTGCAAGTGACTACAGCTCGGCCTTTTCAATTTATTCTGATTGACCAAAAAAGCTAGCGCCTAGGACACTAAATCTCAATACCAGGAGCCTCTTGACTGAGGGCTCTCGTTTCTTTGAAAGACTTTATGCGGAAGCTACCATCTCCTTAAAGCCTTTGCCTGCAGAAAACGCAGGTACAGTGGTGGCTGGAATTTTAATGGTTTCGCCCGTTTGAGGATTGCGGCCATCACGTGCCTTGCGATCACGAGGCTCGAAGCTGCCAAAACCAACCAAGCTTACTTTGTCGCCGCCTGCAACGGATTCCATAATCGACTCAATTACGGCCGATAGTACAGCGTCAGCATCCTTCTTGGATACGTCTGCCTTTTCTGAAACCATATCAATTAGCTCAGCTTTGTTCATAGAATGAGTGCCTGAAAACATCGATAGTAGTTTTAGCACAAGAGGTATTAGATCACAAGTACTATCCTAGTCTTTTGGCTCATTTTTGTGATCAATCTCAGGAATGGCGCAGGGTAGCGCCGTTATATCCCAATGGTTCTAGCGAATATGTAGCGAATCGGAAATCTCGTAAAAAATATGTTGTGTTATGTAAAGTTGATGGGTTTTGGACGGTTTTCCGAGGTTGTTCGTCCTGACAATTCACTTTGCTTCTAGGCCACGCCAGGCCTCATGCACACATCTTTCAATGTGACCGTTTTTCTTAAGAAAAAATTTGTTCTTTGTCTTGTCTTCTAGTACGTTTACGGGAAGTTTTTGTCGCTGGCATTATTTTGGCCGGACTCCGTACTGTTAAGGCCTATTGCTCCGACTCCATTTCGATATGCCAGTTGACACTTCAGTCGCATGGAGTTTCTAGTTGATTTGGCTGAATGGCACTCCGCATTATTGCTTAGCTATTGCTGGATTTGAGCCCAGAATTATTGTTTTTCAAAAATGTCAATCAGCTATTTGTAGCAACTTCTCTTAAATGCCTCGTCTATCACTAAGCAATTTGCTGGATTTTACATGCGGGCAATCTTTGTTGATTTGTGGTTTTGATGCTTGCTAGAAGGCCCTATTAGAGGAACTTACGGGCCTTTCTTTCATTCTTATGTGTAGATTGTTGTCTGATGGTGCGAGTATCTACTCTGTTGCTGTTTTTGACTGTTATCTTTTTTACACTTAGATACTTAGGTTTTTGCTTCTGTTGTGTGGAAACTGCTTTTTGCCATTGCTCTGAGTGTGCCTCATACTGCCTGATTGCGCTTCCTTCTCTTCTCCCAGCCTGAATATTCATTGATCAATAAATATTCAGGCTAGATATTCTCGTTTGTTGTTTTTGCATATTGCTTCTACCTGTGACTATGAGCCATCTAATGTCTGAAAGCTCGCTACCTTTTTCTGATGCTCCCTTGACGTCATTGCCTGTCCAGCCCCCGTCTGGTGTCGATCCATCGGGGGTAGATGTGTTGTCACACGGTGCTCGCAATATCGCGTTTATAGATGCTGGCGTCACGGCGATCGATACCTTGATGCAGGGATTAGAAAATACGCAGGTTGTTTTGATAGATGGCGATCGCGATGGCATTGCTCAAATGACGTCTGCATTAGAAGGGGTTGAAAATCTGGAGGCGATCCACATTTTTTCTCACGGGGCGGATGGCTTGCTTCAGCTAGGCAATACGCTGCTGAGCAATGCCAATGTGGAAGACTATGGTGAGCGTTTTCGGCAGTGGTCGGCAGCACTAACCGCAGAAGCAGATCTGATGATATATGGCTGTCATCTGGCGGTGGGTGCGGAAGGGCTGTCTTTGATGCATCGGTTGGGTGAGCTGACGGGGGCTGATGTTGCAGCTTCGGACGATGTAACAGGTGCAGGCGGTGACTGGGAGCTGGAGGCGAGTACTGGCGAAATAGAAAGCCCTGTTGCGCTGAGTGCAGCGATCCAAGCAACGTACGAAGGCTCACTTTCACTGTTGACCAACGGTGATTTTGAGTCGGGACTATCGGGCTGGAGAACGCTGCGCGGAACGGAGTCGATTACAACAGATGCGGTGTCGGGCAGCAGTGCGCTAGAGATTGGCGGAACGAGCCGGGGCGTGAGGCAGACGCTCTCAGCAGTGGCTGGTGAGACCTATCGGTTGACGGGATCAGGTAAAACAACCTCAGGTGGTAATACAACTGTGGGCATTACGTTTTACGACCAAGCTGGGGACCGGGTTGGTGGCAGAGCCCGAAAGGTGAGAAGTACGGATTGGGATGAATTTGTTATTGAGCAAGAAGCGCCAGCAGGTACGCAGTCTGTGCGCGTTTGGGCATACAAATCAAACGACACAGGTAGCTTCTTTTTGGATGATTTGGAGCTGAATACGGGAACTGTGGAGCCCCCAGAACCGCCTGTTCCGGGTGCTCAGCTGCTGTTGAATTCGGGGTTTGAGGCTGGGCTAAACCGTTGGCAAACCTATCAAGGTACTGAGCGAGCGGTGAATTCTGGTGCGTTTGCGGGGACGCGAGCATTGCGGCTCTCTACTGCGGGGAGCGGTGCCCGGCAAATTGTAGATGCGATCGCAGGCGAAACCTATGAGATATCAGGCTATGCAAAGTCATCGAGTGATGGCTATGTCGGTTTTGGTGTGACTTTTTACGACGCAGCAGGCGCCAAGATCAACGGCAGCGGTGCGGGGCGCTCGGTGCGCAGTGCGGACTGGCAGCTGTATGAGAGTGAGGCGATCGCGCCAGATAATGCCCGATTTGCCCGGTTCTGGACTTACAAGCGCAATGACAATGGCGATGGCTTTCTGGACCAGCTCTCGCTAAGAGTCGCCGGTGCCGTTACGCCAGAGCCCGGTAATATTCGCCTGGAAACCAGTACGATTAGCGCGGACGAAGGCGACGGAACGGTGCGCGTGAGAGTTGATCGCACCGATGGTAGCGATGGCGAGATTACCGTTGATTACAGTACGGTCGCGGGTTCAGCAGCTGTGGGAACAGATTTTGAAGCGGTATCGGGTACGCTCACGTTTGCCGATGGTCAAGCGCAGCAGTTTGTTGATATCACGCTGCTAGACGATAACACTCCAGAAGATTTAGAGACGTTTGCTTTTGTAATCGATAACGTGCAAGGTGGCGCTAACCTGCTAGCACCGCGCACCGCACAGATCTCTGTGGCTGATAATGATGGCTTTACCTACCGGGGCAACCAATACGTAACAACAACTGCGAAGACTTGGCTACAGGCGCAGGCAGAAGCTGAACAGCTGGGCGGTAACCTGGTCTCTATCAATACTGCCCAAGAAGAAAGTTGGCTGAAGCAGACCTTTGGCAGCACAGAAGGTTTTTGGATTGGTCTTAACGATATTGAAACGGAAGGGCAATTTAAATGGGCCAGCGGTGAACAGGTGGGCTACACGAACTGGGCTCTAGGTGAGCCAAATGACGGCGGCCCTAGCGGTAGTCAAGACTATGGCTGGATGAATTTTGGCAGTTCGCGCCAGTGGGATGACAATTCATCGGAGGCAGTGCTGCGCGGTATTGTTGAAATCGGTGATTATAACGGTCCGGTGCTAGGGCAAGGGAATGGCCTAAAAGGCGAGTACTACAACAATATTGACTTTACTGATCTGGCGCTGGAGAGAACAGATGCCAGGGTGAACTTTGATTGGGGAGAGGGTTCTCCCAATTCTAGAATTGGCAATGATACGTTTTCTGTGCGGTGGAGTGGGCGAATAGAGCCGCTATATTCGGAGACATATACTTTCCAAACCACGAGTGATGATGGCGTGAGGCTATGGGTAAATGATCAGCTCATTATCGATGAGTTTCAAGATCAGCCGCCGACTAGTTTTACGGGGAGTATTTCGCTAAATGCCGGACAACAGTACGACATCCGCCTGGAATATTACGAGAATTTGGGCGGGGCGGTGAGTCAGCTAGCTTGGTCGAGTGCGAGTCAGGCGTTTCAAATTGTGCCGCGATCGCAGCTCTACTCTGACCCGGTAGATAGCCGCACGCTCAATAGTGAAACGGTGATTTCTGCTGGCCTTAGTCAGCCAACGGCGATTGACTGGCTCACTGATGGCTCGAACACCATGTTCATCGCTGAAAAGGGCGGTGTGGTGAAAGTGTTTGAAAATGGCAGACTGCTAAACAATCCGTTTATCGATATTTCGGCTCAGGTGAATGGAACACGCGATCGCGGCCTGCTAGATCTTGCCATTCACCCAGACTTTGTGAACAATCCCTATATATATCTTCTATTCACCTACGATCCACCGGAAGTGTTTAACTTCTCAGGGGATTCTGGGCCAGATGGCAATAACAACCGGGCAGCCCGGCTGATTCGAGTAACAGCGGACGCTGCCAACGGCTACCGCACCGCCATTGCTGGGAGTGAAGTTGTTTTGCTGGGTAAAAACAGCACCTGGGATAACTTTAATGGTCAAGTCAATAGCACCTTTGACTTTAACGAGCCCCCAGCGGGAATTTTGCCTGACGGTAGCAGTCTGCAAGATTTTCTCAATGCAGATAGTGAATCGCATACGATTGGTGCTGTAGAGTTTGGCCCAGATGGTGCGCTATATGTCAGCAACGGCGATGGTGCTTCTTATAACCGGGTTGATCCTAGGGCCACGAGGGTTCAAGACATTGACAATCTTTCCGGCAAAGTTCTGCGGATCAACCCCATTACAGGTCGAGGGCTTGCAGATAATCCTTTCTACAATGGGGACGCCGATGCAAACCGCTCGAAGGTGTATCAGCTGGGGCTGCGTAACCCCTTCCGCATGGCCGTTGATCCCAATAGTGGCAAGGTATATACCGGTGATGTGGGCTGGACTAGCTGGGAAGAAATTAATGCCGGGGATGCGGGGGCTAACTTTGGCTGGCCTTTCTACGAAGGGGGCGATGATCGCAATCTTCCAACCGGCGGATACGGAAACTTGCCAGAAGCGCAGGCTTTCTACAACAGCAATACAGCCGAACCGGCTTTCTTTGGCCTTGATCGTTCTGTAGATGGGATTAATGCGATTGTTATGGGCGATGTGTACACGGGTGATGCTTACCCAGATCGCTACAAGGGAGATGTGTTCTTTGGCGATTTGGGTCAAGGGATTATTCGCAACATTAATCTGGATGCCAATGGTGAAGTGAGTTCTGTTGAAACCTTTGCGAATGAAGATCCCTTCGTTGTTCAGATGGCGCAGGGGCCAGATGATCTGCTGTACTTTGTGAATCTGTTTAACGGAACGGTCAGTCGCTGGGTGTTTGAATAAGGATCATGGATTAAATAACTTGAGCGATTGAACCGGCCACCCATTCAATCGCTCAAGTTATCTTGTTAATTTGATATAAGGTGATACCCTGATTTCAATCACTTGGTCAACCAAGACGGCTAACTGCGACGCTTAGTAATACGTACAAAATTAGAAGCAATAATACGTGGCTCCCCATCAATCAATTGCAAAATATAAGTACGCTCTTCCTCTTGAGTTGTCCCGTCTTGATAGAAGTAAGTGTTGTTTCCTATGAGTGTTAGCGTTTCAGCTGTTTCTCCAATCACTATCAAATTTTCGACTGTGACTCGATCAAACTGTTCAAAGAACTCGGATCTAAAAGTTTTGGCAAGTTCTTCTGAAAACAATGAGCGAGCGGCCTCCCACTCTCGGTTCGAGACCTTATTGTAAAAGGTCTTAAGCGTTGCGATCGCCTCATCTGGGGTAGGTGCTAGGCCCAGTTCTGGCGTAGGCTCTGGTACAGGCTCCGGCACAGGTTCTGGCGTGATGACTGCGACTGGTGCGGAGCCAGGATTACTAGGATTCTCTACCGTAGGCAAAACAGGGACTGACGACGTAGATGAAATAAGTTTCCATGCCAAAACACTCGCAGCGACTAGCCCAACACTGCCTGCTCCTAGAAAAATAGGCCAAAGTATACCTCGGCTAGAGCGATTGGCTTGGGAGGAAAGCGTCTTATTGGCGTCGGGCAGAGAAGACGCCTGAGAAAATAACGGAGGAGAAGATTGTTTAGCTGTGATCGCAACAGGTTTAACGTCTGTTTTCTCAGTTACTTCCTGAGAGAAACCTAACTGCGCACCAGTTGATATCGACATATCTGACGTCGGAACATCTGGCACCGAAATATATTGGCTCAAAGCAGGCGGGAGCTGTGCAAGCGCTGCTAGCGCCTGAGACGCAGTCGCATAGCGAGAACGAAAATCGTATCGCACCATCGCATCCAATAAATGAATCAGTGCCGGATGAAGAGTCGGTACAAAAGAATGCCAGTCCAGTTCTCCTGTTTGTGAATGGAAAGAAAGCATACTGGGATGCCGACCAATTAACCCCTGAATAGCAATCATACCCACAGCATAAACATCACTGCTGAAATGGGGATGCCCAGACACCTGCTCGGTCGGCATGTAGCCTTGGGTTCCAATAGAAATAGTACGCCCCAAACTTGATGGTGCATTCACCAGCTGTGTGCTTACTTGCTTAACTGCACCAAAATCGATTAAGACAATGCGCCCGTCATGCTGCCTACGAATCAGATTAGAAGGCTTTAGATCTCGGTGAATAACACGATTATCATGCACGAAAGCAAGCGTACCAAGAATATCTCCTAAAAAGCCCACAGTCTGCGCTTCCCTCCAAGGCTGCACAGTAGCGCCCACCGCTGCTACATCCTCCTGCAAAGAATGCCCTTCAATCAGCTCCTGCACTAAGTAAAACTCCGCACTCTCCTCAAAGTGAGCTAGTAGTCGTGGGATTTGAGGATGATCTCCCAGCTGGGAAAGTACTTTCGCCTCTGTATCAAACAACCTTCTGGCCACCTGTAGCTCTTGCTCATTGTTAACTTGCGGTTTGAGCTGCTTTACCACACACTTCGGCTGACCAGGCATGTGCCGATCCTGAGCCAGAAAAGTTTGCCCAAATCCACCGGCCCCCAATTGACTCACAATCTGATATCGCCCTCCCAACAGCGGCATGCCGGCAGGATGATCAGAGTCAGAAGAATTGGGCTGCAAATTAGGCGGCATAAAAGCGGCACTGACACGAAAAGTCATCGACTTAGGTACTCATAAAGTTTAGGGCATGTAGATAGGGCCGTAGCATAAAGTCGCTGCGGCAGAGGCACTACAGTCGTTCAACAC
>ERZ1740067.2023-NODE-2023-length-12893-cov-5.291245_pt1 | contig 12893 bp, 9 predicted proteins | sample MGYA00581736_ERZ1740067 | MGnify/ENA primary metagenome ERZ1740067 (study PRJEB43018, sample SAMN04849236) | marine metagenome | isolation source: floating plastic debris | place: Pacific Ocean | collected 2008-08-27 | study: EMG produced TPA metagenomics... | reverse complement strand
GCGTCAGTGTTCATCAAAAACGGGCAGAGGATTGGCGCGTTACTCTTGTGGACACCGGGGCCGACACCATGACGGGCGGCCGAATAAAACGCGTACGTGACTATATCGGTGACGAGGACTTCTGCCTCACTTATGGCGATGGCGTCGCTGATGTTGATTTGCCTGCGCTGTTGGAATGCCATAAAGCTGGCGGCCGCCTTGCAACCGTTACAGCAGTGAAACCGCCAGGACGCTACGGCGCTCTCGATATCGCGGAGGGTGGTGGGGTCGACGGTTTTATGGAAAAACCGCCGGGGGACGGCGGCCGAATCAATGGGGGCTTTTTTGTTCTGTCACCAAAGGTGATTGATTACATTGACGGCGACGACACAGCTTGGGAAGCAACGCCGTTAGAGGATATTGCTAGAGACGGGCAACTTCAAGCCTACGAGCACAATGGCTTCTGGCAGCCAATGGACACGCTGCGCGAAAAGAAACAGTTGGAGGCGCTTTACACATCCGGTGCGGCGCCGTGGGTTGTATGGTCATAGACTCAGAGTTTTGGCGGGGGCGTCGCGTTTTTGTAACGGGACATACCGGCTTTAAGGGTGCTTGGCTTTGCCATTGGCTAAGGAACGCCGGCGCCGTCGTCGCGGGCTACTCACTGGAACCACCAAGTTCGCCCTCCCTCTACGAGGTGACAGGGGTTGGTGATTTTATTGAGCAAGAAGACCATGCCGATATACTGGATCCCTATCGTTTGAGTGCTTCTATTGCGGCATTTCGTCCACAGGCAGTATTCCACTTGGCAGCCCAGTCGCTCGTCCGAGAGAGCTACGCTGACCCTTCGGGCACAACGGCCACGAATGTCGTCGGCACGGTCAACCTTCTCAACGCCTGCCGGTCCGTTACTAGTGTCAAAGCAATCGTCGTTGTTACAACTGACAAATGCTATGAAAATCGGGAGTGGCGGTACGCATATCGCGAGGTCGACGTGCTTGGCGGTGCCGACATGTATAGCGCCAGCAAGGCCGCCGCGGAAATCATGACCGCTGCATTTCGGCAGAGTTTTTTATCAGACGAGCTTGCGCCGCAGGTCGCTAGCGCGCGTGCGGGTAATGTCGTCGGTGGCGGCGACTGGGCGAAGGATCGTCTTGTGCCCGACTGCATTAGGGCATTCGCCACCGGGCACCCCGTGACGTTACGCTACCCTGAGGCGGTGCGGCCATGGCAACATGTTCTAGAACCATTGGCTGGCTATTTGCGACTTGCTGAGCGGCTTTCAGGTACAGACGGTGCCGCATACGCTAGGGGTTGGAATTTCGGCCCTGACCTGAGCGGCGAATCGACCGTCCGTGATGCGGCAACGATGCTAAGACAAATTTGGGGGCCCGAGGCGCGAATCGAGATCGAGGACGGTGCCGACCACCCGAAAGAAAGCAAGCTCTTGCGCCTCGACCCATCGTTGGCACGTACCGAGCTAGGATGGCGCGGCCGCTGGGATTTGGAGGAGACGCTCCGCCGGACGGCAGAATGGTATCGTCGTTTCAACGACAAAGAAGATCCCTCGACGCTTACAGCAATGCAAATAGACGCGTATATGGAGACGGGTCGATGACGTCGCGCTTCACACTTCACGCAACACCGATTGACGGCGTCATCGTTCTCAAACGTGCGTGCCTATCGGACCATCGTGGCTTTTTTGAAAGACTGTTTTGTGTGGAGGAACTCAGCGAAATCATAGGCGCACGCGCAATCTGTCAAATTAATCGCTCCTTCACCCGCAGGCAGGGCGCAGCACGTGGCTTTCATTTTCAATCCCCGCCGCATGCAGAGCTAAAAATTATCTCGTGTGTTCGAGGCCGCGTCCTAGATGTCGCTTTGGATCTGCGGCACGGATCCCCAACATTTTTGCAGCACTATTCTATTGAGCTGTCACGCGATAATTCAGTGAGCTTTGTTATTCCGGAAGGTGTTGCACACGGCTTCCAAACTCTCGAACAAGATACTGAGTTATTGTATCTTCACACAGAGGAGTACGCGCCGGCTGCAGAAAGCGGGGTAAACTTGCTTGACCCCAAGCTCGGCGTTGACTGGCCACTTGATATTACTGAAACGTCTACGCGTGACGAGAGATTCGCGCATATTTCCGATGACTATGAGGGCGTTGTATTATGAAGTGCCGACATTGCGGTACACCTCTTAATCAGGTGTTTGTAGATCTGGCGACAGCCCCGCCCTCGAATGCATATCTTAACGAGCGAGAGCTTGCGACACCTGAAAAACACTTTCCCTTGCGTACATATGTCTGCAACGCATGCTGGCTTGTCCAAACCGAAGATTTTGCCGACGCCGATGATCTGTTTGCCAATGACTACGCATACTTTAGTTCATATTCGAAAACGTGGCTTGAGCACGCTGCCACTTATGTCGATGAGATGGCGCATCGGTTTGCTCTTAATGACACGTCCATGGTGGCAGAGATCGCCTCGAACGATGGTTATCTGCTGCAGTATGTGAAAGAGCACAACATACCCTGCTACGGTGTTGAGCCTACGGCGAGCACTGCGGCAGTTGCACGCGAAAAAGGCATCAATGTAGTTGAAGACTTTTTCGGTGAAACCCTGAGTAAAGCGCTGATGGCTCAGGGCCGTGGTGCGGATCTTATTGCGGCAAATAATGTCTTGGCCCACGTTCCAGACATCAATGATTTCGTAAAAGGGATGGCAAGGTTATTGAAACCGAATGGCGTCGCGACATTTGAATTTCCGCACCTTCTCAACCTGGTAGAATTCGCACAGTTTGACACAGTCTATCACGAGCATTATTCTTATCTTTCACTAACTGCTGTCGAGACTATCTTCTCTGTAGCAGGATTATCTGTATTCGATGTATCAAAGTTGTCGACCCATGGCGGGAGTTTGCGCATCTTCGCCCAACGCACTGATACAGGCACCCATCCAGTCACTGATAACGTCCAAACCCTCAGACGAGAAGAGGTGGACGCAGGTGTTTGCGAGCTGAGCTATTATCAAGCTTTTCAAGCACGTGCTAACAATCTAAAAGATGCTTTTTTACAATACCTTTTGGATGCGAAGCGACAAGGTTTGACCGTTGCAGGTTATGGTGCAGCGGCGAAAGGTAACACGTTGATAAACTATGCTGGCGTACGTGGGGATCTCCTCGAATTTGTGGCAGACCGGAACCCAAACAAACAGGGAAAATACCTTCCAGGTAGTCGTATCCCAATTGTCAATGAAGCCGTTTTGAGAGAGCGTCGGCCCGACCGTATTGCAATACTACCTTGGAACCTGGCCGAAGAGATAGCCGGTCAGCTGTCTTACGCGCGAGAGTGGGGCGCGCATTTTGTGCGTTTCGTACCAAATCTTGAAGAGTTTTAGGATAACGGTTCAAGTTCGCACTAACAGACTTAGATCAGCGTCTTATAGATAGTCGACAAAATTTCCGCACCTTGTGACCAGGTGCGATTAGCCAGAACCCAATCACGACCAGCCGAAGCAATTCGTTTTCGCATATCAACGTCAACGACGAAGGCTTCGAGCTTTGCGGCCAAATCGTCGATGTCGCCTTTTTGAAAGGACAGCGCATTTTGGCCCTCCACTACAAATTCCATGTGGGAAGCGACATTCGATGCTAGGACAGCTTTCCCCATTGCCATCGCTTCAAAGGGTTTGAGCGGTGACACCAGCTCGCATACTTTCAGAGGTAAGCGTGGGAACGGCGCAATATCAATAATTGAATAGTATCGCGAAACGTCATCAAATGGAACACGGCCGGTAAACACGACGTTTTCCTCAACATTAAGCATTGAGGCAATTCGCTTTAAATCCCTAAGATAGGTGCCACTCCCCACAATGAGAACGCCGACCTCTTTTTGTATATTCGACGGCAGTCGCGTAAGCGCTTCAAGCACCAATTGAACGCCTTCGTAATGAACAATCGATCCAATAAAACCGACGATTGTCTTGCCATGAAGCCCAAGCCGTCGCTTAAGAAGCGCGTCGGCTTCCCGTTGTTCGAACTTATGCACGTCTACTGCGTTCGGCAGAACGTCAATTTTCTCAGGATCAATGCCAAGTTCCGCCAGATAGTCACGCAGCGCTGCCGTCAACGTTACGAGACGATCAGCAGCTTGACAGGTCATGATCTCTAGTGCCTCGCGATCTTCAAACTCTACCGTCTTTTCAAAACCTGGGTTTTTTGCAGCCTCCGTTAAATGCCACAATCCCCGAACCTCATACACTGATGGTAGGGAGAGGTGGCGCGCGCTTGCCACGGCAGACAATCCTGTTCTCCAATTTGATGCACCATGAATCAATCGCGGTTTAAACGCACTTAACTGGTCGACCAAATATGTTGTATCGACCTTGACGCCGGAGAGATCACGCGCACTCACCGTGTGTAAGGGATGTGCACGGGACGTGACATACTGCGCGCCTTCATAGTGCTGGCTTTGGGTAAACACCGCTTGTGACACCGAAGCAAGGTCGTCAGGAAATCCGCGTCGAGTAAAAACTGTCATCCCCCAACCAGCCTTTCTCATAGATCTCGCAATGCTATGTGTACGTATCGAATAGCCGTGAGAGTAGTGAGGAAGCGCGCTATGAGAGCCGTAAGCGATATGATTGTTATCATCGGCACTTGATGAGACTGATGTTGATAACCTCCCGCGCGCAGAGGTTCGGGGCGGCAAAACCAAAAACTGTCCAAAACGCGAAACGACCTCACTCTCCTCAACGCCATGGTCGGAAGACTGGCTCTCGATCATATGCATCGCATTGGCAGCATAAGAGACTTCGGCCAACTTTTGTCGGTATAGTTCTCGAAATTCCGAAGCAGCAATTTGCTCTAATCCCTGCATAATTTCAACCAAACTCGAAGACTGCTGAAAAATACTGCCTCTCTCTGCATCAGTATCGTAGAAATTCTTGAGGATACTGCTGGCGCATCTATTGAATGTAATCGAATTTGCTGCCTTATCAGAGGGCGGACTATCCTCCGCATCTAGATAAAAAAAGTCGAGCTGGACGTCTGAAAAAGATGCGCCCTCGCCTAACGTGACACAAATATTGCATGATCGCCACTTGTTGTCCCCTGCCCTTAAGAACATAGCCAACAGCTTGTTGTTCCTCCTAGCCTTTACCAAGCGTGGTTGATTTTCTTGGTCCGTATCATTCAGGTAGACATCGAGGTGGGGCGTTCGCCCATCTTCACAGTTAAACTGCAAGAAAACAAAATGATCTGCCTCAGCTGCATCCGCCGCAGGTATGGTGCTATGCAAAGTGAGCGGGGTTCGCGAAGCAAGACTTCTACCATCAATGGTGACCCGGTTCTCATCAACAGAAGCCGTGCCCTCACCAGTGAAGCATTGCCGAAATGCAGCTGTTTGACGTGCGTGCGGCTGTATACTGACAGCGACTTCAAAGCGGCTGGACACGTAAGCTTTTAGGTTACCAACACTGCCCGAACCGGCAAACTCCAAAAAGAAACGAAAACTCGTCGCTCTTTCTGGTACATCGAAGCTCCGATTTTTAATAGCCGCTCGCAGTTTCGCACGGCTTTCGGATATGCAGTCTTTTCCTGCTAACCACTCGAATACTATATTGATAGTACCAACAAGATCAGAACAAGATACCGATAAAATAAGTACGCGCTCTTTTGGATCTAGATCGTATTTTGGCGCTTCACCTACTTCATGCCATGTGGCGTAGGCTCTTTCGCCCTTGGGCGCCTCGAACAACAAAACATCAGGCTCTTGCGTGCTTGAGGTCAAGGCAATCGGCTGGCGATCTATAGCCGGGACAAGTACAGTCCCGATCCGTGAACCTGAAAGACGAAAAACGCCTAGTGTTTGGGGCATTTAAACAGTTCCGACGATGGTCATAACTTATGCAGATAGCCTTATATTATTCGCCCAACGGAAACTAGCCAATCAAGAACGACTTACTCCGCAGCGCGTTCGGCTGAAGCCTGTGGTCGAAAATCGAGCAAGTATTTAGAGATGCTTACCGCCTCAGTCAGCGCCTGCGCGTAGGATCCGTTCTGGATTGTCTTCGCCAAGCCATATGTAGCCGCAATCAAAAGAAGATCATCGACTTTCAAGTTTCGACAATCAGCACGAGCCGTCCTTAAGTGTTCGGCGATTGATTCCAAACCTGCCCTTGATTGTGCTGGCAAATGCCACAACAGACAACCTATTGGTTCCACATCGACCCGCGCCCAGCTAGATACTTTCGAGCCCCTTCGCGCATTATCTTGCAACAGTGTCGATGAGTTAATGTCGGGGTTATGTAAACCTAACGGCGCGCTTTGAACCATGCCGTAAACATCAAGGAGGCGCTGGCTCACATATTCAACCGCCTCTCGTTCCTTCGTCTCTTTCGCAAGCAAGTACAACATATCCATGGAAGTTGGCTCAATGCTAACCAGAAAATCACCCGGGTGAGCGGTCTCCAACAATTGTTCCGGGGGAGGTTCTTGCCAAAGCGTCACGAGAGTCTCAGCCGCCCGGCTGTCGAACTAGCTACGATCAGTATCAACAAAAGAAGATGCACCATAGACCATTGCAGCTTCATTCTCGCTTTGATAGGTTCCAATCAGTGTAGGGACCAGCGCATGACCGCGACACACCTGATGGAAAAACTGTTCTTGATTGAACGCTCGAAGTCCCTTTTTCGTAAATGCGTTGATCAAGTATCGGAAAGTATCGCCCCCCGACATTTCGCCATCAACAAAAAACGAACAATGGCTTCGTACCGTCAATGTCCGCCACTCTATGCGGGTAACGATAGCATCGGTTTGCAGAGCTTCTGACAAAACCTTCTCAAACCAAGTTTTCTGCGTGTCACTTTGTAGAAAAACAGGGATCGGGGGGGCGGTTCTAAATATGTTTGGCACATTAACTTCAGCGCTGCGCCTCAAAAACCTTGGTACAGTAGGATTCTTGTAGAGATTAACAAATTTGGCGATCTCGCCCAGGCTTGCCGTCAGTCGCCGCGCAGCGATGAAAACATAAAGGGCAGCGAACACACCGACATTCTGACCCAGAGCAATCAGCGCGCCAAAAAAAGCCAACGCCCCGAGCATGGCGGAAAACGACGTCATTTCGTTTAGTTGATTGACGTCAAAACGACTGTTGGAGTTCTCACTAATTCCGTTCGCTAGAGCGAGCATGAACGCACCAATAAGCACGGTAAAGAAAACGCCGCTGACCGGCATCACGAGAAGTGCAATCAGAGCCAGGAAAACACCGACAATAATCGCTGATGAAACACTAACGGTCGAACGTAAGAGTTGGCTTTCGACAGTGTCCGGCACCAACGCCAGAACCGTCTCACAACTATCACTAGTCGCTGTGTTGCTACTTCTAAAAAAGGCATCAAGCAGGGTATCGTAACGCTCGCGCAAACCCCATTGCGCGACGAAACCGCACGCAGCTACCACCATGATGGCGATGGCAATATCGTAGTTTGACAAACTTAGACCAAAAATCGTGCCGGTTCGCGGTGGCTGCACGACCATCATGAGAGCCTTAAAAGGCAGCAGAAAAGCGATGAAAACACAGACTTTCAGCAGCGTGTTGACGACCAACATGTGCCAAAAGCCGCTTTGCCTGCCACTGAAGTGCGCGACATTCATCAACGCAAAGCGCAAAGGTGCTTTCAGTGAAGTAACCACGATTACCCTACCCCAAAGTCTCCAACAGCTTCTCTCTCAAGACACTGTAACCTGCCCGCGAGTCTCGCACTAGTTTGGCGCGGATGATCGAGTGGATCGGCGCCGGCCTTGGCGGCAACAAGTCAGGCAAATTTTCCGCCTTGTAGTTGGACGCTAGATCCGGGCGCTGGAGATAGTGAAGAAAATTGCGGTTCTTAGGCGTCGCCGATAATTGCAAAGACGGCCGCCCATACATAGTGGCGACAATCATACCGTGAAACTTCATGCTCATCAGCATATGACACTCACCGATCGCCTTGCAGATTTCGAAGAGATCCTCGCTGTAAAACAGCTCTTCGTCCTCACGGCGAAACGTTTTCGATACCGCCAGATCATCAGCACCAAGTTTGCCATTCGCAGCAACAATGATACGGATGCGATATCCAATCTCTTTTGCCCTGTCGACCGCGGCACGTATGCACTCATACTCTCCCACAACGGACCGGTGCGCGCGAATAATGACACCAAGAGTTTGATCACTCTCCAACTTAACCTGCGGCAGCGTTAGAGAGCACACGGCATCAGGAAAATACTTCGTTTTATCAGTACACTCAAAAGTCTTGTTTATGTACACTTCGCTTTTGCGATCGCGCGCGACGATAAGTTTGACTGCGTCCGACCCAAAATAGTCGCGATAAACACCGACTGCCGGGGTCTCAGGCGATTGCGGCTGAGGCACGCCTAGACTGTACACAAATGTCGGTTTCTCAAGATATGCGCGCCGCCAATAGAGTTTTGATACCTGTTTAGGGTTGATCAAGTCACCGCCACCGATCAAGAACGCATCATAGTCCTTAAGTCTCTCCTCCCGCTCAGGACTGAGATACGGCGCTTCCGTTAGATCGTTGACAACCTCCAGATCGAAGTGCTCGCCAAGCTGCTCTTCATGGGCTTTTATAAAAAGCTCGTCACCGAAATTTCCAAACCCGAAAAATCCGACGAGCCCAACCTTAGGCTTTGACACTATTCTGTTTCCCGCTCGACTGTGACCTGACCTACTAGGCCGTTGATCTCAATTATTTCGTTAAGTAGTGGGCGGCATTGCGCTCTCGTTGACTCGTCAAGTTCATTGAACTTGACGATGTACCATCCCTCGACGAAGGACTTTGCCCGTTTTTTTGCATAGGCACCCCAAACGCCATGGGCGCCAAACCGTCTGTGCTGTTCTTTTTCAAGTATCAGCGACTTTGCAAAAAAGTCGGGGCCCAATTTGTTTGTTACAGAGCCAGTTCGTTCACTGAAATACTCTAGATATGCATCATGAACGAATACAACGCCATTTTCTGCAAGCGCGAGCACCTCGTACCCGAACATTGTGTCTTGCCCAACGGCGCCGGTAACATAATCAATGCCATGATCCTGTAGATGGCGTCGTTTAAGCAGCGCGCACTGCGTGGAAATAACAGGGAAACGGCCGCTCTCGATAAGGTCGGTACGGGGATTTTTGACAATATGGGGGCTGTTTGGATAGAGCTTTCCCACTACGCTAACTTTCTCGGCGAGTTTTACTTGATAACCCAGAATCGCTGAAACATCAGGTTGGCGCTTACGGTGATCGAGGAGCGCATCATAACCGCCAGGCGAGATTGCGTTGTCGGGATCCAGGAACGTTATGTCAGGCGCACGCGCTAACTCAATCCCCTTGTTTCGTGGCCGCGATGCACTTCCGCTTGGTGCACCGCCAAACCGAAAAACGCGAACATTGGCATACTGTGCATCCAGACGTTCAATAGTCTCGACAGTTGCGGCGTCCGTAGAGCCGTCGTCAATGAGAAGGATCTCAAACTCGAAGAAGCGCTCGTTTGTCAAAAGAGAAGCGAAGCAGCGCTGTTCGAGATATCTACCATTGTTGAAAACGGGCACAATGACGCTGAGCGTGGGTACAGGCAGCACTTTTGCGGCCGATCGTGCGGCAAGCGTTTTTGAGTAATCAAGGCTGAAGGGAGCGATCGCATATCCATCAAGCGTATCGTCAGAAAGCTTTCCGAGAACATCGGCGATATCGATGAGGCGAGTATTAAAGACAGTCGCGCCGCGATCGTCATACCCGCGAACGAATTCGTGAACTGGCCCAATAACACTGTTTTCGTCGAGCTGCGCTTTTACAGTCACGAAAGGAACGTCAACGAACTTAAAGGCATTGACGGCATCTTGAAGGTAGTGCCGTTCATAAGAATGTCCTTCGTCCAAGAAGGCGATGAAGTCGAATTTTGCCAACATTTCGGGATTGGCAATTTCGGCCGGTACACGGGCAATACGGAACTGCCCCCCCCCGACTTCTTGCTGATCAAAAGCAGCGCCCATAGCCACGACCATGGCGATCGTCATATGTTTTTGCTTAGAATCGGACTTAAGCTCTGGAAAGTGTTCCATGATTTTCGCGACGTTATCGTAAGCAGTGCGGTTGGACAGAATATTCCGAACCATACGTTCGCGTTTCTCTTCAGACTGAAGAACATGTGGCGGATCTATAATATTCCATATATTTTTAGGGTATGCGATCGTATCGATGTCTGGAAAGAGCATAGACGTCGACAAAGCGTAGTTTGAGATGATCAGGGAACCTTGTGCTTGCAATTCGTAAACTCGCATTGCGCCCATAGTCGGACTTCGCGTGATCGAATTAAAATTCAAATTGACCTTGAAGTATTTGTGCACTGCCTGGAGAATCTCGTGTGGCAGTGCTTCGATGACCATATCACCGTAACGCGGTGGAAAGGCGTAGTCACCGTCCTGCCCACCCTTTAGTGTACGTTGATTGATGTCATAATTCCTATCAGCAATCGTCAACTCGACGTCGCTGTCTACAACACTATCAAAAATAAGCTCCATATCGGCGCAACGCTGCGGATAGCGTTTTGGGAAAGAGCCGGCAAAAAAAACATCCGCGTTACGCGCGCTGAGCGAGCCAATAGGATTGTTGAACAGTGGATTAACACCATACTCCGCATACGCAACATTATTGTGACCAATATCCTTTTTGTATTTATCAACGCAGTCGACGTCAGCAGTAACAACATAACCAAAGCGTTTCGCCAGCGGCAAGAAGTGCTCGTAGTTGCTTGGATCCTCTATGGAATGGAACAGGGTTGGGACCTGCCGGGCGGCGCAGATATCGAGAATATGGCCTACGGCTGCGCGGCGTGCCGGATCACTGGCATGACCACGCCACTCATTCCCATAAACACCACGCCAACATGTGACGTACAAAAATAGATCAACATCCTCAAATAACAAAATATCTTCATAATTATCTGGAGTCAGAACATAGGTTTGACGAAAACAATCCTTATAATAGTTGTGCATGTAAACGTCAGTGAGTATTGCGACGTTTAGCCCATGTTTCGGCGCGATAGCTGCGCCTTTGCTGGTCGGTATATTGGCCACTGCTGATACCAGGGCGTCATGACGTTCGCGCGACCGGTTCAAACTATCGTTCAGGCTCAACGAGGGTTCCGCGTCTCCTGCAACGCTAACTGCCGTCGTCGACCGGTCGGTCACTGTAGGCGCTTGCATCACTTTTGTTGGACGAATGATCGCGGCTAATCTTTGCAAAAAGCGTACGAGCTTAAAGGCGCGGGAGCGATGAATTTCTTGAATATGGGCGTGGGCGTCGTCGCGAGAACGGCGCAATTGCTTCGTGGTACTCTCAAGCGTAGCTATCCGAGCATTCAACTTTTGAATAGCACTATGATCCATTTTGTTCTTTACGCATTTATTGGAAGAGGTCATCGAGATCAGGCCGTCGCTAGTGCCCTATGGCCTACAACTCTCATTTTACAACACGGCGGCGCTACACACCATCTGCATAGCATACCGTCAACCCGGTGAAACCGCCGATAAATCTTGATCGGCGTAGGTTGCGTATGGAAAATCGAAACTCGACAAATGCTCTTACTACTCGAACAAACGGTTAAGGCCGTGCGCGCAACTTGACAAGGTCGTTGGTGGGTCGCTGCACTCGTTTTATCGTAAGATGCCTTCAAGCCCCTATTACTTATCACGAAACCTTAGGATTGGCCCGTGTTAGAGGGCCCATTGGTCCTCTGATTGTACTTCGCTGCACAGCGGAGAAAAACCACTTTGCATTTAGGCAAGGCCACTCACTTTTTGAGATGGATGTTCAGGCGACCATAGACAGCCAGGCATCTGTGATTCCGCCAGCCTCCATTTGAACCGCGGTGGACGGCTTCAACTTCGCCTTTTCGATGGCAGAGCGGCGATGCTCACCACGACGCGCAACGAACATCTCAACAAAGACATGAAGATCAGCCGGACAACGTCGGCGATCATTCTTTGGCGCCGCCTTTGAGATAAGCAAGTACTGGCAGAGTACCACTGAACCGCAACATATAATACTGTCTACTGACAACCTTAACCGACGGACAAGAAACCGCCCACTGTGGAGCGAACCTTGGGGCACACCTCAGCAGTTATTAAGGGTATAAGCACAGTGGGCATGTCTTATTCTTATAAGTTTTAGTCAGTCGTTCTCCAGCAGATGCTTTTGGCACACTACCCGCCGGTACGTTCCCTTCCCTGCTGAAAACAATTCATTCCCTGATTTCGGAGAAAGGTTCCCTGTTCCACCCAGCAGGGAAACCACCCACAAACCCCTGAATTTGCGAACTCATTTGCCAGTGCGCCGCCCTTCCAGCCGCCACAAACACCCATTTTCCCTGTAAACACCCCCTTATCAGCGAAAACCCCGCGAGACCCGTTCGATCGCGGTCGGCTCCACCGCCACTTTTTCGATTGAGGCGCATGCGCCATCTTTCTCAAATCTGAGATCTCCAGAAGCGCGCCTTGGCTGCGAGTTCGAACGCCGTGCGAACCTCTTCGCCAGGTTACTTCAAACCAAGATTACCGTTCTTGCCCACTCGTCCTTCCATGCTTGCGTCGCACGGATATTTTCGGTCAAGCTATAGGTTCGTTTGTCGAAAGCCCGATTATGCCGATGTCAATTTTGATGTACAAAACTTCGATCGTCTTGGCCATCATCAGCGTCCTATGCTCAGCGGCAAACGCGCAAATCCTCTATCGGGGGAATGATGGGGATCCCGAAACCTTGGACCACCACGGGACATCCACAACGTCTGAGTCGAGGTTGTTGGATGACCTTTATTCAGGGCTGGTCGACTTTTCTGCGAGCGCCACAGTTGTACCAGGGACGGCAG